>LQAG01000106.1_pt1 | contig 39273 bp, 56 predicted proteins | sample 1535801 | NCBI WGS metagenome assembly LQAG01 (sample SAMN04331584, study PRJNA305678) | bioreactor metagenome | isolation source: bioreactor_3 inoculated with Wadden Sea sediment 1st replicate of a... | place: Germany:Bremen
CCTAGTTAACAAAAAAGAGATGTCTCGATAAGACATCTCTTGCATTTGTGTATTCACTATATACTAATCGGTTCAATCATCAACGATCAGTGATGCATACGGATTATAGTCCGCTAAGGATATTAAGAACCAAGGACATCACGATGAACGCCACAGCCAAGCCAACAGTCGCCTTATGAAGGCCGCCTTCCATAGAACGCGCCTTGTTCTTACCCCAGTAAGACTCTCCAGCTCCTGATATTGCTCCGGATAATCCGGCCGCTTTACCTTGTTGAAGTAAAACAATACCGATAAGTGCTATACAAATCAATAAGTAAAGTACTTTTAAAATTACAACTACTGCTCCCACGATTACACCTCCTAATCAGCAACATTAGTATTCTAGCATAATCACGGATCAAATTCAACCTATTTTTACAGTAATAACGAATTTGTTTATCAACCCTTGAGGTTGAACCAAGCCTCAAGTCCGGGGTATTCTGCAATATCCTCCAGTTCCTCCTCAATACGCAGCAGCTGATTGTATTTAGCCACACGGTCGGATCTGCAAGGTGCACCAGTCTTGATTTGTCCGGCATTGACCGCGACCGAAATATCCGCGATGGTTGTGTCTTCCGTTTCACCGGACCTATGGGATACGACTGCAGTATAGCCGGCTCTGTTGGCCATCTTGATGGCATCGAAGGTTTCAGTCAGGGTGCCTATCTGGTTGACTTTGATCAGGATGGAGTTCGCTACACCCAGTTCAATACCTTTCGCAAGCCGTTCGGTGTTGGTGACAAATAGGTCGTCTCCCACCAGCTGTACTTCATCTCCAATACGTTCCGTCAAAAGTTTCCAGCCATCCCAGTCTTCCTCATCAACTCCGTCTTCGATGGAGATGATTGGATACTTCTCGACAAGAGCGGCATAGTAATCCACCATCTCAGCGCTTGTACGATACACTTCTGTTCCGCTCATCTTGCTTTCACCCGGGAAGTAGTAATTGCCTCTGTCGGCGTCATACAGTTCGCTTGCTGCTGCATCGATTGCTATGCGGATATCGTCACCTGGAACAAAACCAGCCCTTTTTACCGCATCCAGTATGAATTCTATAGCTTCATCAGAAGATTTCAGATCCGGCGCGAAACCGCCTTCATCTCCGACACCGGTTGAGAGCTCTTTTTCGTTCAGCACTTTCTTCAGGCTATGATATACTTCAGAACATATCTTGAGGGCTTCTGCGAAGCTTGAAGCACCTACAGGCATGATCATGAACTCCTGAAGATCAACGGTATTATCAGCGTGTTCTCCTCCGTTCAAAATATTCATCATGGGCACAGGCAGGGTATAGCTGTTGAATCCGCCCAGATACTGATACAGGGACATGCCAATAGCTTCTGAAGCGGCTTTGGCCAGCGCCAGTGAGACACCTAGGATCGCGTTCGCTCCCAGTTTAGCCTTGTTGGGCGTTCCGTCCAGCTCAATCATCTTCATGTCGATAGCACGTTGGTCAAGTGCATTCATACCGACGATTTCATCTGCAATGACCGTATTTACATTTTTCACCGCCTGAAGGACACCTTTGCCAACATAGCGGTCACCTCCGTCTCTCAGTTCAACGGCCTCAAAAGCTCCGGTCGAAGCACCCGAAGGGACCGCAGCCCTTCCGATATATGTATCATCAATGACAACCTCTACCTCTACGGTTGGATTTGCCCTGGAATCCAGTACCTCACGAGCATATACATCTGTAATTTCAAGAAAAATCTTCATACGCCATACTCCTTTCGTTCAATTGATAACGACTATCAAGTACCTCACTATCAAGTATAACACGATGGGCAAAAAAAACAAGCCCCATAGGGCCTGTTTTCATTTAAATAATTTGATTCATGACTGTCTTATTTGATCAGAAGACTTTCACCTGTCATCGCCTCAGGTTTTGGGATGTCCATCAATTCAAGGAGGGTTGGTGCAATATCTGCAAGCTTCCCTTCCTTAAGGCCGATACCATCACCTGCGTTTACAAGGATGAATGGAACAGGATTTGTCGTATGGGCTGTAAACGGCTGGTGTGTTTCATAATCCACCAACTGCTCTGAGTTACCATGGTCCGCACACAGGAACAGCTGACCGTCGACTTCAAGCAGTGCCTCAATAGCACTTCCGACACAGTCATCCACAGCTTCAACCGCCTTGATGGCAGCCTCTTCGATACCAGTATGGCCTACCATATCCGGATTGGCAAAATTAACGACGATCAGGTCGTATTTGTCTGATTTGATTGCCTCAACAAGACGGTCACCAACTGTGTAAGCGCTCATTTCAGGCTGAAGGTCATATGTAGCAACCTTAGGTGACGGCACCAACGAGCGCTCTTCACCTTCATTTGGCTCCTCCACACCGCCATTGAAGAAGAAAGTGACGTGTGCGTACTTCTCGGTCTCAGCAAGACGAAGCTGCGTCTTGCCATTGGCTGCAAGGTACTCGCCCAAAGTATCCTCCAAGGATACTTTATTAAAAGCAACCAGTTTGTTGCCGATAGTCACATCATAGTTTGTGAAACATACAAAAGTCAGAGGCATGAAACCTTTGGCTCTTTCAAAATCACTGAAATCTTCATCACAAAAGCACGAGTCATCTGGCGCGCTCTATCCGGACGGAAGTTGAAGAAAATGACACTGTCCTTGGGATTCACGGTCGCAATCGGCTCACCGTTTTCAGTAATGACAGTTGGCAATACGAACTCATCGTTAACGTCTTTGGCATAACTGTTGGCAATGGCTTCCACCGCATCGCTCTCCATGACGCCTTCACCTTTAACAAGAGCATTGTATGAGAGTTCAGATCTTTCCCATCTGTTATCCCTATCCATTGCGTAATATCTGCCGGAGACGGTAGCGATCTTTCCGGTTCCAATACGGTCAAGCTCGGCTTGAAGCTGAGCAACATAATCCTTGCCTGATGCGGGAGGTGTATCGCGACCATCAAGGAAGCAGTGAATATATACCTTTTCAAGTCCTGCCTTCTTGGCCATTTCAACAAGAGCATACAAATGGGTATTATGGCTGTGAACCCCACCATCTGAAACCAATCCCCACATGTGAAGTGCAGAATCATTTTCCTTAGCATTTTTTACAGCCGCAACAAGGGCTTCGTTTTCAAAAAAGTCACCATCTTTGATGGATTTGGTGATACGTGTCAACTCCTGGTATACGATACGTCCAGCACCAATATTCAGGTGACCGACTTCAGAGTTACCCATCTGTCCGTCGGGAAGACCGACGTCAAGCCCTGATGCATAGCCCTTGACATACGGATAATCTTTCATCAAATCATCGATGTTCGGCGTATCTGCATGGGCAATTGCATTGCCCTCTTCTATATCGTTCAGGCCATAGCCATCCAGGATCATTAATACGGTTGGTTTCTTACTCATATGTTTACTCCTTTTTCATAACACAAGGGAAACACCTCACGGCGTTCCCTTGCAAGAAATGCTTATTCTATTGACGATTACTTAAAGTTAACGACTTTACCGAAGTCAGCCTTCAAGCTGCTCCACCGACAAGACCGCCGTCGATATTCGGCTTTGCAAAAAGCTCAGCAGCGTTGCCTGCATTAACAGAACCGCCGTACTGGATTCTCATGCTCTCAGCCACTTCAGATCCGTAGAGCTCAACCAAAAGCTCACGGATTGCCGCACAACTTCTTCAGCCTGGTCACTTGTCGCTGTAACGCCTGTACGATAGCCAGATTGGCTCATATGCGATAACAACTTTCTTGGCATCTTCGGCAGATATATTCAGCATACCGATTTTGATCTGCTGACGAATCAAATCGATAGTGATGCCCTGCTCTCTTTGCTCAAGGTACTCACCACAGCAAAGGATAGGTACGAGATCATGTTCCAAAGCCTTAAGGACTTTCTTGTTGACAGTCTCGTTTGTCTCAGCGAAGTACTCTCTTCTCTCTGAGTGGCCGATAACTACGTATTTGGCACCGACTTCAACCAACATGTTTGGAGCGATTTCACCAGTATAAGCGCCACTCTCTTCAAAGTACATGTTCTGAGCTCCGATTTCAATGTTGCTTCCTTTAGCTGCCTCAACAGCTGGAATCAACGAAACAGCCGGCACACAGAATACGACTTCAGCATCTTCAGTTGCAACCAATGGCTTCAGTTCTTCAATCAGTGCTACCGCTTCCTTTGGAGTCTTGTTCATTTTCCAGTTTCCTGCAATAATCATTTTTCTCATGATCTTATCTCCTTATTCCTATATCAATTATGATTCATTTTCAACGTCGAAAGCCCATTCAACAGATATTACCATTATACCATCAATGGTATGTCATCCGTCAATTGTTTTTTATGGATTACTTGTCATCTGCTGCGGCAACACCCGGAAGCTCTTTTCCTTCAAGGAACTCAAGGGAAGCTCCGCCACCTGTTGAGATATGCGTCATCCTGTCACCGAAACCAAGTTGGTTAACCGCTGCCGCGGAATCACCACCACCGATGATGGATGTGCATTCTGCATCTGCAATGGCTTCAGCAACTGCAATTGTACCTTTTGCGAAGTTATCGAACTCGAATACACCCATAGGACCGTTCCATACGACAGTCTTCGCCTCAGCTATAGCTTCAGCATAAAGTTCCTGTGTTTCAGGTCCGATATCCAGTCCCTGCCAGTCACCTTCAATACCGCCACGGTGTACGACTTTGAACTCAGCATCGTTCTTGAATTCCTTGGTCACAACGTGGTCAACAGGAAGAAGGAATTTAACACCTTTTTCCATAGCCTTGTCAATCATCTTAAGTGAGTAATCCAGTTTGTCCTCTTCAAGAAGCGACATGCCGACATCGTTCTTCAGCGCCTTAAGGAATGTGTATGCCATGCCTCCACCGACGATCAGTGTATCCACCTTATCCAAAAGGTTGTTGATGACATTGATCTTGTCAGAAACCTTAGCACCACCGAGGATAGCTACGAATGGTCTCTCAGGACTGGCTACTGCATTTCCGAGGAAGTCGATTTCTTTTTGCATCAAGTATCCTACCGCACACGTATCGATGTACTCAGTTACACCAACGTTGGAGCAGTGTGCTCTGTGAGCTGTACCGAAAGCATCATTGACAAAAACATCAGCCAGGGAAGCAAGGTCTTTGCTCAGTGCCTCTCCGTTCTTGGTCTCTTCAGCTCTGTAACGGGTATTCTCAAGAAGAACGATTTCACCGTCTTTCATGGCTTCAACAGCTTTGCGTGCATTTTCACCGACAACCTCGTTGTCAGCGGCAAATGTTACCTCTTGACCCAAAAGCTCAGCTAACTTCTTCGCTACAGGAGCCAATGACAGTTCAGGCTTTGGCACTCCCTTTGGCTTGCCCATATGTGAGCAAAGGATAATCTTGCCACCGTCAGCAACCAATTTCTTGATAGTCGGAAGTGCACCGTTCAATCTGTTGAGGTCAGTGATCTCACCATCAATGATTGGTACGTTGAAGTCACATCTTACCAATACCTTTAAGCCTTTTACTTGAATATCGTCGACAGATTTCTTGTTTAACATGTTATTCTCCTTTCTTTACCTTTGTCATCTTTATGATTGATTACATCTGATTCATATATTGTTGCTGACCGGCAAACACCGTATCACATCGGTCTCTCTTTGATGTGATTATAAACGGTCTGCTACGTACAGCGCTAAATCGATGATTCTGTTGGAATAGCCCCATTCATTATCATACCATGAAATCACTTTAACCATGTTGTCGCCCACTACTAAAGTGGCCAGTCCGTCAATGATGGATGAACGCGGATCTTTTCTGAAATCGATGGATACAAGTGGCTCTTCAGTATATCCCAGCACCTTGTTATCCGCCTTTTCCTTAAGTACCGCATTCACTTCTTCCTTGGTCACAGGTTTTTCGGTTTCGATAACCAGATCGACCACGGATACGGTAGGCGTAGGCACACGCATCGCCATACCGGTCAGTTTGCCCTTCAAATCAGGGATGACTTTTGCAACCGCCTCAGCCGCCCCTGTGGTTGTTGGAATAATGGATTCCGCAGCCGCTCTCGCTCTTCTCAAGTCACTGTGCGGCAAGTCAAGAATTCTCTGATCGTTCGTATAGCTGTGAACGGTCGTCATGATACCCTTCTTGATGCCGAACGCATCGTTCAGAACTTTTGCGAACGGTGACAGACAGTTGGTTGTACAGGATGCATTGTCGATGATGTGGTCCACAGCCGGATCATAATCATCCTCGTTGACACCCATAACGATGGATTTGGTCTCTTTGCCAGGAGCCGAGATAATCACCTTTTTAGCGCCCGCATCCAAATGAAGGCTTGCCGTCTGCATGGTCCTGAAGAATCCTGTGGATTCGATAACGATATCAACCCCCAACTCTCCCCATGGCAGCTCTACAGGATTTCGATTTGCGAGAACTTTGATCTCCTTGCCGTTAACAACAAGATTATCACCCACCACTTCCACCGTACCGTCGAACTTGCCAAAAACGGAGTCGTACTTCAATAGGTGTGCCAGTGTTTCCGCATCCGTAAGATCGTTGATGGCTACAATGTCAACACCTTTTTCCATTGCTACTTTGAATGCATTACGTCCGATTCTACCAAATCCATTGATTGCGATTTTTGCCATTTTCTTCCTCCTATTACTTATCGTATTTAAATTCCGCTGCAAGCTTCAACACTTTCATCGCACATGCTTCATCAATAATAAGACTTCCGTTCTTGATGAATTTCCTTACGGAAAGAATGGCCAAAGCTTTGCTTTCACCTCCGGCAACAGCCACAGGATGAATGTTTTTCTCAAAATTCTTCAAGATGAAAACCGATGGTTTTTGAATCATAAACCATCTTCCCTTCCCGGTTGAAGTAATAGCCGAGAGCTTCTGCGACAGCTTTCTTATCATTGAGAATCTTGAGAACTTTTGTATTTAAATCTCTTCGATACGCCATTTTCTTAGCATTGCCGATACCGAAGACAATTATGTTTGCCTTGCGTATGTCCTTGATGATTTTTTTGATGGATGGATCCTTAGAGACGCTTTCGATAGCTTTTGCACTGAGATTGTCAGGAAGATTCAGTATCCTATACTTGCATTCAAGCTTCTTCGCCATCGCTTCCACTAGGGTACTCGCCTGTGTTTCCACAATATTGCCCAGGCTTCCCCGTGCAGGAACAATCAGTGCACCGCTGACATCATCCGTCGTTTTTCGGATATGTTTAACGACGCTTTTCATCGTATGTCCACCGGTTATCGCAACGATGGAATCATTGGTGATCAAGTCTTGCAGCAGTTTGGCCGCGCTTCTGCCAATATTGCTCATCGCTTCGGGTTCGACATCCGTATTCCCTGAAACGACGATGATCTCCTTGCATCCGATTACCTTTTTCAGCTTGTCTTCAATCTCACGGATACCTTCGAACTCCTTCATGAAATCCTTCAGGTCATCCAAAAGAGAAGCACCTTCCTCCGTCAGATTCATTCCGCCGGTAGTCACCTCTACATAGCCTTCTTCCCTGAAAAATCTGTATCGGATCTCACCGTCTTCTCACCGATGGATAGCTTGTTTGCCAACAACCGCCTTCCGACGGGCTGCATCAGCTGAATGGTCTTTAGCAGTCGATAGCGGCGCTGAAGTGTTTCAATTTCCTTAGGTATGATTTTCTGCATGATTGCCAAAGTCTGAAACATAAACACCCCTTCCTTGGACCTCGCAGGTCCCTATAAACCTTTTTAGTCCCAACACACTTAAAAATAAGAGAGTCACTATCAACTCTCTTATTATTATAGCATTTATCTATTATTTTTCAAGGCATTTTTCAGTATTTGAATAGAATTTCAAATCAACTTCGCAGCTGAATAATCCAGGTGCTCAAGGTTCATTTTTAAACAGTAACTTCATCCTTTACATAGCCCGCAATGTTCAGCGCATGGTCTGAAATACGTTCAAAATGGCTGATCACATCCAAGAATACAACCCCCGCCTTTGGTTGGCAGATATGGTCAGTCAAACGCTTGATATGTGATTCCCTTAACGTTTCTTCCAGGGCATCAATGCGCTCCTCACCATCTTCAACCTTACGGACCAGAGTATAATCATTGTTGGCTCTGGTCAAGACACTCTGCTCCAAGACTTCGATTGCTTCCTTTGATATCTGGTTGAACTCATCAATGGCCTTATCTGAAAACTGAATATCATTATTGATATTGTACTCAGCAAGTTCCGCAATGTTCACGGCATGGTCGGCAACCCTTTCAATATCATTGACGGTATTGAACAGATGGGCAATAACCACCTGCTGCTTTTCAGTAAGCGCAGAGTTGTTGATCTTAATCAGATATCCCGTAATCAACTCCTCGAACATGTCGATATCCTTTTCGATACTCTTGACTTCCAGGATCATATCCATATCCTTATTGAGGAATGCCTCAGAAGCCCTTCTGGTGTTCTCAATCGTCAGGTTACCCATATCGATTACTTCTTTCACTGCATTCTCGACCGCGAAACTCGGAGTCTCGAGAATACGCTCATCAAGGTGGCGAAGCGCTATACCACTTGCCGAATTATCCAGGGTATCCTCACCAGGAATGAGCTTCTCGGAAATCTTGACAAGAAGTTTGGCAAATGGGAAGAGCAGCAATGTGTTACCCACATTGAAGAATGTATGGAATATGGAGATCTCCGTCAGCTTAATGATACTTTGACCAAGTGTTTGGTTCATGATCTGGAAGTAAGCGATACTTACGACCGCGAAGATAACCGTACCGATGACATTGAACATCAGGTGAATGATAGCTGCTCTTTTTGCAGTCTTGTTGGCACCGATACTTGAAAGCATCGCTGTCACACACGTACCGATATTCTGACCAAGAATGATATAAACGGCCGCATTCCACGGAACAAGGCCTTGAGCCGCAAGAGTCTGGAGAATACCGACAGATGCCGATGAACTCTGGATGATAGCCGTTACGACCGCACCGGCAAGCACACCCAATAAGGGATTCTTACCAAGGAGCAAGAATGCATCTGTAAAGATCGGGCTGTCACGGTAAGGCTTGATCGCACCTCCCATGAATTCCAGACCGATGAAGATCATACCGAATCCTACGATGATCTCCCCCACTTTCTTGTGGTTCTTGTTACGGCTGAAGAAAAGGAGCATGGCACCGATAAAAATTGCCAGCGGAGCGATTTCCTTAGGCTTCAGGAAAGCTGCCCATTCGGAACTGGATACGATCCATGATGTGATGGTCGTACCAATGTTGGCACCCATGATGACTCCTACTGCCTGAGTAAGGTTCATCAGACTGGCATTGACAAAACCGACAACCATTACAGTGGTGGCTGAACTTGACTGGATGATCGCGGTGACCAGCGCACCGACAGTTACTGCAAGGAACCTGTTGGAAGTAAGCAATCCCAACCATGCTTTCATCTTGCCCCCGGCAGATTTCTGAAGACCGTCTGCCATGATATGCATACCATAGAGGAACATACCAAATCCACCAACAAACCCAAACAATGCAAATAAAATCTCTTGAATCAACTCTGTATTCATTGTAATCTCCTATGAAAAATATTCATCGCATGAACTCAGTTTACATGCAATTCACTTTAAGTTAGCATGGATTTATAATATTCCTTACAAATCCATAATAATCTTAACACATAAAATTAACATAGCACAACTACAACTTTCTTTAACTTTCAATCAAAATGTGATAGAATTATTTGACTGTTCATGTAAGTTTTCTACAAATTACCGAACCGACTTTACATAAACTTTACATTCTTAGTAAAGGAGTACAAAACAATGATATCCGATTACCATCTTCACAGCAATTATAGCGGTGACTGCAAGGTCCCTATGGACGAAATGGTCCACAGCGCGATTGCGTTGGGTATAGAACGTCTCTGTTTCACCGAGCACCTCGATTTAGATTATCCCCCTGCGGCATCGATTTCACACTGGATCTAGCCGCTTATCAAAAATCCATCATGGGAATGCAATCGACCCACTCAGGAAAGATCAGCGTGTTGTTCGGTATAGAAATCGGTATGCAGCATCATCTGCATGATACTTATACCGATTTAATAACCAGTCACCCATTTGACTTCGTCATCGCCTCAAACCACCTGGCCAATGGCGAAGATGTATATTACCCTGCATACTTTGAAAACCGTTCACAAAACCAGGGATATCTCGAGTATTTCGAAGACATGCTGGATAATGTCACACACTTTGATGCATTCGACGTATATGGACATCTTGACTATGTAATAAGATACGGTGATTTCGAAGACAAGAAACTCTACTACAGCGACTTTCAGGAACTGCTCGATGCCATCCTATCCACTTTGATCAAGAAGGATAAGGGCATCGAACTGAACACATCCGGCTACCGCTACGGCCTCGGTCACCCTCACCCGACCACTGACATCCTAAAACGCTATCACGACCTCGGCGGCAAGATTATCACTCTAGGATCGGACGCCCATTACACCAAAGACCTGTGCAGCCATTTCGATACCGCCAAAGACCTTTTGAAGAGCTTGGGCTATAAGTATCATACGACATTTGTTCAACGAAAGGCTGAGTTTCATTTGCTGTGATTCGTCGTGTTAGCTTTTTGTCAGAGCATTCAAGATTTCTGGTTCCTTCAGATATGAATTAGTCTTTCAAGCCGCCTTCCTAGCAGCTAAAATTGTCTGCGACTGATTACCTGCCAATGCACTCAAGCTGCCACCCCAGTGGCGAAGAGCAGTTGTGGATTATTTTCCCACGAACTTATGACTTTGTGGTTTAGCCATGACAGTCGAAACGGTGGTGCATCCTGTCAAGTAGGCACCACCGTTTCAAACGTCTTAGAAAACCCAAACTCATAATTCTCCGCAGATGTAATCCCCAACTGAAAAGAGCGTCTTACGACGACTCTTCAATCCTTCGGACAATGGTTCCACCACCGACGACGAGGTCGCCGTCATACAGAACCAAGGCCTGTCCGGGGGTTATTGCCCTCTGTTTTCCTCAAAATGCATTCCATCGTGTCTTCCCAACCATACGAATCTTACACTTGTCAGGTTGGTGGGAATACCTGACTTTTGCAGTGAATTCCATCTCGCCTTCAACTTTCTCGATCGACATGAAATTCAAGCGGTCAACGATGCATCCTGGAGAGAACACATCATCATTCGTTCCGATGGTTATATCCCTGGTTTCAGGATTGATATCAACAACAAAACCGGGTCGGCCAAGATTCAGGCCCAGCCCTTTTCTCTGACCGATCGTGTAATGGATGATACCTTTATGACTGCCGATCACCTTTCCATCCATATCAATGAAATTCCCCGGTTCGAAGGTATCACCGGAATACTCTTTGATGAATCCGGCATAATCATCATCAGGCACGAACAGATTTCCTGGCTGTCCGGCTTGTTCGCCATGCGGACACTGATGTTCTCGGCGATTTCTCTTATCTCATCTTTTGTATAATCCCCGACAGGCATCAGCGTTTTTGAAAGCTGCTCCTGGGTCAGGTTGTATAGAGCATATGTCTGGTCTTTCTTGATGGTTTTCGACTGCCTCAAAGCATATCGACCGTTCTCCAGCTTGACAACCTTTGCGTAATGCCCGGTAGCGATATAATCGGCACCTATCTTCAGACTTCTGTCCAGAAGTGATTCCCACTTGACATATCGATTGCAGGCAATGCAGGGATTTGGCGTTTTACCCTGTTTATACTCATCAACAAAATAGTCGATGACTGCATTCTTGAAGTCATCTTTGAAATTCATGACATAATAGGGGATATCCAGTGCCCTTGCCACCCTTCTGGCATCATCGACGGCAGACAGGCCGCAGCAACCACCGTTTTCTTCCATTACGTCCGTATCTTCATCCTGCCAGATCTGCATGGTCACACCTACGACATCATACCCCTGCTGTTTCAGCAGATATGCCGCTACGGACGAATCCACACCGCCTGACATACCAACCACTACTTTTTTTCCCATGGTCAGTCTCGTTAAAAGTCCAGTTCTTCATCGTCATGGTCATGATGGTCCGTATCCTCCGGCGGTTCAAGACCTTCAATGACGATACCGTTCTTCTGAGCATAGTCCCAAATGGCCGCATGCAGTGCCTCTTCCGCCAAAAGACTGCAGTGGACCTTTGCCTTCGGAAGACCGTCCAGCGCTTCTGCTACTGCCTCGTTGGTGATTTCAAGAGCTTCCTGGATTGTCTTGCCCATAACGAGCTCCGTTGCCATACTGCTCGTCGCAACCGCTGCTCCGCAGCCAAACGTCTTGAACTTGATATCCTTGATGATGTCATTCTCCACTATCAAATAGATTCTCATGATATCACCGCATTTTGCATTCCCAACGGTGCCTATTCCATCCGCCGTTTTCTATCTCGCCCATGTTTCTGGGATTTGAAAAGTGATCCATAACCTTTTTAGTATACATAATATTGCTCCTTTCAAAGCGAAAACTCGCTACACTTCCACCTTATATCTTGTTTCAATCACTGACTCAATTTCATTGTTCATATAATCATCATAAACCGGAGACATTTCTCTCAGCCTTTTCACAATTCCCACCAGAGATTCGACCACATAATCCAGATCCTCTTTTGTCGTCGACTCACCTAGGGTCAGCCTTAAAGATCCATGCGCAATCTCATGCGGCAGGCCGATGGCCAACAGCACATGGGAGGGATCCAGCGATCCGGATGTACATGCAGAACCGCTCGAAGCGCATACGCCCTGCATATCAAGGAGGATCAACAGCGATTCCCCTTCGATGAACTCGAAACTCAGATTGACATTGTTTGGCAAACGATCGGTCGGATGCCCGTTCAGTTTCACGTAAGGTATCTTTTCAATCACCTGCTCTATAAGATAATCACGAAGCCCGCTTAACCTTCTGTATTCGCTTTCCATCTCTTCCATGGCCATTTGCACAGCCTTGCCGAAACCTACGATGGCAGGTACGTTCTCAGTACCTCCCCTGCGTCGTCTCTCCTGGGCTCCGCCATGCATAAAGGCTCTCAGTCTGACACCTTTTCTGATATAGATGGCACCGATGCCTTTTGGTCCATAGATCTTATGTCCACTGACAGACATCAGGTCGATATTCAGCGTATTAACGTCGATTGGTACATGAGTAAACGCCTGGACAGCATCCGAATGGAACAGTACACCATACTTTCTTGCTATCTCACCGATTTCCCTAATGGGCTGGATACTTCCGATCTCATTATTCGCAAACATGATGGTGATCAGGATAGTCCTGTCGGTAATGGCCGCTTCCAGTTCTTCAAGTCTTATCAGCCCATTTTCATCAACGTCCAGATATGTGACCTCATATCCATTCTTCTCAAGATACTCGCAAGTATGAAGAACTGCATGATGTTCCATCTTGGTTGTAATGATATGGTTCCCTTTTTTCTTATAGCTTTCAGCAACACCCTTAATCGCCCAGTTGTCAGCCTCTGTACCACCAGATACAAAAAAACTTCCATTGAAGAAGCGCCTATCGCTTCAGTGATAATATCCCTGCTCTTGTCGATGGCTTCCTTGTTATGGCCGGCAAATTCATAAATGCTTGAAGGATTGCCGTAATACTCGCCAAAATAGGGCATCATCTCATCAATGACTTCCTTCCTGGCAGGAGTTGTTGCTGCATGATCAAGATATATCATCTTTTCCATCGTTATAAACATGCATCATTACGAACTTGGATTACGTCTGATGCTTTCCCCTTTCAAAAATCATGTGCTTTGATCCGTCTGCCTGCATTGCATTCTGTTGGTCATTCCTGATCCTGTTCATCCAGCAGACTGTCGATTTTATATTGTTCGTTCATTAAATCTTCCAAAGATATATTGTCAACCACCTGGTTGATGCTCTCGCTGATACGCTTCCAAACGAATTTGGTCACGCACAGATCGGATTCATCACAAGGTTTGGTGGCATTGACGGCAACACAGTCCACAGGATTCAAGTCCCCTTCCAAAACTCTCAGGATATCACCGACGGAGATGTCCTTTGGGGATTTCTGCAGTGAGTATCCACCTTTTGGCCCTCTCGTGCTCTTAACATACTGAGCTTTTTCAAAGTGGCAATGATCTGTTCCAGATAGTTTTCCGAAATACACTGACGCTCTGAAATACTCTTGATGGACACCGCTTCTTCATCTGCATTCAACGCCAGATCCAGCATTGCTCTAAGACCATATCTTCCTTTTGTAGATAGTCTCATTTAAGCCCTCCTTAATTCCTACTAAATGACTAGGATTTAGACTACAGTTAGATTAACATTTTTTTGACAAAGTGTCAATACAAAAAACAAAGCTGTGTCAACTTTTATTGACACAGCTTCTTTGCAGTCTAACCGATACATTCAGGATGGCATTTTCTGCCTTTGGTGCTGCAGATGACATCTTCAGATTTACATACCGGACATCGGTATCTGTCCTGTACATGTTCAAGCTTGTAGGAGCTGCCGCAGTGATTGCATTTCAGTTTGCAATCCCTGATCTTGTAATTGCCACCGCAGATATGTATAGCCTTGCCCTCCGTCAGTGCTTTAGCCACCTTCTTGCGGGCCGAATCAATGATATTCTGAAAAGTCTGCCTGGAAACCTGCATGATTTTGGCGGCATCCTCTTGGGATAGATCCTCGATGTCTTTCAACCTCATGGCTTCCAGTTCCTCAAATTTCAGGTTATATTCTCCAACATCTTCAATTCCTATCGGACTGAAATATTTATGTTCAGGTATGAAATCCACTTTTCTGCATTTGATTGGTCTTGGCATCAGTATCACTCCTTTTGAAACATTATAGCATAAGTCACTTCATTTTGTAATACATATTTCCAACATAGCAGCTAACCTTTCCTACACCGCTTCTACATCCCTAACGCTTTCGCTCGGAAGGGTCATGAACACAATCAAACCCAGAACGAACAACGGTACAATGGATAGTATCGAATACCTGGCCACACCTGTCACCGTCGTTGTAAACGCCATCAGCCCAGGACCGATGATGGCAGCAAACTTACCGAAGATGTTGTAGAATCCGAAAAACTCATTCGCATTCTTTTTGGGTATGAGTTTGGCATAATATGACCTGCTGAGGGCCTGAATGCCTCCCTGGGCAGAACCGATCAGTCCCCCCAGAATGAAGACGTGCCACAGCTGCGTCATGAAGAACGCAAATCCCACCGTAAAGATGTAGGTGCATATTGCGACGATGATCATGCGTTTGGCCGTATACCTTTTTGCAAGTGCCCCATACGCCAGCGCACATGGGAAGGCAATGATCTGAATGACCAGTAAAATTGCAAGGAGTAAAAACGTATCCGAGGAATCAAGTCCCAGTGTCTCCTGAGAATAAGGGACCGCCATCTTGATGATCGTATCAACTCCATCGATATACAGGAAATAGGCGATGAGGAAAACCAGAACCTTCTTGAACTTTCTGATTTTTTTGAAGGTTCTGAATATCCTTCTGAAGCTGTTGCCGATCGGATTGGGTTCCCTTTCGATATAGTGGACCTGTTTCACATTCTTGATGATCGGTATCGACAGTGTCCCCCACCATAGCGCCGTGATGACGAATCCCATCCGGTATCCAATGGTCTTGTCCATGCCCATCATCTGGACGATGAGCAGGGTAATGATAAAAGGTATGACACTGACGATATATCCGAAGGCAAATCCTTTGGCTGACACGGAATCCATATTCTCATCATCGGTGACATCCACAAGGAAGGAGTCGTAGAAGATATTGGCACCGGAAAAACCGCCGGCCGTAATCACATAAATGATGGCCAGCACGAACCACTTGTCCTCGGGAACGACTGCCAGCATGGAAGTCATGAAAATCCCCAAAAAGGCAAAAAACATGAAGAATCTTTTCTTGAAATCCCTGTAGTCAGCGATGGTTCCAAGTATCGGGCTCATCGATGCAACCAAGATACTTGCCAGTGAATTGAAATATCCAAGGTCCATGCTGCTCCCAGTCTTTACCATACTGAAATAGGCAGGGAACAGTGCAGTCGTGATGATGATTGAATAAGCTGAATTGGCACAGTCATACATGATCCAGCTTTTCTCTTCTTTGGTCAACTTTCTCTTATTGTCCATACTCTCCTCCAAAGCACGATATCAATCGTTTTCATTATCTTTTTTTCAAGTATATCATATAAGGTTAGGCAATACAAAAGCCGGCCCTTTCGAGCCGGCTATGATCAACAGCACTTCTTAGTCATTTTTCACTCTGTCAGCGATAACTCTTTCCTGTACATCCTTTGGTGCTTCCTGGTATCTTTCGAATTTGAGAGTAAATACACCGCGACCCTGAGTCATGGAACGAAGGTCTGTTGAATATCCGTACATTTCTCCCATTGGCACTTCTGCAAGAATCTCCTGCTTGCCTTTGACAGGATTCATGCCCATCACGCGTCCGCGTCGCTTGGTAAGGTCACCCATGATATCACCCATGTAATCGTCAGGTATCAAAACCTTGACGGAAGCGATAGGCTCAAGGAGTGTTGGTGTCGCCTTGGCGATACCTTCCTTGTATGCGTTTTGTGTCGCTATCTTGAATGCCATCTCGGATGAATCAACAGGATGGTAGGATCCGTCGATCAGCGTCGCCTTCAAACCTACAAAAGGATATCCTGCAAGAACACCTTTGGATATGGAGTCCTGAAGGCCCTTTTCAACTGCAGGGAAATAGTTCTTCGGAACGGAACCGCCGAATATCTTCTCCTCGAAGATAAAAGGAGTTTCAAGATCACCGGATGGTTCGAATTCCATGACAACATCGCCATACTGGCCATGGCCACCCGACTGTTTCTTGTGCTTGCCGCGGACCTGAACCTTGTTCTTGATCGTTTCACGATACGGAATCCTTGGTTTGATCAGTTCCACACCTACGTTGAATTTCTCTTCAAGACGGCTTATGATGACCTCAAGATGCTGAGCACCTGCCCCGTAGAGGAGCTCCTGATGGTTCTCCGTATCCATGATCACCTTGATTGTCGGATCCTCTTCCATCAATCGGTGAAGACCTGAAGCAATCTTATCCTCGTCACCTTTTGTCTTCGGAACAATGGCTCTATATGCAAGAGACTCTGGGAAGTCGATGCCATCCAACTTAACCGGACGGTTCTTGTCACACAGCGTGTCTCCAGTGCTTACGTTATTCAGTTTTGCAAAGGCACCGATGTCCCCTGCCCTTATTTCATCCACCTCAATCTGCTCCTTGCCCCGTAGGATATAGATATGAGGTATCTTCTCGGATTCATCCTTATTGGCATTTAACAGGACAGCATCTTTCTTGATGATTCCCGAGTATACTCTGAATAAGGATACTTTTCCGATATATGGGTCAATGATGGTTTTGAAGACAAATGCAGAAGCAGGTTCTTCCTTGTCACAGATCACATGGATTTCTTCATTTGTATCCGGATGGACACCATGAACTTCGGTATGTTCTTCCTTTGGAGCAGGCATGTACTTGCAAATGGCTGACATCAGAACCGCAACTCCAACATTATCGATACCCGATCCGCAAAGAACAGGCACAATGGAACCGTCAACAACTCCATTGTGAAGAGCAGTCTTGATCTCCTCAGGAGTGAATTCCTCACCTTCGAAGTATTTTTCCATCAGTTCTTCACTGCTTTCCGCTACGGCTTCCATGATCATCTCGCGTACCGGTTCAATCTGATCTTCCATGCCATCAGGTATATCACACTGTTCCACATGGTCCTTGACAAACCGGCGACCCTTCATGGTTACCGCGTTGACAAAGCCCACATAATGTCCGTCTTCTCTGATCGGCACCTGGAAAGGTGCGATGCATTTGCCGAAGGATGTTCTCAGTTGTTCCAGGATAACTGGCAGGCTGGCTTTGTCATCGTCCATATCCGTAACGAAACGATTCTTGGAATTTCCATCTCATCAGCATGCTCCCATGCGATTCCGTACCGACTTCAACTCCCGATTTCCGGACACAACAACAACGGCACTATCTGCAACTCTAGTCGCCTGTTTCGCTTCTCCGATAAAATCAAAATACCCAGGAGAATCCAAAATATTTATTTTGCAGTCGTCCCATTCAATTGGAATACAAGAGGTGTTAATCGAAAATCCGCGTTTGATTTCCTCTTTGTCAAAATCACTGATTGTGTTTCCGTCTGTTACCTTGCCTTGTCTCTTCGTTAAACCGTCAACATGGGCCATCGCCTCTGCAAGAGTGGTTTTACCTGCGCCACCGTGGCCCAATAAGACAATGTTTCTGATTTGTTCTGATGAATACACTTTCATAAGTATTCCCCCAATCGTAAGAATTTTGAACAAACATGTGCTGTTGTAACATTTTGACATTTTTTCATTGAAATTCCTTGAAACATTGGCTCATTCTACGCCGTTATGCGATTCTTGCGCTGTTAGCCGCCAATAGTTCCATAACTTTCAATGCCGATACAGATAATATTCAACATAAAGTCCAAATTTCCTTTTATTTATTTTATATTTGGAATTTTCTGAATATCACTTTAGCACTTAAAAGCGTTTGACTTGCCTGATGCAACCATGTAAAATGTCTTCATATGACAGTGCTTTATAAGAGGGTATATGTTATAATATTTACTGATTCCCGCAGACAGCGACCGGTATAGGAGCTGCGGGCATTCAATCGAAAAAATTATACACATACAGGAGGATAGTATGAAGATCAATAGAGTCAATAAATTAAACGGATCAATACAGATTCCAGGAGATAAATCCATTTCCCACCGTTCCATCATGTTCGGATCACTGGCAAAAGGGATCACCCGGGTCACAGGTTTCTGAACGGTGCCGACTGTCTCTCAACGGCAACTATTTTCAGCAGATGGGGTAGCAATCGACTTTGACACACCCACTTCCTTTAAACTGGAAGGGAATGGCCTCCATGGTCTTAAGGATCCCAAAAGGATTCTTGATGTCGGCAACAGCGGTACGACCATGCGGCTGATCAGTGGAATACTGAGTGGCCAGGATTTCTCGACCGCATTGACCGGTGACGCTTCCATCGTTAAGCGACCGATGCAGAGAATCATCGATCCCCTTTTGGAAATGGGCGCGGACATACGCTCAGAATCAGGTAACGGGCTGGCACCGCTGATCATAAATCCCAGTCAGTTGAAAGGCATCACATATCATTCGAAAGTGGCGAGCGCACAGGTCAAGTCCTGTATCATGCTTGCGACATTGTACGCTGACAGCCCTTCTACCATTATCGAACCTGCCGTTTCAAGGAATCACAGCGAACTGATGCTGAAGTCCTTCGGTGCAGATGTGACGGTTAACGGAAACAGCGTCACCATCGGAAACCTTCCTAACCTTGAAGGGGGCATCGTAGAAGTCCCAGGTGACATCAGCTCCGCTGCCTATTTCATCGTGGCAGGACTGGTGACTCCAAACAGCGAAATCCGCATCAAGAACGTCGGCATCAATCCTACGAGGGATGGCATCATACGTGTGATGCAAGCCATGGGTGGCGATATTATCTTCGATAACGAAAGGGTTGTCAATGAGGAACTCAGAGCAGACCTGATAGTCCGTACCAGCAAACTGAAAGGCACTGTCGTTGAAGGTGACATCATCCCTACTTTGATCGACGAAATCCCTGTCATTTGCGTTGCCGCAGCTTTTGCAGATGGAACGACGACCATCAAAGATGCCAAAGAGTTGAAGGTCAAGGAAAGTAACCGAATCGATACGATGGTGAACGAACTCACAAAGATGAATGTGAATATCACAGGCACCGATGACGGAATGGTCATCAGAGGCGGCAATCCGCTAAGAGGCGCTGATGTGGAAAGCTATGATGACCATAGGGTTGCCATGAGTCTTGCTATTGCCGCTTTGAATGCGGATGGAGACACCAACATCAATAACAGCGACTGCATCAGGATATCCTACCCAGGTTTCTTTGAAGACATCAGCTCCCTTTGCGGGGACTGATTGTCGGAACGACCGTCAGTCCTCCTCATTCACCAAACAGAACAACACAAAAGCTATCAATCAATGTAACATTTTACATGTGATGATAGCTTTTTAATTATCATTTAAATGATTGTAACCCAAAATGCCGTTCCTCGAATTTTGATCCCTAGCCTCAGCCAGGTGGGTATCCGCATTACTACTTCTGCCGTCCAACGTAGGCATGACATCCATAACAAGATATAGAATTCCCGTATTCAATATGTAGGTTCAAAATATCGAGACTATCGTACATCCCAGGTATATTTTCTACATACATTATACACCTTAACCCCAAGGATGACAAGGGTTAAGATGATGTTGTGATGAAATTTCTCCATTGGGCAAAAGCAGGTTATTCTTTCAGCAGGCCAAGATCATAACAGGCGGTCAGAATGCCACCCTTGCTGATCGGAGGACAGACATATGAAGCCGCTTCCTTCGCTTCACTGACGCCATTGCCTACCGCCACAGAGTGTTTGATATTCTTCAGCATGTGGATGTCATTGTAATTGTCTCCAAACACATAGACGTCATCCATGGCTATGCCGAGCCGGTCAGCCAGCAGATGAATGCCGGACAGTTTGGAAACACCTTTTGCGTAGACTTCATATCCTTGATCGCCCCATGGATTGAAATCAAGTTTCTTATACTGATCGGCATTTTTTATCTTCCTGCCGAAAATCATCATGCTGAGATAATCCCGCTTTTTTCTGTCCAGCTTCCTAATTGGTGTTTATATCCGTAACAAGACTTTCACCTTCCAAGGTATTCTCTTGCTTATACATGAACTTTCTCACCCGATTCATGAAATCCTTCACATAAATGTACTCATCGTCAACACAAATGGCTGGATACAAGGTTCTGTAGAGATCCTTCAACAGTTTCGAAACTTCTTCCCAGTCAAGCACCTTCTTGAAGATGACTTCTCCCTTACAGGTTACCATGTGTCCTCCGAAACTGACAGCGCTTTCCATTTTCAAGAGCTCCATGACATGCTGTATATGTACCTCGCTGCGACCGGAAGCAAGGCCGACTTCATATCCTTTGCTCTGTAACTTGCCAATTGCTACAAGTGTTTCCTTGGGGATGGATGATTTTGCAACCGAATGGTCGATAATCGTGTCATCCACGTCAAAAAGTATCAGTTTATTCATTCTAAATCCTACCTATCTATGCAATATAAAAAACTCGACGAGCCGAAGCCTTCGATACCTGAATGGCAGAAGCCTTCGTCTTGCCATTGACTTCACTTCTTGAAAAAAATGCCTCAACTGCTTCGATTTCAACGACTTCAGGTATTTTCTCATCATAAAAGGCTTCTTCAAAGACTTCGACATAATCTCCTAGATTCTTCTGGACTATTTGCAGACGTTTATCAATCCTTGTACTGTATTCTCTCAGGGTTTCATGTTCTTCCTTACCAAGCCTTACAGCTCTAAGATACATCATTATCAATCTGTATACAACCTTTAATCGGCGTTTTCTGTTGTTTTTCAGCTCCTGCCTCTGACATTGAAGAGTGTCATGACTGCTGCTGCAATAAGGAGCAACAATGCACCTACTCCATACGGAAAATAATCATGGGTCAGAACATCAATAACAGCAGTCTGAGGATCCAGATTACCCTGAGTCCGATTCCCTTCAAAAGGGTCGACAAACTGAATGACATTTTGGCCCGGAGTCGGTTCATACTGAACCCATCCGAAATCTTGAACGTATACCTCAACCCATGTATGGGCATTGTAATCATAGACCCTTCGGAATGGGTCAAATTGCATATCCTCCGGAAGGTCATCCTTCTCAAATTGATCTGCTCCGACAACATAACCGGTGACAAACCTGGCAGGAATCCCCTGGGAACGCAGCATAAGGATCATAGCGGTGGCAAACTGCTGACAGAATCCTTCCTTCACCTCGAAAACGAATTCATTGATCATATCTTTGCCGATTTCCAGATCCGGCTCCTCATTGTATTCAAAATCACTCTTGAAATACCTTTCCAGTGTCTCAGCCTTTTCAAGATCATCATCGAGACCTGCGGTGAGTTCTTCAGCAAGGGACTGCAGCTCATCAAACCCTTCAGGTATCTGGAGGTATGCGGTCATCTCCGGTTCCTCCCCTTCTGCACCAGACTTTTCAAGGCCGGTGATATGATCATTGAAAGCTGTGGTCCTGTATTTCGGTATGGCTATCTGCAAGATATATTCATATCCTTTGCCAACCATATCCCTAGCCTTGACCATGCCGTCAGCATAAATATCAATTTCAACATCCTGATCCTGATCTGCAAACAGGATATTCCGTGTGAAAGGTCCTGATACGATACTGTCCGTGTAGATGTTCATGTATTTCACTTCAATATCTTCCCTATAAAAAGATCATTGTTGTTGTGATCTCCTCTTATCAGTGCCGGATCGATGGGCAGATCTCCATCATCAATGGCTCGCTCACTGGTATCGAGCCAAACGCCTTCTTCAAAGCGCTCAAAGCTCTGTGCCTTGTAATACTTCAGCTTATCTGCCTTGACCTGAAAAAGAAGTATGCCCTGATGGTCAAACCTGCTCTGAACCACATGCTCATCCGACAGGGTATATACTTTCTCGATAACCTCTATATCAGAATCCCTCAATTCACTTTCCAGCTGACCGTTCCTCTGCGCTGAAGTGCCAGACACTCTTTTTTTTAAACGGATCCTGATAATTGTCATTCACCAACACGGAGATACCCAGTGTGATAATTGCCATGTATATGCCTAGACTATAGAAGGAATGCCTTCTTTGATGTCCTCCGCTTATTCTGGACTTTACAAAATAGATTTCAAAATAATAGATGAATGCAGCAAATACCAGCAGGTAGAAAGCTCTTCTGTCCTTTACCGATGAAAACAGCCCTAAAAGATAAGATGGAATGATAATCAGGAACCCGGCTATCGGAGGTGAGAATTTGAACTTCTCTGAACGGTAGAACATGATGATCAATCGATACAAGATGATTCCCAAGACAAAAATCAGTAGCTGCTGATGCAGGATCCCGATGGAGTATTCTTCAATCTCTACGGAATAGTAATAAAGCTGTAGGAAGGCATATACCTCTTCCAGAAATGGATACAAGAGCTCCAACCTGTAAAGATATAATCCCAGACCTGATATTGACGCCAGAAGAATAACAAGGGTCCACAACAAAACCTTTGGCTTTCCCACGATGAAGTAATAGATTCCAAATGCAAGCAAGGAAATCATCAAGAGCTCAAAGCTATCCAATCCATATGACATACTGCCTGATAACACTGCCAGCAATGCATATCCGACCATAAAAACAGCAAACATTACGGCACCCCCAGTATTGTGGCATCTTCATCATGGCGTACATGATATATTGGTATCCTAGATGTGGTCAGCATGAACTGCACTTTGCTGTCACCGAATCCCTTGACTGCATCCACATCCATCATTCGCACATCACATACTACAACACTGATTTCATAGTTGCTGTACTTCAGCCGAACCAGTTTCTCAACCAACTGCATGGTGAGCTGCTGAGTCATGATGATGATATGGCATGTGTCCGAATCTATCTGGAGCACGTTATCCAACATCTCCCCGAAATGCTGTTCCCTGTAAAAGGATAATCCTGCAAGTTCATCATAGAACTTATGAAAATCATTGTTGCTTCTACCCTCCAGCCTGTTTATACCGAACCGTTCATAATACAGGTGGGTGTTTATCCTGTTCTCCAGCAGGAAATGAATGATGGATACACATGCTTCTACCATGTAATCCTCATAAACGACAGCATCCTCTTCACCGAGGTACAGATCATAAGTGTCCAGAAACACTTTGGTATGGTTGGTCATCTGACCTGCGTAATCCTTGGATATGAAACTTCCGGATTTCGCTGTCAGTTTCCAGTGTATCCTATTCAAAGGATCCCCTGGCTGGAAATCACGGATGTCTGTGAACACTGCCTGGTTTTGGGTATCTCTGGAGATAATGCTTTCACTGCTTTCATTCAGGACATTCTTCAGCAAATTGCTTTCAGTTCCCTCAGTTTTGGATAAACCAGCACCTTATGCTGTTCTATATTGCCGTAGTACAAATGCAAAAAAACCGAAATAGTCTCTAATGACTACCCGGTCCACTCCGATGTAATAATTACCCCTGTAATTGCAGGCCAGATGCTTGCGGATAGTCACCCGCTTCTTCTCAGCAACAATGATCTGACGGTCGATTTCATTTTTCGCATCTTTGAAAAGTTTTTCGCTCGCTGTGTAATGCAACGAAAATGGAGCCATCAGTATGGCTGTCGGATTGATCAGTTTGATCCTGTATACAATTTCGTCCCCTTTGGAAACCTTAGACTTATCCACGCCATGGCTGATCTTGAAGACAGCATAAGTAAAACCTACGTGAATCAGACTGATCACAGGAGTAAAAACATCACATAGAATATGATACTGCTGATATAACCGGGTTCGATTCTGTTGAACACACCGGCAGCTACCAGCAGTACTATATAAAAATCCATGTCTTAAGCAAACGAATCACCTGCCGGTATACGAATGAGTTTCATGACATCTTTGACAATCGCTTCATTGGTTCTGTTTTCATATTTGGCTTCAGGTTTTGGAACTATCCTGTGGGCTCCGACCGGGATGAAAATATGCTTCACATCATCGGGTATGACATAGTCTCTGCCCCTGTAGTAAGCTACTCCTCTCGCCATCCTTCCGAGGAACAAAGTACCTCTTGGACTGATTCCAAGAAGCGTATCATTTGCATCCCTTGTTCCCTGCACCAAATCTATGATATATCTGCTGATATCATCATGCATCCTGACCTGAAGAATCTCCTGCTGGATTCCCTTCACCTCATCCAGAGAAATGACCGGTTCCAGGGTATCGAGGGGATTTTCCGCTTTGAATCGTTCCATCACCAGCATCTCCTCATCAGGATCCGGATATCCTATGACCATCTTCACCATAAAACGGTCCATTTGAGCTTCAGGCAAAGGGTATGTTCCCAGGTACTCTATTGGATTCTGTGTCGCTATCACCATGAAAGGATCAGGAAGGACATGGTGAATTCCATCGACAGTCACATGTCTTTCTTCCATCGCTTCAAGCAATCCGGACTGGGTTTTAGGCGGAGTCCTGTTGATCTCATCAGCCAGAAATACATTGGTCATCACCGCACCCTCATGATATTCGAACTCTTCGTTTTTAGGATGATACATTGTGAATCCTGTGATATCCGAAGGCATGACATCCGGCGTGCAGGAATCCTGTTGAATCCTCCGCCGATGGATTTGGCCAGTGCAATAGCCAATGTCGTTTTCCCGGTTCCAGGCACATCCTCAATCAAGACGTGCCCATTGCATAGCATGGTCAGTGTCAACAGCTCAATGGCTTCATTCTTCCCTACCATGACTTTGCCGATGTTCCTAATCAGCCTCTCAACTTTCTCATTCATCCTATTCTCTCCTACCGCTCCCTGCTGATTTTCCACTTGTGTTATCTACTCCTGGTTTTGTTTGTTTTCCTTATCTTTCTTGTATTTATGGTCAATGATGCTCGTTGTGATGAACGTGATAACAAGCAGACCTATAGCGCTGATAATGTAGATGTAATTATTGTTTACAGGGCATACACCTTCAGGAAGAATACTGCGGTCGTAATAATTCTTCCCGACGATGACGACCGCATAGACAATAGTAATCACATAAATGACGTCTGAAATCCGTTTTATTTTCTTGATATCCATACTACAACTCCTTAATGTCAAAAGAACCGAAACGGTCCCGTCGCATGTCTTGATTCGAATTCCATTCTCTTGCCTGAGCGTGGATGTTCAAGAACCAAACAACAGCATTGAAGACCAATGCTGGTGAACTTTGTGCTGCCGATCACATCAATGCCATATTTCGGATCTCCGATGATCGGCATCCCCATATGGGACAGCTGAGCCCTTATCTGATGAAATCTTCCCGTTATCAGTTCTATCTCAAGTAATGCTATATCCATTGTATCATAACTTTCTGTCTTTATGACCTTGAAATTAAGCCTTGCTTTCTTATAATCCTTTTGCAGGTCAGCACTCATTTCATCATAAACCTCTGGATCAACAATCTGTGCCACCGTACGGTTCTTCCTCAGAAAATGTGTGAGTCGGCCTTCCAAAGCACCGTTATTCCATTTAATGACAGCCAAATAGCGCTTGCCGAATCCCGGACCCCTCAGCTGCCGGTTCAGCCCTGCCGCCATTTCTCTGCTTTTTGCGAGAACAACAGGTCCTGCAACATGACGATCCAACCGATGAATGACATGCGGTTTCATTCCGAGGTAAGCCTGTACCGTCGACTGCATATCCGGCGAACGGCTGAAATCCCGCACAACAGGCATATTGACAGGTTTCCGGACGACAATGATGTCCTTGTCCTCATACATTATCGGGATCATGTCCTGAAACAGCTCCCTCCGACAAATTCGCGCAGCAGGGAATTCTTGGGAATATTCTCGCTTGTCACACCGAGAACATAGTCAAGGAACTTGATCAGCCTTTTCGCTTCAAGGAATTCAGGTGCGTCCTTCGGTATGCTGAACAGAAGCGGATCAGCGTACTGCTTCAAAACAGCCAGTTCATAAATCAGCACAGAATTGAACATGATATCCGCCTGTTCCTGATATGGGAAGATATACTCTTCCTCTCCTCTTCTTACTGACGGCCACATGGCGATGGTCTGGAGGGCTGTAGCACCTCTATATTGGTAATCCCTGACGATTCTTCTGAGCAGCCTGCCGTCTGTTGTCGGAATGCGGTTGTGGTAATCAAGATTCAGCTCGGTCATCGCGCTGATGTAGATCTTGAACTTGTTCTGCTCGGGAATTTCGTGTGACATCTCTTCATTGAGACCGTGGATGCCTTCAATGATCATGATTCCATTGTCTCCCAGGGTCATATAGTTGCCTTTGTATTCCCGTGCTCCGGAAATGAAATTGAAAAATGGAATATCTACGGATTCGCCATCGAGAATCCTCATCATGTCAATATTGAACTGCTTGACATCGATTGCCCTGATCGTTTCAAAATTATAATTCCCCTCTTCGTCTTTCGGTGTGTCTTCCCTGTTGACAAAGTAGTTGTCTAAAGATATGATCATTGGCTTCATCCCATGGGCTTTCAGCTGTATGCCAAGACGGTGGGCGAAGGTCGTCTTCCCTGAAGATGACGGTCCTGCTATGAATACGAACTTCTTATGTTCGATATCAGCAATGATCCTATCCGCAATGGAAGCGATTTTTTTCTCCATGAGCGCTTCGGCCACGAGTATCAACTCACTGATATCACCCGTAGAAAGTAGCTCGTTCAGTTCTCCGAGAGTTTTCACATTCATCAGGTCACCCCACCTTGACGTCTCGAGCTGGGTTTCAAAAAGCATCATATCCGGATTATAGACAGCCACCTCTTTGGGATTCACATTGCTTGCATACTGTATCATGACACCCTGCCCGTGCAGAAACAGGTCGAAGACATTCAGGCATTTCGTATTCGGCACCATATATCCATAATAATAATCGATGTAGCCATCCAGTTCGTAGATATTCGTATTGGATACACTTCTAAAATTCAGAAGGCAGGCCTTATCATGCATGCCCTGTTCCTTAAAGATACGAATCGCTTTGCTTGTCGTGACGGTCGATTTATTGATGACCAAATTCTGGTTAACAAGGGTTTTCATCCGTTCTCTGATCAGATTCAATATCGCCTGGTCGACCGGCTTTCGTTCTGTATTGATCAGCTCACAGTACATCCCCCTGTTGACGGTGAACTGGACACGCACATCGACGCTGTCTATGCCATAAGAACGGTAAACATCCCTTGCCGCCTTGATGAAAAGGAAAGTCAAACTCCTTTGGTAGGTCCTGTAACCGTCATTATCTGTTATATCCAGAAATTCAACGACGCAGTCCTTCTTGATGCGACGGTTCACTTCTTTCAGTTTTCCATCGACGATTGCAAGCACAATAGGCGCTTCGAAGTCATGCTGAAAAAGGGAAGCGACTTTGATCAGTTTTGTCCCCTTCTTGACATCAATCTTCTGATTGTTATGTTTGATCGTTATAGTAACATTCATAAGAATCCTCCCGATATATTGTATTTATCTCCTACAGTGTCTTTATCGGATTGTTATAAGATCGGTGCAGGACAATCTCCACCCCGCCTGCAAAGGCCTTCCTTAGCGTATCTTCCAACAATTCACCGACGATGACCTCACTGCCGAAATGCGTCGCATCAATAATAGGCACTTTGAGGTCGTTCGCAATCACAGCATCATGGTACTTGACATCCCCGGTAATGTATACATCGATGTCTTCCTTCAATGCATCCTGATAAAAACTCATGCCGCTGCCGGCGCAGAGTCCGATTTTCTTCATGATTGCCGCATCATTTCCGCAATAATGAAGATAATTCAGATTCAAGGCAGTTTTCACATCCTTCGCCAACTGAATCAGCGTTGTTTCCTCGATGCTGCCGAGGCGATATGCCGGCGGTTCATCCTTTTCCACCGGATCAAGGTCTATCTTCAGCTTGGCAGCCACATAGTCATTAAGACCACCTGCTGCACTGTCGAGATTCGTATGTGCGACATACAGGGAAATATTCTCTTTGATCAGCGTCATGATACGCTTACCTGTGACATCTTCCCTGACAACCTTTTTCAGCGGCTTGAAGATGAGTGGGTGATGAACGACAATAAGGTCGCATCCTGCGCTCAAGGCCTCCTCCAAAAGGGAATCCGTCAGCTCAAGTCCGACGATGACCTTCTCCGCTTTTGCAAATTCCGATCCAACCAACAGGCCTACATTGTCATAATCCATGGCAAGTTCCTTGGGTGCAAGCGCTTCGATGGCATCCATTATCTCTTTCACTCTGATTCCAGCCATTTGATCACCTTCCTTTTCAATTCGATTTCCATGTCGATTTCTTTAACCCTGTCATATACCTTTTTATCATACAGATGTAATCTGAGTTCTTCTTCCTTCAGCAGCAACCGTTTCAGCTGCTCCGCAAAAACCTTGTTTCGGTTCCAGATCAGCCAGCAGCCATAGCGGTCATATAGCGCCGTCAGTTCATCCATCCCCGTGCCTGATACATCCGCTATCCTTTTCTCCAATGTCTTGCGTTCTTCCGGGCTGATATCCGAAGCACTGGCATTCTCCGCGATGATGATGGTATAGTAATGTCCGTCATCGTATACCATATCCTCATTCACAATCACCAATCCAAGGGATTCTATCTTCCTTCTGACAGTCGGAATATCTTTGTGCGGTGACAGCACCAACCTATTGTAGGATGTCAGTTTTCCCTCCGCATCCTCAAGGATCCGCTCCACAAGCTTGCCACCCATACCTGCGATGATGACACAGTCCACCTCGCCTTCACCAAGCTTATCCAGCCCATTGCTCAGCCTACCTTCAATCCTGTCACCCACATGGTATGCTTTGGCATTATCCATGGCTTTTCTCAATGGGTCACTGTTCACATCCATTGCGATAACCTTCCTGCTCCGCCTTTCTTGACTAGGTAAATCGGAACATACCCGTGGTCCGTTCCGATATCCGCCACCTTCATGCCTTCATCCACAAAGGATGCAATCCTCGTCAGCCGTTTCGTCAGTTCCATAGTTATTCCTTTCTTGAGGTGTCCTCTAACATGCCAAAAGCCCCATTGGGACCCAGGCCCAAAAGGGCCATGGATTTCCATCCATGGCCAAAGCTTATTCTAAGTAATCCTTGAGCTTTCTACTGCGGCTTGGATGACGTAGCTTTCGTAATGCTTTTGCTTCTATCTGTCTTATTCTTTCTCTTGTAACATTGAATTCCTTACCGACTTCCTCGAGGTTCTCGCCCTACCGTCATCCAATCCGAAACGAAGGCGCAGCACTTTCTGCTCCCTGTCCGTCAATGTATCAAGCACCTCCACCAACTGTTCCTTCAATAGTGTGAAAGCTGCGGCTTCCGCTGGCACCGGCACATTGTCGTCTTGAATGAAATCGCCAAGATGCGAATCCTCTTCCTCACCGATCGGTGTTTCAAGAGAAACGGGTTCCTGTGAAATCTTAAGGATTTCCCTGACCTTGTCCACCGGCATATCCAGTTCCTCTGCAATCTCTTCCGGTGCCGGATCTCTGCCGAGTTCCTGCAGCAGCTGCCTGGATACACGAATCAGTTTGTTGATGGTTTCAACCATATGAACAGGAATACGGATCGTCCTAGCCTGATCGGCAATGGCTCTTGTAATGGCCTGCCGAATCCACCAGGTCGCATAGGTACTGAACTTGTATCCCTTTCTATAATCAAACTTCTCGACAGCTTTAATCAGACCAAGATTCCCTTCCTGAATGAGGTCAAGGAACAGCATCCCGCGTCCAACATAACGCTTTGCGATGCTCACAACGAGACGAAGGTTGGCTTCCGCGAGACGTTGCTTGGCTATCTCATCGCCATCCTCCATACGTTTTGCCAACATCACTTCCTCTTCCGCCGAAAGCAGCGGCACCTTGCCGATCTCCTTCAGATACATACGCACCGGATCATCGATATTGATTCCTTCTGGCAAGGATAAATCGAGCTCTTTGATTTCCTCTTCTTCCTCTTCTTCCTCAATCTTACCGAGAATGTCGATTCCGCTTTTTTCGAGGTATTCATAAATCGCTTCAATCTTATCCGGTTCCAACTCCTGATCTTTGAAGTGCTCTTCAATCTCTTTGTATTCAAGGACATTCTTCTTGGATTTGGCTAGCTTCACCAGTTCTTGAATCTTAACTTCAAAGGTCTTTACATTTTCTTCTGTTGCCATTCTTTTCAATCCCTTCTATCAATTTCTTCTAGTCGTACATAGGTCTTGAGAAGGTCCTTCTTCTCATTGATGAGTTCCATCAATCCATTCGGATCGGTCACTGTCCTCTGCTTCTCGTCAAGATACTCACCCTTGATGGTGCGTATGGTGTCGTTCAGCAGCTTTTCTAGTTGAAGTTGATTTTCGATTTTAATCTCTTCGCCAAAAATGCCGGCGATTAACTTTTGGTCTTCTATCTGTGTAAACTTGCTCATGATCAGTGCGGGTTCGATCGCATCATTGTTTTCATAGATGTCATAGATGATCAATCCGACTTTTTGCAATGTCTCATGGGTAAAGTATTCAGGTGTCATGATATCCTTCACTTTTTTGAATATCTGCTTGTGGGATACGACGATGGCCAAAAATTCTTTCTGTGCTATTGTAACAGCATCTTCCTTCGGTTTCAACCGTTTTTCATCACCGCTTCCACCGGTTATGACGCTGCGTTTCTGTACGATTCCGACATTCGTACCGAATTTGCCCATCAGTTCCATCAATCCATCCCGGGACATGCTGTAAGCGCTGGTAATGGCCTCTGCATAGTTGTCACGTTCAAGTTTCCCCTCGATGGTCAAAAGCTTCTTGGCGACTTCCTCGCTGAAACGGGTCTTGTACTCAGGATCGCTTAAATCATATCGTCTGCTTAGCTGAAGGACTTCAAACATGAAGCTCGGCATCGCGTTATCCACCAGATTCTGGAATGCTTCCTCGCCTTTGGCCTTGATAAAATCATCCGGATCCTTGGCCCCTTCCATGACCAGCACCCTGACAATCAGTCCTGCGGATTTCAATATCGGAATGGCCTCAGCGAGGCATTCACACCTGCGCCATCGCTGTCAAATGAGATGACCACTTCGTCAACGTACCTCTTGATGAGGTGTCCATGCCCTCCGGTAAAGGCCGTCCCAAGGGATGCTATTGCGTTGTCGAATCCAGCCTGATGCAGGGCAATCACATCCATATATCCCTCGACGATGATCATATGCTTCTCTCTGGATTTTCTTGCGATATTCAAACCGTAAAGATTACGGCTTTTGTCGAACAGCTGGGTTTCAGGCGAATTCAGATACTTGGGCTGTCCGTCTCCCATCACCCTGCCGCCGAATGCGATCACCCGTCCATGAACGTCAAAATCGGAAACATGATCCTGTTGAAAAAACGGTCGTAGTAGTTCCCCTGTTGACGCTTATCCTCACTCAGCAATCCGCAGTCAAACAGTTCTTTATCCGAATAACCTTTGGATTTCAAGTGCTGATAGAGGTCATCCCTGAACTGGGTCGCATAACCGAGTCCAAACCGCTTCATGATGTCCGGTGAAAGCTCCCGTCCTGAAAGATAGCGCTTTGCTACTTTGCCATAGTCACTTCGAAGCATCATATAATAATATCTCGCCGCAAGACGGTTGGCCTCATAGAGTCGCTGCTTGTAGTTCATGGCTTCCCTGACTTCTTTGGAACCTCCGGTTCAGGCAGGTCAATATTGGCCTTTTCAGCCAGATGCTTAACCGCTTCCACAAATGTATAGTTCTCGTATTCCATCACAAAACTGAATACGTTTCCGCCGGCACCGCAGCCAAAGCAGTAATACATCTGTTTGTCCTTGCTGACGGAAAAACTCGGTGTCTTTTCATGGTGAAAAGGACAGAGCCCGAAATAAGACCCGCCTTTTCGTGTCAAATGCACATATGAACCAATGATGTCCACAACATCGCTGTTCAACCGTACTTCTTCAATTATCTCATCAGGGTAATACATAGTCTGCTCCAATCAACGATGTTAAAACTCATTCCAGGAAGCGGGTATGAACAGGTCCATGAACTTCCTTATCGCATAGCGGTCAGTCATACCAGCGATATAATCGCATACGACTCGGATGGGCACCTCTCCCTGATCGATCATGTTCAGGTATTCAGGAGGCAATATGTGCTGATGTTCATTAAAATAAAGATATAGATGGGTTATTAGGTTTTTCGCCTTTCCTCATGCACCTTTGCGATGGAATCGATGTATACATTGGCGAACATGAACTTTCGCATGCCTTTCATGGCATCCTCCATCGGTTCACTCATGATGATGTCATCTTTTCATAACTGTTGACTACAATGTCATGGATGATGTTGTTCAATCTCTGGGAAGTGTTCCTGCCAAGAATATGGGTATACTCTTCCGGCAGATCCGATTCCTTCAAGACACGTCCACGCAGTGCATCGTCAATATCATGATTGATGTAGGCGATTTTATCCGATAATCTTACTATCTTTCCTTCAAGCGTCTCAGGTTTGCCTTTCGTGGGGTGATTCAGTATCCCGTTCCTGACTTCCCAAGTCAGATTCAGTCCCCTGCCTTTGTTCTCCAACTTCTCCACAATTCGAAGACTCTGCCTGTAATGTTTGAATCCAAGTTCACAAATATCGTTCAGTGCAAACTCTCCTGCATGGCCAAACGGCGTATGCCCCAAGTCATGCCCCAGAGCGATGGCCTCCACCAGATCCTCGTTCATCCGAAGAGCCCTGGCGATACTTCTGGCTATTTGTGACACTTCTAAAGTGTGGGTCAGCCTTGTCCTGTAGTGATCACCTTCCGGCGCAATAAAAACCTGTGTCTTATGCTTTAAACGTCTAAAAGCCTTGCAATGAAGAATCCTATCCCTGTCTCTTTGGAAATCGGTTCGCATATCACAAGGTTTTTCCTCGATTTCTCTTCCCTTACTGTTTTGCTCAACGCTGCATAAGGCTTAACGTCTGTACCTCTCTAGCTTCTTGAATCTCTCTCAAATTCATCGTCAGACTCCTTCATATCGTCAAAGCAATAAACCCCACACCCTTAATATACTACTTCATCGGTTCATTTCCTTTTTTTGTCAAAAAAATTAACCGGAAATTCATCCGGTTAACATGCTGTTCTCTTCCTACTATAACTTTTTCATCTGCTGTTCAGGCGAAATACTTCACCACATTTTTCAGCTCATCAATGATCTGAATATGCTGAGGGCATTTCGACATGCACTCACCGCAGGCCACACACCGGTCCGCCCGTTCACCTTCATCCAGAAAATTGAAATAGCTCTTCCTTGCCGGTTCCTTCGACAGCATATGTGCATCATTGTACATGCTAAAACAACTTGGTATATCCACCCCTTGAGGGCAAGGCATGCAGTAGTTGCATGAGGTGCAGTGGACTTTGATTTTAGCCATATAAGCATCTCTTACCGTCCAGATCTGCATCTTCTCCTGTTCGCTTAGATGACTGGGTGAGGCAACCGCGGCTACTTTCAGGTTTTCAGTAAGCTGCTCCATTTGATTCATACCGCTGAGGACAAGTCCGACTTCCTCCATATCGAACAGGTATCTCAAAGCCCATTCAGCCGGTGTGTACTCCTTGCCGGATTGTTGCCAAAGCTCCTTGATATCCTCGGATATCCTTGATGGATCTGCAAGGCTTCCTCCACGCAGCGGTTCCATAATAATGACACCCATCCCCTGTTCATATGCAAACTTGAGACCCTTCAGCCCCGCCTGATGTTCCTCATCCAGGAAGTTCATCTGTATCTGGCAAAATTCCCAGTCATATCCATCGATGATTTCTTCGAAAACAGCATATTCATCATGGAAAGAGAATCCGGCATGCTTGATCCTACCATCCGCTTTCGCAGCATCCAGAAAGTCGAAAAGTCCGTTTTCCTCAGATTGGTCCAACGCTCCTTGTTGAAGGCATGAATCAGATAGAAATCAATGACGTCTGTTTCAAGCCTCTCAAGCTGCTCGTTCAGATACCTGTCGAAATCCTCCCGTGACTTGATCAACCAAGACGGAAGTTTCGTCGCAAGATGAACCTTTTCCCTGTATCCGCCCTTCAGCGCTTTCGCCACCAAGGGCTCACTCATGCCCTTATGGTATGGATAGGCCGTGTCGATATAGTTCACACCATTGTCAATGGCATGTCTCAGTAATCCGATTGCCTTGTCTTCTTTGATTCTCGATTCATCATTGTCTTCCACTTCAAACCGCATACATCCGAAACCCAGGATGGATACCTCTTCATTCGTTTTTCCAAGTTTCCTGTATTCCATAGTATTGCCTCCTCGACTTTGACTTTATCCTACCTTTCATTCTATCACAGCAGGACATCTAGTCAAGACTGCTTTTCCTCTTAGAATACTGTTATGTTCTCGACTCTTGTTCCATGCAACATGATGTAGGAAGCAATGATGGTTGTGATATCATTCTCGAAAAGATACATACCCGATGTCATGCCAAACTGATCATCAAAATCGAGCACCGAATATATAAATAAAACAAAAATGAAGTTCACTTTGAATTCAAGTAAACTTCATTTATCTTTATGTTAATTGCATAAGCTATTTTCAGGCAGCTCTCCTTTTTAGGATTCCTGATAGGTTTCGACGGCCGTCTCTGTTTTACTCTTCACTTGCTCTTCACCACTGCCAAATTCAGTGAAATCAGATCTGAACAATAGTTTCATGCACGCCAGTGCGAGTATGATCATGCTGACGATATACGCATATTCCACCGAGAAAGCATCAACGAGAACACCACCGAGTATGAGCCGAATGGCATGGCGACCATGGAAAGCATACTGATGACACTGTTGACCCTGCCCATCATGGAAATATCAGTATTCTTTTGTATGAAGGTCTCAATAGGTATGTTGATTGCAGATACAACGATACCGACTGCAAAAACAACGATGCAATACATGACAATGAAGACATGGAATGGGACTCCAAACTGTACTGCGCTAAATACCACAAACGATATGCCTGCAACAGGATGACAGAGTAACGCTCAATCTACGCAGAAAATTGATGATACCTATCCTGTTGACATATGTCCCTATGAAAGACATGCCAATCCCTCCGAAGAGCATGCCCAAACTCGATATGATATTGATGACCGTCAGAACGATGATTTTCTGACTTAACGTCACCTTAATCAGGTACGGTTGATATACCTGGAAGGTTGGTGTCACCGAGAAATTCAGTACGGTGGCAAACAACCCAATATAAATCAAGCTCCTATTGAAGTTCAAATAACCCAGACCTTCCTTGAAGATATTCAACTGGTCTTTCAAGGACTTGTGACCGGTCTTATCCCTGTTCCTCGTTTCATTGACTTTGATAAAAAGCTCCGATATGCCGGACAGCAAGTAGGATGTTCCATCAAGCAGGATAACGCCAAAAGGTCCTATCAGACCATATAGTGCGCCTCCAAGAAGCAATCCGACGATATTGGTGATACTCCCTGTGATTGCCATCATGGAATTGGCCTTGACCAGCTCATCCTTGGATACAACCATCGGAATCAGTGCTGATGATGCCGGATTGAATACGGCAGTACATAAAGCGCTGATGACCGCCAAAGCATACAGTACGCCTATAATCAGCGTCCTGTTTCCTGACAGGATTGTCAAAGCTGTAGTCACTACAACAAATCCTCTGATGAAATCCATCCAGTATAATAACTTGACTTTGTTGAATTGATCGACGACGTTACCGCCTACAGGTCCCGCAAGGACCATCGTAAATATCATGACCGCCACAAAAGAACCCATTTGAACTGCTGATCCGGTCAATTCTAATATATACCAGGCTACTCCGATGGTGAAAATAGAATCACCCAATCGCGAAACAAGCCTTCCGAAGAACAGCAGCAAGAAATTCATATTGAATTTTGTCATAAACTTCTCCCTCTAAGAAATTCTTTACTTATTTTTATTATAAACTATAATTTCGTTAAGTAAAGAAAAACTTAGAGCGAATAACAACGCATTCCAAAAACCACGTATATTTATGCCGTCGATCAGCTTTTCTGCAAGCATAATCATCCAGGTGTTGATGACAAGACTGAACAGACCCAAAGTAATCAGCGTAACAGGCAGGCTGATAATCAGCAGCAGGGGTTTGATGGTCATATTGATCAGCAGGAGTACCAGAGCAAATCCGATTGCTGCAGCAGTCGAGTCGATATCAATAATCCCAATATACCGTTCACCTATATACAGCAATGCAATGATGATGATGAATTTGATTACCAATCGTTTCATGTCTACCTCCTGCCCATTCAATAAATCCTGATGCGTACATCCACGTCATCCTTGCCGACATGGACATTGATTAAATCCTCTTCACAGGCCAAGTCCAAACGGCTGAAAAATTCCCTGAGCAGCTTCATGAGCATCCTTGCATCCTTCATTCTCATCTTCTTCCCGACTGCAGCATTAGGCGCAACCATTGCCCCCAATGACAGCAGATCGATAAAGCAATCCAGAATCCCAGTGACGATGAATACAGGCATTACCAGCTTCAGCCATCTCAATTCCGGAACGCTTACACTGATATATACAACCTTTCCTCTAATCGACATACACCTTCACCAAGACTTTTCCGCTTTCCTTGTCATTGATATTCACATCAACGATGGTGGGATCATCCAGTGTACCGTTTTCTATGGCATCAAGTATGCCTTCGATATCGATTGCTGACATATCAACACCATGACTGCTCATCTGTTTCTGGGTGTCTTCAGGAATATATTTCGAAAATTCACAGCTGCGGTGCCCAACACCCTGACCAGCTGAAGCGGAATGTTGACATTCACATCGACATCATCCTCTTCGATATTGACAAGTATCTTGAGTGTCTTGTACTTGCGTGATTCGGAAGACGGAACGACCTCATCAGCAGTTTCCAGGGCATTCAACAGCTCAAGACCTTCTGCCGCACTTATCTTTCCCTGTTCTATCATATCAAGAATCCTTTGCTTTTCACTCATAGTGTTCCTCCTTACTTCAGTTTGGACAGTTTCACACTGGCTTCCTTAGCCGTGATTTCTCCCTGTTCCAGCGCCTGAATGATTTTTCCTTCTCTTCCTGCTTTTCCTTGATCGCCTCCTTCGATTCAGTTTCAGTCACGTGAAAACCCAACGCTTCAATCAGGTTGTTGAGCTTTCCCTTCACCGTCGGATAGGAAATTCCCATTTCCCTTTCCACATCTTTGATGTTTCCCCGGCATTTGATGAAAATTTTCAGAAACTGCAAATCCTCTTTCGGCAGTCTGCAGAATTCACAGGACTTGTAGTCACCTTCAATGGTCGTACTGCATTTATGACATGTCAGCTTGCTGATGGTCAATGTACTGTTGCATACGGGGCACTTACCCGGTGCTTGATATGCCATCGAATTCCTCCTTCATGATCTGAATATAGTTTATGCCATTTCTCAAAAAATTAATTCATACCTTGATTTATTCAATGTAAATATCAATTAATTAATTCCTTCTATGTTTTTATTATAACACTTACGAGCTAAGTGTCAAGGTTTTTATCGTTTTTTAATCAATATTATTAATTATTGACTTAATATATTTTAATGTTGTTATTAATATTTTTAATATTGTACAAAAAGATGTGTTTTTGCGCTCGGACATTGGGGGACGGTGCTGGCTGCTGCAGGAATTGATGTCGAGCTGAGGCTGAACATCCAAGCTGCACCCGGCACCTGTCACCATCAACCTCGCTTGAAGTGAGAGAGCTTCAGTATCTGGCCAGCTTGAAAAACCGGCCTTTTAGATGTACCGCTTCAGAATGCAGTGAGCAAGAAATAATCTCAAACGCAAGAATGACGATGCGTGATACGGAGGAATTCCGTTATCAAACATCGTCATTTTTTCGTTTGTTCTGATTTTGAAGATTATTCAAATGTACATCAAGGTGTCATCAACCTCATCCAGCCGGTCACTCAAGCTGGCCAACTACTGAAGCTGCCAACTTCCGCACCGTCCCCACCACCCGAGCACTCAAATCCTCTAAGAGCGATCATCAATGTATGGACCATAATCAGCCGCCTCCGTAGCGAGTTCATCACAACGCTCATTTTCAGGATGCCCAGCATGCCCTCGCACCCAAATGAACTCCACTTCATGGGGTTCCTTGGCTTTGACAATCATTTCCCAAAGGTCCTGATTCTTCACCGGCTCCTTTTTCTTGCCCCGTTTCCAGTTGTTCCTGATCCAGTTTTCCAGCCAGCCTTTGTTGAAGGCGTTGACGATATACTGTGAATCGGTATGCAGCTTGACCCGACAGGGAGCTGTCAAGGCTTCAAGGGCTTTTAGGACACCCATCAATTCCATGCGGTTGTTGGTCGTCTTCTGATATCCGGCTGAGAGCTCCTTGGTGTGGACCTTGCCGTCTTTTGCAGTGAACCTGAGCACGGCTCCATAGCCTCCCGGTCCGTCTGGATTTCCTCTGCAGGCACCGTCGGTGAAAAATTTCAATATTCTTCATCTGTATCTCCTT
>LQAG01000107.1_pt1 | contig 38824 bp, 72 predicted proteins | sample 1535801 | NCBI WGS metagenome assembly LQAG01 (sample SAMN04331584, study PRJNA305678) | bioreactor metagenome | isolation source: bioreactor_3 inoculated with Wadden Sea sediment 1st replicate of a... | place: Germany:Bremen
ACCTGGTGCCGAAGGGGAGACTCGAACTCCCACGCATCTACATGCACTAGACCCTGAACCTAGCGTGTCTACCAATTCCACCACTTCGGCGTGAAGCGAGAGTTTTATAGCAAAACGACTTTGCCTTTGCAATAAAAATAATGACTATTTTTCATTTAAACGATCAAGCCTCAAAGGCTCAACCATAATGGTTTTAAACGACTGAACAACAACGAGTCCAGGCCTTGACTTCTTCGGTTTTTTTACCGCTCCCGACTCTGCCACCATGACTTCAACCTTGGTATCATTTTTCCTCTTTGAATAGCCTGCGGCAATAGAGGCCGCATAAATCTTATCCTCTTCAGCAATCCCCTGACGACCGACTGGCGCCTTCAGGACGACATGCGAGCCGGGTGCCCGGTAGACATGAAACCACAGGTCATCACCTTTTAGTTTCTTGGTGGATAAAGTGTCGTTCTGCTGATTATTTTTCCCCCACAATATGACACACCCGGTTGGACTGATGGTTTCAAGTGGCTGAGACGCCTTCTGTGTCCTGCGCTGATGAAGTCGGTTCTTTTTCTTTCAGCAGCCCTGCCACCCTCAACTCGTCAGCGACAACTTCAATGTCGGATTTATTTACAATATCTTCAAGTTGATATTCGATTTGTCTCAGCCACTCCAACTCTGCCCGGCTTTCATCTATCCGTCTCTGACTGTGCTCAATTCCCCGCTTATATTTTTTGTAGCGCTGAAAATATTTTTCTGCGTTTTCCTGTGGTGACATGAGCGGATCCAGTTCAATCTCTATTTTTTCGGGGATTTGAAGATAATAGTTATCCACGGGAAAATTCTTCATCCCCGTTTCAGTAAGTGGAGGTTCGCAAGGATCAATTCTCCATAGTGCCGATACTGTTCAAAATCATGCTGCCTGAGTTGTTCCGCCTCGATATTGACAATTCGCTTTATGACTTTCTTAAGCTGTTTTTGAACTGTTTTTTTCAATTGCTGAAGCAGATCCTGCTTTCCCCCGGCCAGAGCAGACTCATTGTAAAGAGCTTCGACATGCTGGCTCCAACTCAACGAAGCGTCTTTTACAACACCCTGTCCACGGTCGCAGTTCTCTTGGAGCAACCGGGGGCTCCGGGGCTGAATACGGGCCTCCCGCATCAATGCGACGAACGCCCCCATCATCTCCCTTGTCAAGTTTCTGGCGCTTCAGGCAATCGACAATGAAACCCTTAGCGTCAAGGAGCATCATATTGCTGGTTCTGCCCGTCAATTCGACAATCAGACGACAGGCCCCCTGCTTTCCTCCCCCGTCCAAACTTACAATGCGGTCACCATCTGCGACAGTTATCGAATCAATCCTCGACAGACGGGACCTGAGCAGCTGACAAAACCGCGGCGGTACGGATGGGTTAAGAAACTCGTTTTCAGTCAGATGAACGCGATAGTGAGCAACATCGGCACTGATGAGAAGCTTATGGTTATCACGTCCGTTCCACAGTTTGAAGACGATCACACTTTCGGACGGTTGATAAATCTTACTCACCTTTGACCCTTTTATTAGCGGAGCCAACTCATCAATAACTTTCTTCAGCAGGATATACTTCATCAATAATCAGCCTCATACCATCTTTTTATATCGCTTTAATGATTCAATCTGCTAAAATTCGTGACTATTTCGAACAGAATAAGGAGAATCTCACTATGCCGGACAACAGGAAAATCGAAACACAAGCAGTCCAGGGGAACTACCAGCCCAAAGCTGCAGAACCACGCACTGCTCCTATTCATCAGAGCACGACATTTAAATATGACAGTGCAGAACATATGGCTCAATTGTTTGATCTGGACTGTGCTGATCCCATGTATACCCGCCTCGGGAACCCGACGACAACTGTTTTTGAAGAAAAGATCGCTTTAATGGAAGGCGGAGTTGCCGCGCTGGCAACGTCATCGGGTCAAGCCGCATCGACCCTTTCAATTTTAAACATCTGTCAGGCAGGACAACATATCGTTACGGCCAGCACATTGTATGGCGGCACTTTTTCTCTTTTTCCAATACCTTCCCTAAACTTGGAATAGAAGTCACCTTCGTTGATCCGGAAGCCTCTGCTGAAGAGATAAAAAGCGCTTTCCGCCCGGAGACCCGCTGCCTCTTCGCAGAAACGATCGGCAACCCTGGTTTAAATATTCTCGATTTTGATAAGTTCAATTCCGTCAGCACAGAGATGAACGTACCGCTGATCGTCGATAACACCCTGCTTCACCATACCTGTGTCGCCCCATCGAACATGGCGCCGATATCGTCATTCATTCCGCCACCAAATACATTGACGGCCACGGGACCAGTGTGGGAGGCGTGATCGTTGACAGCGGCAACTTCATCTGGAGCGAAAATAAATTCCGGAACTCTGCACACCGGACAACTCATACCACGGACTCATCTATACTGAGAAGTTCGGCAAGCTTGCCTATATCGTCAAAGCGCGGGCGCAATTCATGCGCGACCTTGGCACAACACCTGCACCACAAAATTCATTTCTTTTCAACCACGGCCTGACAACTCTTCATCTTCGCATGGAACGCCACAGTGATAACGCACTCGCTCTCGCTGAATTCCTCGAACAGCACCCGCTGGTCTCCTGGGTTAATTATCCCGGACTGAAAAGCCACCCAAGCTACGAGCTATCAAAGAAATATCTGTCTTACGGTGCCAGTGGTGTTTGACGTTCGGGATCAAAGGCGGACGAACAGCAGGAATGAAATTCATGGAAGCCTGCAAACTGATTGCCATGGTCGTCCATGTTGGAGATGCTCGCTCATGCGTTCTCCACCCCGCGAGCACAACCCACAGACAACTGACAGAAGAGCAGCAGAGAACGTCAGGAGTGACTGCCGACCTGATTCGTCTGTCAGTCGGCATTGAGCATATCGACGACCTGACAGCCGATGTCGACCAGGCTCTGACGATCAGTCAAGAACCATGACTTAGCGCCTCGCGTCAGATGGGCAGGTTTTCCCTGCCCATCTGACGCTGAACAGGAAGTGTCCCGTGCCGACCCTCTCTCTAGACAATGTCTGTGTCAAACACCAAGGAAAGACGATTCTTTCCAACCTTACTTTAAGCATCGACCGGCACCAGCGGTGGGTCATTGTCGGTCCCAATGGCTCAGGAAAGAGCTTTCTGGCAAAACTTCTCAGCCATCAGGTCGAACCCAGCTCCGGTGTTTTAAAATCCCCCTCACAAGCATGCTAGTTTCTTTTGAAACGGTCGGGCGGATTCTTGACCATGAACGCTACCTGGACAGCTCCAACACCTGTGGTGGATTCGACAATGGCACGCCAACAGAGACATTCATTTTCAGAGACTGTCTCCTGACCGAAAAACAAAAAGTGAGATTTGCGCTAAATTCAACCTGAAAAAGCTGATGAAACAAGGAATCAAGCTTCTTTCGACAGGTGAAATGCGCAAAGCAACAATCTGTAAAGCCATCGTTACTTCACCGGAACTGCTTATCCTCGACGAACCCTTTGAAGGTCTGGATCAAAAATCTCGAACCAATCTGCATACGCTGATCAAACAGATCATAAATGAAGGGACACAGGTCATACTGCTTCTCAATCGACACAGTGAAATTCCGCCGGAGACAACCCATGTAGCGACCATGCGCAACGGTCAGATCCTCCGTGTTGAAGAAACTCACAACCGTCACCGTAAAAGCGACTCAACGAAGCAAGACGGCCCGGATACCTCTGTCCAGCTGCCAGACAACCTGAGAGCGCAAGTTCATAGGCAGTCTCCAGAAACTCAAACTCCCGTCATTGAAATGCATCAGGTCAATGTTCGCTATCAGCAGAAATGGATCCTGAGGTGCCTGGACTGGTCGGTCCAACAGGGCCAGCACTGGCTTATCTCCGGGCCGAACGGTTCAGGAAAAACAACCCTTGCCGGCCTGGTCTCCGGAGACCACACACAGGGATATGCGAACGACATAAAACTTTTCGGCCGAGCGAAGGGAAGTGGAGAGAGCCTTGGGGAGATTAAAAGCAGAATTGGTTCGGTCTCAACATCCTTCCAGCATGAATACAGGGTCCGGTGTTCCGTAGCCGGTGTTATTTTATCCGGTTTTTTTGACTCGATCGGCGTCTATAAAAAATACTCGCAACAACAGTTGGACATTGTCGATAACTGGCTGAGAATTCTCAATCTTTACAGCATTAAAGATTGCCTGTTTCAGAATCTATCATTTGGACAACAACGCCTGGCCCTGCTGGCACGTGCCATGGTGAAACAGCCGCAACTGCTGATTCTTGACGAACCATGCCAGGGACTGGATGACCATAACCGGCATGTCTTTCTGAACATCATCCAACGACTTGGCTCAACGGGCCAGGTTCAGCTCCTCTATATGACCCATCGCCCGGAAGACGAAGTTCCCTGTATTCGACATCATCTGCAGCTGGTACCGACAGCTTCCGGTGGCTATACCGGTCTCACATCAAAGTTGTAAGGAATTTCGACACACCCACTTTAAAATAATTTATGTCAATAGAAACAGGCACTTAAACTAGGCAAGATTCTTGCATTTAAAAGGCTCATTGATACATTTCACATATTTTATGCAACAACAACCAAGGAGGAGGAAAGCAGACATGCTGATTTCAGTGATTTATCCGGACGGCAAGCATGACATGGTTAAGGATTACCTGCTCACCAAAATGATCGAGCAGCAGGCGATCAGGCAATTCAAGCGCAGTGACGGCTGGATAAGTATCGACTCAGACAAGGTTCGCGGTCGAGGCCGAAAGTTTTATAACGGCCCCGAACGTCGCCAACTGGATCCGTCTATCCCACCAGAGCTCACCGATATTTTTCAATAAGCCTTACGGTTTATTTTGCTGACGAAGGGGCATTGTGCTATGGTCCGCGCCATGAATACACATGCTCCCTTCAACATTGTTTTAGTCGAGCCGGAAATTCCACCGAATACCGGCAATATAGGTCGTCTTTGTGCCGCAACAGGTACCCATCTGCATCTGGTTGGAAAACTTGGTTTCTCACTGGACGACAAACACCTCAGGCGGGCCGGTCTTGATTACTGGCCGGAGGTTAAGTTGCACCGCTGGGAATCACTGCGGGAACTGCAAACGGCCAACCCGGACGGACGTTTCTGGTACACATCTAAAAAGCCGAATCGACCTATACCTCTGTGGAATTCTCAGCTGGAGATTTTATAGTTTTCGGCAAGGAAACCCTGGGACTCCCCGAAGAGCTGTTGGAAACCGAAAAAGAATACAGTATCAGGATTCCGATCTTCTCTCCTGCCGTACGCAGCCTCAACCTGGCTAACTCTGCTGCGATCCTGCTTTATGAAGGCTTGCGTCAGACCGGGCAGCTGACGGATTGACCAGCACCGCTGCCGGGCCATACGGTCCGGCAGCGGTGCTTCCATAAGGACAGGATCAGATCATCCCCAACAGTTTGCTACTGCGTTCGAGGAAACCAGCCATCCGCTCTTTACTGATCGCCTGATGCGACAACATGGCCAGATCGTAAATCTGCTCAATTAACAATCCGGCGGTTTCATTGTCGCCCTCATCCTTAAGCGCAAGGACCTTGTCAACGGCTGAACTTGAAGCATTCACCATCAAGGTGTGATCAGCAAACAGGTCCGGCATCTCGCCATGCCCCATCATGCTGGTCATTTCTTTAAAGCGCCGCGCTTGCTCATTGAGCAGGATCATGCCGGGAACACTGGCATCTTTTAGAGTTTCGATACGAATCGTCAACCCCTTGATCTCTTCAAGGGCATCCTTAAAGACCTGCTCTATCCGCTCCCCCTTGGTCTTGTTGTCTGCACCTTCAACAATTTCTTTGCTCTGATCACTTTCAAGCAGGTTCTCGGTTATATCGGAATCAACCCGCTCAAATTTGATTTCAGAATTTTTTGATTCCAGGAACTGGATAAAATGATTATCAATCATCGCATCAAGAATCAACGCTTCCATGCCCTGAGACTTAAACAGTTTCAGATAGGTGACCTGAGTTGCCTCATCATTGGCATAATAAACCTTATTTTCATGCTTGTCTTTGGCCCGCGCCAGATAGTCGGGTAATGTCGTATATTTCTCTTCACCAGTCGATCTGTAGATCACCTGATCCTTGACCTTTTCGTAAAACTTGTCCTCGCGCATCATGCCGTATTTAACGAAGGAATGAATATCCTCCCAAATCGGTTCAAAGGCCTCTCGATCCTTCTTGGCCAGATCGACAATCTTGGCGGCGACACGGCCACTGATAACCTCGCGAATTTTGCGAACCTGAGGTTCATTCTGAAGGTAGCTGCGAGAAACGTTCAACGGCAGATCAGGAGCGTCCAGACAACCCTGAAGAGGTGTCAGGAACTCGGGAATCAGCTCAGGCGTATTATCTGAGACAAACACCTGATTGCAGAACAGGTTGATATGGCTCTTGGTCACATCGAATTCATTCGTCAGATGAGGAAAATAAAGAATCCCTTTCAGGTTAAAGGGATAATCGATGTTAAGGTGAATCCAGAACAGGGGCTCACCGGACATCGGATAGAGTTTGCGATAAACTCTTTGTATTCGTCTTCCTCAATCTCACTTGCACTTCTGGTCCAGAGGGGATTCTTATCATTGACTTCCTCACCTTCCAGAGAGATTGAGACGGGCAGAAAATTACAGAACTTGCGGATGACCTCACGGACACGCCCATCTTCAAGAAACTCCTTCTCATCGTCATTCAAGTGCAGGATAATTTCAGTGCCGCGTTCTTTTTTATCACAGACATCAAGACTGTAGCTTGTTGTCCCTTCACACTGCCAGTGAACAGCATCGGCATCTTTCTGGTATGAAAGAGTCCTGATTTCAACTTTTTCAGCAACCATGAAGCTGGAATAAAACCCAAGTCCGAAGTGCCTATGATTTGATTTTTATCTTCAAGATCTTTAAATTTTTCAATAAAATCTTCGGCAGAGGAAAATGCGACCTGATTAATATACTTGCGGACCTCGTCAGCGGTCATGCCTATACCATTATCACTGACGGTTAATGTTCCTGCATCCTTGTCAAGATGAATATTCACCTTATACTCATCTTCCAGTTGCAGACCTTCCACCAGATTAACATTCTTAAGCTTATGAATAGCATCTACGGCATTAGACACAAGTTCACGCAGAAATATATCTTTGTCGCTGTAAAGCCATTTTTAATGATTGGAAAGATATTTTCCGTGTGAATGGAAATACTTCCTTCTTCCCTTGTCACCTTGTCAGTCATATCGGTTCTCCTTTTATATCAATAGAAATTATTCTAACGGCTGAAAGATAAAGAACTTAATTGAGTTTTGTCAAGAGCTGAAAAGACTGGTCGAACTCATAAATTCAGCACAAAAAAACCATCTGCCGTACACAGATGGTGAGTATCCAGAAGGGTTTAAAATCAAAAGACAGAAAATGATAAAAACGCCTCGACAAAAGTAAATCAGGGCAAAAAGTATCGGGAAAACAACATTGGTCAAAAAATGGAATAAAAAGACCATTGCTGCGCCCCCATATTTTTTTCATGGCCGTCAGACGAAAATACTCATTGTCATCCAACAAACGGATCAAGGAAACACCAACGATAAAGAGTGCGAACCACGCCTTGACTAAGTCTGACTCCATAGATCCTCCAGACAAACATTGTTTTACAACCATATAGCAGATGGCACAGACCTATTCAAGGCATTGACATTTATTTAATACTGAGAGGCACTGAAAATGATCAGTGCCTCACTAAAAAAACGCCAACGATTTCAATTTTCAGTAAGAAAATAGCGCTCGTAAAAGTCTTCAAGGTTTTTCAGATGGCGCGTTTCATCAGCCAACAACCCTTTGAACAATTCGGCCATGGGAGCACCTTCACAGCCATGAATAAGGGCCCGATAAAATCAACGGCGCACTTTTCGAGATGAATTGCATAGGCTAGAGACGTCCGGGCATCAGCATCGGCCGTAATTTCTTTCTGTTCGTAGACATAATTAAGGTTGAGAGTCGGCAACTCTTTTTTCAGTTCAGCAATATTTTTGGAATGTCCTTCGAGAAGAGCCAACTCAATTCTCTGTTTATGTTCGAGCTCTTCGCGTGCAGCCTCCCTGAGGATTGCTTTCGCCTGACGGTCTTCTACAACGTTGATCGCATGCAGGTAATTACGAAAGCCCCGCTCTTCCATAATAATGGCTTTTTCGAGCGCGACTTCAAAGGTATAACAGACGTCCTTCCTGACTTCCGGATCTACATTATTCATTCCCTGCTCCTCTCACATTCAAGTTAATATATGACGATATATCCATGCTTCTCAGCGATTCTGGAAATTTCCAGGACATCCTGAATCTGATAACTCGAACCGTCCAGTACAAAACAATAACCACCATCAGGTTTTTCTTCCGCCAGACTGATCAGGTATTCAAAGCTTGCAGTTTTGACCGTTTCCATAATATTGCCCCGCACTTAATGATTAATTAAGTATATAGCATAAATTATATAATCAAGTCACTCCCCGATAATCTTCACTAAACCCGTTTCCTTCTCCGGCCGTCAAATTCACCATAAAAAATCTGCTCCCATGGACCGAAATCCAATTTTCCGTTGGTCACTGCAACGACAACTTCCCTTCCCATGACTGTCCTTTTCAGGTGTGCGTCACCGTTGTCCTCCCTGTATTATTATGCTGATAAAGATGAAGCGGGTTCGTGCGGGGCAAGCTCTTCGAGCCAACGTTCAAAATCCTGATGGAGTCCAGACTCGTCATCATTGATAAAAACTGAAGCGGTAATATGCATTGCGTTACAGAGCAGCAGACCATCTTCTATTCCACTCTCTTTAAGGCAGCTGTTTATTTTACCTGTTATATTTATATATCCACGACGATTCGGAACTTCAAAATACAATTCTTTTCTGAATGATTTCATCTATCAACCTCCTTTTGATGAGAATATAAGATCCAAAGCATACGGAAAATATGAGTAAAACAGTCAGTTAAAGGGTTGACACTATGACCAGTTTTCTATATAAAGCAGCCTGCCTAATTAAAAAAAAGACAAAAGATCGGATAGTTATGAAGTTTTTTAATCTGCAAAAAATAATCTTGGCACCAGTATTAATGTTCTGCCTGATTTTAGTAAGCTGCACAAACAGCGTTGCTCCAATGTATCAGGGCCCCGATATCAAAATATTGGGTCAGGAATATTATCAAGAACTGGAAGATGAATTCGAACGTTACAGCTATCAGCTCGACTCTCTGGATGAGGGTGTTCCACCGATCATTCTCAAATCACTACCAGGTGATATTTCGACCATCAGCTCCAGTAAACAGAAAAAAATCTTTCTTCTTTAAAGCACTCCTGCCGATGATCCTGCTTGCCAATGACGAGATTCGCTACGAACGTGAACAGCTGATCAAAATCAAGAATGTTCTGAAAAAGAGCACCATCTGACATCAGTTCAGACCAATATGTTATCAACCCTGGCAGAACGATACAAAATCAAAGAGGATCTCAGCAATCCGAAAAAAATGATCAGGCAATTGATGCCGCGCGTGGATATTATCCCCGCCGATTTAGCTCTGGCTCAGGCAGCCAACGAATCGGCCTGGGGAACATCACGCTTTTCCCGGGTTGCCAACAACCTGTTTGGGGAATGGACGTTTATTAAAGGCCAGGGGATTGTCCCCGAGGATCGACCAGAAGGTGAAACCTATGAAGTTCAAAAGTTCTCTACGGTTTATGACTCTGTGCGCTCCTACCTCAATAATCTGAACACACATAAAGCCTACAGGAGTCTGCGGAAATTGAGATCGGAAAGCCGTCTTGAAGGCAAAGCCCCGGAAGGACTCGTCCTTGCAGAAGGCCTGCTAAAATATTCGATTCGCGGTGAAGATTATATCAGGGAACTGCAAGCCATGATCAAGAAAAACCGTCTCGACCGTTTTGCATCGGCAAAGCTGCGCAGTAAGAGCTGAGAATCATCACTCCGATTCAGCAGGATTATCCGCATTAACCCAGGGATGGCTGAACCACAACCAGCGGCCGTCCCTACCCTGAATGGTCAAAGTATACTTATTACGCCGACCGGATAGCGGCTGTTCGGCCCGAACTGTGTACCATCCCTCGCCACGCTCTTCGCTCTGCTCAATCCAGCAGCGATTTGTCCCCTGCACAAAACAATTAAAATGCTTTGCATCGAGGTCCGTATCCCCAAGCTTCAACGTCAAAACAGGCGGGTTATCGCGACCGACCACAGAACTTAATGGTGATTGCTCCAAAACAATCAGCGGCTTCATCTTCAGCTTACTGACAAACCCGTCAAGCGTCGCGAAAGGCCCTCCCATGGGAAAGCGCGGGAGCGTGTAGCGTGGATGAAGATCGTGGATAACACCCGACTGCTGTGCATACGCAGCTGAAAATCCGAGTTCGCGAACGATCTTGATGACTTCTTCTGAGTATTCGCCGAACGTATAAGCAAACAAGGTCGGTTTGATTCCCAGATTCTGTTCAAAGGCGTCCTGAGCAGAAAGGATGTCATTTTTAATCCGCTTACGCCATTGCACAAATGTTTCACCCTGTTCAGCTTCGACCAAATAGGCATGAGTTGCTGTGTGATTGCCAATCTCAACCCCCTCTGCCACCAGCTCTTTCAACTCGGTCCAGCCAAGATAACCATTTTTACCGACAGCATCAGTGTTGACAAACAAGGTTACGGGGTAACCATAACGGCGCAGAAGCGGCATGGCAACGTCATAAAAAGAACGATAGGCATCATCAGCACAAAGGGCGGCCGCATGCTCAGGCAAGGATTGTCCCGACTCGAGCAGTTGGGAAATCCGCTCAAGCGAGATGACTTCGATGGAATTCTCTTTTAAATAGTCAAGCTGTTGCCGGAAAATATCGGAAGATATATTCGTCGAAGGATAGCGCTGCTCGTCAAAACGGTGATAGATGAAGGTATTCACCTGTCCACCGACACACACAGAGACAAAAAGATAAAAAAGCAGAAAGAAATTGAGAATCAGTACTTTAAACATATAAACCTTCTTTACAACTTTAAGCAGATCGGACTTTATTGCGCAGATAACGACGAATGCTGTTGCGCGCCTTTGGCGTAACGGCCCATTCCAACCACTTGGGCAGGACTTCAGGTTGTTCGGATGTTTCTACAATGACCTGGTCACCGTCGAGCAGACGGGTTTTCAGCTGGCGGGTCCGGCCGTTAATCATCCCTCGCCGCGCATGGAGACCAAGGGTGTCATGAATCTCAAATGCAAAGTCAAGAACACTGCTCCCTTCGGGGAGAGTCCTGCTTTCACCGTGCGGGGTATAAACCTGAATCGTCGCTGAAGCCAGCTTCAGGGATTCAGTGTCAAACGCACTTTCACCTTCCATCAACGATTCCATCAATTCACGGAAGTTCTCATGGCGGAATTTAAACCCCGGGTGCAAGAACGCCCGACTCATTGAAGCGAGCCAGTTTGCGTGTCGTGATTTCAACACGCATGCGCTGTTCGCCGGCCTGTACGGTTGTTTTTAAAGCCTGATAACCATGCTGTGAAGTCAGGTTGAGATGATCGCGCAATTTGCCTGGAATCGGCGGAAAAAGGCTATGCAGGATCCCCAGAAACAGATAGGCATCCATCATTCGATCAACCTGAACCTCAAGCGTGTAGAGGGTCGAAAATCCCCTGTGCATCGCTTGAGCGGCGGCAATGGAAAATGGGCGCCAACGGTCTTTAAGGACGACGGACAGTTTTTGCTGCTCGCAGCTGTTGTTGATCCTGGCCTTGATCTTGCGTAAAAAATCTTGATTATTGGCTTCCAGTGCAGCAATTTTCAGATTATAGCTTTTAGCCCTGCGCGGATAAAGAAGAGCGTTGGACAGCGATTCCAGTTCGGTGGCAACGTAGCCCATTCCCAGATGCTGGGCAAGAGGGACATAAATAGTCCGGGTTTCTTCAGCGATAAGTTTTTGTTTGTGGGGTGAAGAGCGTCTATCGTATAGAGATTGTCGATCCGATCCCAGAATTTCAGGCACAGGACGCGAATATCGTTGATTGCAACAAGCAGAGTCTTTTTATATGTTTCTTTTTTAAGATCTTCACGACTCATGACCTCGGATGTCACTTTGGTTAACCCGTCGACCAGAAGAGCGACTTCTTCGCCATATTTTTTTCTGACGTCTTTGAGAGTCACCGGCGTGTCTTCAACGACATCATGTAACAGGGCGGCAATAACAGACGGAAAATCCATCCAATGCCGGGCTGCCAGATGAGATACACGCAAAGGGTGGAAAATATACGGTTCTCCTGACTTACGGACCTGTCCCTCATGGGAAGTACGGGCATCATTCAGGGCCTGCTCAACTCTCCCTATTTCATAATCCAACTCTTCTTCTGACAGTTCGGCGCCATAATGAGTCACCAACAACTCCATTATGTCGGTCATCAACCGATCTGCAGTTCTGCTATCAAATTGCATCATAATCGTTTTACTGTCTCTTCATCACTAGCCCGGAGGCCAGTTCATCTGCCGCCCGCCGAGGAGATGAAAATGGATATGCCACACAGATTGGCCTCCAGCGTCGTTACAGTTATTCACAATCCGAAAGCCGTCGTCGGCAAAGCCTTCCTGTCCGGCAATCTGCGCTGCAACCTGATAAATATGTCCAACCAGTTCATTGTCAGCGCCGGTTAAATCCAGCGCCGAGACAATGTGCCGTTGGGCACGATCAGCATGTGATGAGGAGCCTGAGGATCGATATCGTCAAAACAACCAGCAGATCATCTTCGTAACGAAACGTTACGGGTAACTCACCAGCGGCTATTTTACAGAACAGACAATCTGAAGACATACAACCCTCCTGCACACCAGCAGTTATCGCTGAAAAAGTTACCGGATTCTAGCAAAAATCCCTCAAAATACCAATATTATTCAAGGATTCAAGATAATTGTCGATACAGATGAATGAGAAACTCACGATTACCTTTTGACCTCTAATCGGACTGTCCGTCACTCCTCCAACCCGACACCCAAACTCTCCGCCAGTTCTTTGATATTTTCAACGACCTGCTGATGAAGGTGACTGTCCTTGATAATTCCCCCCTTGCCAACCTGATTCCTGCCAACCTCAAATTGTGGTTTTATCAAGGCAACAACTTCTGCGGACTCTGCCAACAACTCGAGCGTCGGCGGCAGACTTTGCTTAAAGAGATAAAGGAAGCATCAATCACAGCCAGATCAGGAACATTGCTGAGTTGCGTTTTTTGCAGATGACGGATATTGCAGCGCTCCATATTAACCACCCTGCCATCCTCTCGCAGAGCCCAGGCCAACTGACCGTAACCGACATCAACGGCGTAGACCTTAACGGCGCCACGCTGCAGCAGACAATCGGTAAAACCGCCGGTTGAAGCACCAACGTCTATCGCCACCCGGCCGTCAACATTGATGGCGAATTCATTCAGCGCCTTTTCAAGCTTAAGACCACCGCGGGACACATAGGGAATATCCTCCCCCTTAAGTCTGATCTCGGCATCCACTGAAACCAGAGCACCGACCTTGTCGATGCGGTGATCATCAACGACCACGGCACCTGCGAGAATTAAAGCCCTGGCGCGCTCTCGCGACCCGGCCAGGCTGCGCTGAACCAATAATTTATCGAGACGATCTTTTGCCATCTATCCTTACCAGCCAATGCTATGAAAAAAAGGGGGAGGTCCGAAGACCTCCCCCTTTATAAATATCACTTTCAACGGAATTAACCGATAAAAAAGTCACGGTTTTCAGTAAAAATATCGTTTACTTCAATAACCGCCTGATCGATGTCCTCTTCACCCAGACCCAGAACCGTCGCTCCTGGACAAGCCAGCAAATCAAGATCGTCGTCCGGCTCACGTTGACCTATCCCCAGCTTCAGGCAGACATGCCCGGCAAAATTTATGGTCGCCGTCAAACGTAGCAGCTCCTCGCCACCCTCTTCTTCATCAACAGCGATTCTAAGATCTTCGTGATGCAGGGTCGACATCACCAGAAAACGATTCAAGTTCCATTTGTCGAGCACCGCTGCACCAACGACAGCATGGGCATAAGGGAAAAAGCGACCTTCCAGCTCGGAAGTGCTGACTCCCTCCGAATACGCAGCTTCAACGAGAGAGCGATAAGCATCCGGATCGCTGTAGTTCATGACGATTTTGCCCAGATGGCGAAATAAACCGGCCAGAAAAGCTTCTTCAGGATCTGCCGTGTTGAATCGCCTCGCCAAGATCCGACAACCGACGGCGCAGCCGATGGCATCCTCCCAGAGAAGCTTTCCAGCAGCCCGTAAGACTTGTTCATGCCTTCCAGGCTGGCGGCCATAACCAGACTTCGCAGGGTTCTTTCTCCAATAATGGCAATCGCATGGTCCAGGGTTTTTATCTGGCGCTTCATACTGTAAAAGGCTGAATTTGATACTTTCAACAAGCGGGCGGACACTGCCGGATCAGCAGATATGGCCTCTCCCAATTTACTATATTTAACATTCGGATCACCAAGCAGCTCCAACACTTTAACAGCGACAGCCGGCATGGGTGGAAGATCGCGAATCGAACGCACAACGGTTTGAAAATCAGTGGACATTGAGCTCTCCTTAAAAACTAAAATAACAATCAGCTAATCATATCAAAACAAACTGAATCAATGATAGTCATTTTTTAATTTTTGTGTTTGGTTGCGCAACAAAGTCCAGACAAAAAAGATCAGTCACCATCCAATATCCGTCCGATCCCACCGAGCAAAGAACCCTCTCCTTTCTGCGCTCCCCCTGCTTGCGGAGCATGGGCCAGGATACGGTCAGCGAGTCGACTGAATGGCAAACTCTGCAACCAGACACGTCCCGATCCGCTTAAAGTCGCAAGAAACAGACCTTCGCCGCCAAAAACATACTTTTAAGGTTTCCCGCTCGTTCAATATCATAGTCCACTGTCGGTTCGAATGCGACCAGGCATCCGGTATCGACACGCAAGGTCTCATTTTTTAATTCGCGCTCAATAATTGTTCCACAGGCGTGGACAAAGCACATCCCATCACCCCGCAAACGCTGCAGAATAAAACCTTCACCACCAAAAAAACCAGTCCCCAGACGCCGTTGAAAAGATATTCCGATCTGGGTTCCGTAAGCAGCACAAAGAAATGAATCCTTCTGGCATAAAATTTCATTGCCGGGAATTTCGGCGAGGTCCATCGGAATGATCTTGCCGGGATAAGGAGCCGCGAATGCAACATGTTGCTTACCCCGACCAGATTGGTAAAGTGGGTCATAAAACGGATTCGCCCGTGAGGGCTCTCTTCCCCGCTCCCAGCAATTTGCCAAAAAGCCCTTGCTCAGGCTCGGAGCCATCCCCCATGCGGGCTTCAAAATTGATGCCCTGCTCCATGTAGGTCATGGCACCAGCCTCGGCGACAACAGATTCCCCGGGATCGAGCTCAACTTGAACCATCTGCATATCGTCACCGACAATCTCATAATCAACTTCATGACAGCGCATTGACTGATCTCCTTATGGCGTAAGAGTTTTTTCAGGAAAGGTATTTATTCGGTCGTATAATCAAAAGTACGGCAAAGTGTTGAATAAAACGGCTCTTCATTTCTATTGGATCAATCATCTCCCCAACTTCCCTGGACAGGGAAGTAACAATTTCCTCAGGTTGCCCGCAGGGACAATCAGTGCGAAGGTTTCGAGAGTATTGTTCACATTCAGAGCAATCCCATGTGAAGAAATCCATTTTTTAAGGGCAATCCCGAAACTGCAGATTTTACGCCCCTCCACCCAGACACCCGGCTCACCATCTTTCAACATTCCTGAAGTATCGTAATCAGCCAACAGATCGACCACGACGGAGAGAAAACGATCAGCAAACCAACGGATGTCCTTCTGTTTCAATTGAATAATCGGATACGCGACCAGCTGTCCCGGTTCATGGGCTGTAGCCAGCCCCCTCTGTTGATTTTCCGTAGCGTAATGCCGCGTTCAGCATAGAAGCTCGCTGGAAAATGAAGATCGGCATCCGATGCTCTCCGTCCCATGGTGACAGTCGGCGGATGTTCAACCAGTATCAGCGTATCCTGACCACAACCGGCCAACCGCTCCTGAACCATCCGGGCCTGCTGATCAAAAGCCTGTCGATAATCGAGCGTCCCCCAGTCCTCAATTTTGAGTAATGTTTTTGCCATGATTATTTCAACTCATCAGGTAGCAGGTCTGCGGTAAAGTTCTGATAGCAGACAGGGCGTAAAAAGCGTTTGATGGCACTGTACCGACCGAACTGTAGTGGCAGTCAGTTGAGGCCGGATAGGGGCCGCCATGATGCATGGCAGAGCAAACCTCAACTCCTGTTGGAAAATCGTTTAACAATAAACGACCAGCCTTTTTTCAAGGATGGAAAAAGTTTTTTGCCAGTTGAAGCTCACTGCCCTGGGCATGAACAGTCGCTGTCAACTGCCCCTGCAAACCTTCAGCCACTGCCTTCATCTCTGCTTCATCAGTACAGGTGACTGCAATCGCTGCAGGTCCGAAAATTTCGTCCGCAAGAAGATCATTAGCTAGATAGTCCTTGCCGGAAAGCGTATAAAGGTGTGCCTCGGTCAAGCAGCCTTCAGGCGCGCCACCCTGGCCTGTCAGGCAGGCGATACCCTGCTGCGCGGCAACAACCTCACAACGGGCATAGTAATTTGCCTTGATTCCCTCATGCAGCATGATCATCTTCGGGGCAGCCTTCAGGCATAGCTCAACTTTCTCCAGGAACGCATCGAATACCTTGCCACGAAGACCGATCAGCAAGCCTGGATTGGTACAGAACTGACCGCCGCCAAGAATCAGAGAGTCGGCATATTGGCGAGCCAGCTGATCGCAAGAATCGCCAAGGGCAGAAGGCAAAACAAAAAGGGATTGATGCTGCCCATCTCGGCAAACACAGGAATCGGCTCGGGGCGCTGAGACGCCAGGTCGAACAGTGCTCGCCCGACCGCTTGCGATCCGGTAAACCTACGGCTTTGAGGAGAGGATGTAAAACCAGTGCCCGCCCGACGTCAGCCCCCTGCCCCTGAACAAGAGCAAAGATAGCGCCTGGCAAACCGGCCTTGAGGACAGCCTTCTGAATAGCCCGTCCAGCGATTTCAGAGGTTCCCGGATGAGCGGGATGCCCCTTGACCACGACGGGCAACCGGCGGCGAGAGCGGCGGCAGTATCGCCACCGGCAACAGAAAAGCTAAGGGAAATTACTTGCACCGAAGACAGCGACCGGCCCAATCGGAAGCTGGGTCAGGCGCAGATCGGGTCTGGCTATCGGTTGACGATCAGGGTCCGCCTTGACAATTGCAACATCCTTATCCTTCTTAGCCCCAATAAGTTGCGCAAACATGCGTAACTGGTTGACGGTTCTGCCCAGTTCGCCGTCCAGTCGACCTGCGGGAAGAGCCGTCTCTTCTCCCGCCCTCGCACACAGCTCAGTTTTCACCTGAAGCAGTTCATTGGCAATGGTTTCAAGCAGCTCTGCCCGTTTTTCGGCACTGGTTTTCCTGAATATGTCGAACGCGTCACTCGCTCTTCTGACGGCCAGATCGACAACCTGAGCGTCCGCTTCCATAAAATCGGGATCAAGCCGATGATCGTTCGCAGGATTGAACACCCGAAACGTATTCGCCTGATTCTGCTCATAACCTCCTGCGATTAGATGATGGCCTGTTATCACCATAGCTGTCTCCTCAATGCCGTTACAGCCCAGACAGAGAACTGCCTGAAACCTGTTGAAACAGAAAAAGGCTAACCTGCAACGGTTAACCTTAAAATCCTGGTGGGCGAAGAGGGGCTCGAACCCCCGACATCCTGCTTGTAAGGCAGGCGCTCTCCCAGCTGAGCTATTCGCCCCTATGACCGCCTTATATCAAGATCACTCTCAACTGTCAATCGCCGACTGTCCATCAAAAAATCATCGATCCGCTCCATTGTTCCCGCCCGTGGAAACAAGGAGGCAAAGGCACCAAGCTCCATTACCTGGCCATCTGACAGGCTGACATTTTCAGCGCTGTTAAGCATCTTTTTGGCTAACGTCAGGGCCATCGGCGGTTGGGATGCTATCTGCCCGGCGTAAGCCAGAACCTGCTCCATGAAAGCAGCTGCCGGATAAACCTGCTCGACCAGCTTGATCTGCAGAGCCTGTTCGGCAGAATAAACTCGCGAAGTCATGAATATTTCTTTAGCCCGGTTGGAACCAACCATGCGGGGAAGCTTCTGTGTACCACAGAAACCGGTAATGATTCCCAGCTTTGCTCCGGGGTGAGAAATTTTCATTTCGGTCACTGGCCAGACGGATATCACAGGACAACGCAAGATCACAACCACCTCCCATGGTAAGCCCGTTAAGGGCACCGACAACCGGTTTGGATGCAGTTCGATCTGCTCAAACAAGCTCTGCCCGAGCAGTGAGAAGTTCCACCCGTCCAGCGGTTGAAAGTCCATCATTTCGGCGATATCAGCACCCACGGCAAAACTTTCGCAGGGTCACCCGTTAAGACAATGCAACCGACGCGATCATCCTGCTCAAGATCGCTCAATGCGGACTTGATTTCATTGATGCAATCACTGTGTAGAGTATTGAAACGCTGTCCGTTATCGAGATAAATAACACCAACACGGTCAACGACTTCGACTCTAAGAAGTTGGTAGACTTTCATCTCAGCGACCTTTGAAGTTGGGTTTACGCTTTTCGATAAATGCACTCATCCCCTCTTTCTGATCGTCCGTTGCAAAGCAGACAGCAAAAGCATCTCTCTCCATCCTGCAGGCAGCGGTCAGGTTGATGTCATATCCGGTATCGATCACTTCTTTCCCAATCTGTAATGCCAATAACCCGTGTGAACAAATCTCTGCCAATTGCCCAAGGACACCATCCAGCAGCTTATCGACTTCGAACATTTGATTAATCAGACCGATGCGAGCGGCCTCCTCCGCATTAACCATGGCTCCTGTGAAGATAATTTCCTTGGCTTTGGCTTTACCGACCAGTCTCGGCAGCCGTTGCGTGCCACCGAAAGCAGGCAGAACACCGTAGGACAACTCTCTGAAAGCAAATTGAGCGGAGTGGTCGGCGACGATATAGTCACATGCCAGGGCCAACTCCAGTCCCGCTCCCAGGGCATAGCCACTGACAGCTGCGAGAACGGGGCGAGGAAAACTTTCTATCTTTTGGCAAAGGCGCTGCCCCTGCTCAGCAAAAGCAATCGCTTCCAGAGGGGTAAAACCACGAATTTCTGTTAAATCGGCCCCGGCTGAAAAGTGTTGACCGTCACCGCAGAGAAGAACACCTTTGACCTGGCTGTCCGTAGCCAGGTCTTCGAACATTTGACTCAAATCGTGCAACATCCTGCTGTTGACAGCATTCAGACAATCAGACCGATTGAGATTGATCTGCACAATCCCGTCATGTTCCAGACAAACTAGAGTTTCCATAATACCCCTTACTTCAAAAGAGAACAGGCGAGACGATAACCCGGCCCTGTCTAAAAAAATTGTTCAGAGCCGATTATGACGGGTCAAAACGTCTTAGATCTTTTTCTTATTTCATTTAAATGGGGGATGCCATCGGCACAGGAAGAACAGCAGCAGTAACAGGCTGATCCGATCCGGTCATCAGCTGTGCGACCGGATCGGATTCTATTCACCAGGAGACTGAGACAGCTGAAACCTGATCTCAAAGCCAACTTGAGCAATCGAAATCTCTTTGCAAAATCAATTGATTCTGCTGACCATGAGATATCCGTCGATTAAGCTCAGTTTTTAGCAAGGTTGAACATGCGTGCTTCAGCTTCCGCATGAAGAACGCCATTCACCTTTATCTGAGCTTTCGCCAACCAGACTTTCCGGCTTTTATCGACCAACTGCCCAAAGAGTTCAAACGGCTGCCCGACCTTGACCGGTTTGCGATAGCGCACTTTTATTTCTGCAGTGACACACTGATCGGTCACCGTCATACAAGCGTAGGCACAGGCTTCATCCAACAGCGTTGCCAGAACTCCCCCCGTGCACAACCCCCTGCCATCCCTGAAACTGATCCCCTAAAGTCAAAGCGGAATAGCTGGTATGTTTATTTTTATCAACCGTTAATTCAGCCTGTATCCCATCAGGATTGTTGAGTCCGCAGACAAAACAGGCTGAGTCGTCGATCACCTTTTCCAGTTTTTCATTAGCCATCACTTGATCCTGCCGACACCAGCGTATTCAAATCCCTCGTCCCGGATATAGGACGGATCATACTGGTTACGACCATCGAAAATGATCCGTTGCTTCATGGAGCGTCGCATCGCTTCAAGATCTGGATTTCGGAACGGTTTCCACTCGGTCACCAACAACAAAGCATCGGCGCCGCCGAGAGCTTCATACTGGTTCGAAACCAGCTGAACCGGTCCCTTATCAAACCATTCGGAAGGAAGCTCTTCGCGGGCGGTATCCATGGCGACGGGATCGTATGCAAGAACTCGTGCACCACGCTCGACGAGATCGGCCAACAGGTATTTGGCTGGTGCCTCACGCATATCGTCAGTTCCCGCTTAAACGCCAACCCCCAGACACCGAAGGTCAAGCCGGTTAAATCACGCCCGAAACGTCTGTCCAATTGCCTGCTGAACCAGAACTTCTGGTTTTGATTACGCTCCTCGACCGAAATCAATACTTCGGGATTGAAATCATGTTCCTGAGCCATGCGGATCAATGCCTGAACATCTTTCGGGAAGCAGGAACCGCCATAACCACACCCGGGATAAATAAAAGAAAAGCCGATACGGCTGTCAGAACCTATGCCGCGCCGCACATTTTCGACATCGACATCCATCAGTTCACACAGATTGGAGATTTCATTGATGAAAGATATTTTTGTCGCCAACATTGAATTAGCGGCATACTTGGTCATTTCCGCATCACGGACTCCCATGAATATGGTCCGCTCGTGGTTCCGGTTGAAGGGCGCGTAAAGCTGACGCATCAACTCCTGCGCCTGTTTACTTTCAGCTCCTACAACAATGCGATCCGGTTTCATGAAGTCTTCTATGGCAGCCCCTCTTTAAGGAACTCAGGATTGCTGACGACATCAAAATCAACCGACACAGACCTTTGTCCAGTTCTTCCTGAACAGCTGCCCGCACCTTGTCGGCAGTCCCAACCGGTACAGTCGATTTATCAACAATGACAGAATACCGGGTGATCAGGCGACCGATCTCTTTGGCAACAGCAAGAACATACTGCAGGTCGGCAGATCCGTCTTCACCGGGCGGTGTCCCGACGGCAATAAAGAAAATGTTTGATTCGTCAACCGTATCAGCCAGGTTTGTCGTAAATTTCAGTCGCTCCTCTTCAAAATTGCCGACAACAATCGGTTCAAGCCCTGGCTCATAGATCGGCAAAACGCCCTGTTTCAAATCGGCAATTTTCTTTTCATCCACATCGACACATGTGACCTGGTTCCCCATTTCAGCAAAGCAGGCACCACTGACCAGCCCGACGTAGCCCGTACCAATCACTGTTAAATTCATTATCTTCTCCGTTAGTATGTGAAAGTTTGAAATAGCTAGCTCTCATATGAAAACAGCCTTAAATACTATCGTACTTAAGAGCTGCTATCCAATATTTTTTTGTTCAATTAATCCCTCCATCCAGATTTCACAATCAGGGCTACTGATATCCGCGCGCCTGCAGTGAAAACAGGTAAGCATACTGCCCCCCTAACGTCATCAGATCATCATGATGACCATGTTCAACAATGCGGCCTTTTCGATGACAACAATCTGATCCGCCATGCGTACAGTTGAAAACCGATGAGAGATCAGAATGGTCATCTTGTTGCCGCAGAGCTCGCGAAAATGTTCGAAAATCGTTGCTTCAGCCGCAGCATCCATCGTTGCCGTCGGCTCATCAAGGACCAACAGGTCGGCGCGTGAGCGCATAAATGCCCTGGCCAGAGCTATTTTCTGCCATTGTCCGCCTGACAATTCCAAGCCGTCTTTAAACCATTTGCCCAGTTGGGTTTCATATTGGAGCGGCAATTTTTCAATGAAAGGCTTTGCCATCCCCATTTCGGCAGCCTCTTCCCAGCGGTTATGGTCATCAAAATGATCAACATCTCCGGCACCGATATTCTCCCCGACCAAAAACTGATAGCGACCGAAATCCTGAAAGATAACTCCGATACGGCGGCGTAAGGCCTCAGCCTGCCATCGCTGCAGATCAAGGCCATCCAACAGAACCCGGCCCTCGTTCGGTTTATACAATCGGGTCAGTAATTTTATCAGAGTAGTCTTCCCTGCGCCATTTCACCAACCAGAGCTAAACTCTGCCCGGGCTTTAGATGCAGATCGATATTTTTCAAGACCGCTTCGTCGCTGCCCGGATAAATAAAAGTCACATTTTCAAAACGGACACCATCGCCGGGCTTCGGACCAGATTTCAGAGTACCATTCTGGTCCGGCACCGGTTGTTCGAGATATTCATACAGGTTCGACAGATATAAATTATCTTCATACATGCCGCTGATCGCCTTAAGACTGGCCGAAACAGCGGACTGCCCCTGCTTGAACAGCATCAGGTACATGGTCATCTGCCCCAGGCTTATTTCTCCCTTGATCGCCGCGACGGCGATCCACGCATAAGCGCCATAAAAGGCCGCTGTGCCCAGCAAACCGAGGACAAACCCCCAGAAATCACGCCGCAGGGTCAATGCTCGATCTTCCGCAAACAGCTTGGCGAATATATTGCGGTAGCGTTGCAACAACTTTGGACCAAGCTGAAACAGCTTGACCTCTTTTGCATAGTCTTCACGGGCAAGAACAGTTTCCAGATACATCTGCATCCGTGTTTCAGGCGAACGACGGCGGAACAGGCGGAACTTATCGCCCGAAAACTTTGCTTCGGCAAGGAATTCCGGAATCCCGCCTGAATCAGGATCAGAACGGCCCAGGGAGAAAACTGAATCAGCAGCACAGCATAGCTGGCAAGGGAAATAGCATTCTGAACCAACCCGAACGTCCCGGTCACTAGACTTAATGGACGGGTAGAAGCTTCCCTTCTGGCCCGCAATATTTTGTCATAAAATTCTGAATCTTCAAACTGAGCCAGTTTAAGAGTCAAAGCTTTTTCCAGGATCAGCAGATTAATCCTTTGCCCCATTAATGCCCTCAGAAGAGCCTGACAGGTTGAGATGCCCCGCTGAGAACCACCGATAACGATAATAATTGCGGCTTCAACAAAGACATAAACCAACACCATGTCTGTGTCCGCCTGCCCCGTTTGCTGAAACAGGTCGATGGAACGGACAACACCATCAACGATCAACTGACCGATCCAGGCAACAACCGCCGGTAAAATCCCGGCAATTAAAGTCAAACAGGCAAATACCAGCGCCAGTTTTCGACTGGTCGACCAGACCAGTTCAAGGGCCCTGCAGCTATAGCGAAAAATGTCATAAATCTTCTGGGTAGAGAAGATTTTCTCCTGTGAGTTTGAATGATTCAATTTTATCCTGTGGATGATACATGAAGAAATGGCGGCAGAACTCAGGATCACACCAGAGCATTGGTACTGACTGTCCGATCGATTCGACCGTGACGCAAAATGAAACCCTGCGCCCAAGAGTCACCGCTTCGGTCATATTATGGGTCACCAGCAACATGGTAACGCCTGTTTTAGCCTGGAGGTCCTTAAGTTCAAACTGGAGCTGCTTGCGGATTTCAGCATCAAGATGACTTAAAGGCTCATCGAGCAAAAGCGTTGCGGGCTCATTTACCAGAGCCCTGGCCAGAGCGACTCGCTGTTTTTGCCCACCGCTGAGCATCGACGGAAGCTTGTGCTGCTCGTCGATCAGATCGACCAGAGTCAGATAATGATGACTCCTGTCGCGGATACGCTGTTTATCCGCACCACTGGCCTTAAGTCCGTACTCGATATTCTGCAACGCTGTCAAATGTGGAAAAAGGGCGTAGTCCTGAAAGACAAAACCGATATTGCGTTGCTGCGCTTCAGCTTTCGTCACGCAGAGGCCATCGAGGTAAATATCCCCTTATCGGGCTTTTGCAGACCTGCGATAATTGACAGGAGCGTACTTTTCCCTTCCCCGCTGGGACCAACAAGGACATGAAATTCCCCTTGGTTGACCTTGAGATTCAGGTCTTGGAACAGCTTCTGGGGACCGAATGATTTATGGATATTGCGCAGCTCAATACTCATATTGACGCCCCGCCTGAACCTTAAGGATAAAGAGCAAGGAAAAAGAAAACAGCACCAACACCAGAGCAGTCGAGATTGAATTCTCCAAACCTCCGCTCATAGCTTCCATGTAGATAGCAATCGTCATGGTTTCTGTCTTCCCCGGGATACTTCCGGCAACCATGGCCGTTGCCCCGAACTCTCCCAGAGCCCGAGCCCAGGTCATGGCCAGCCCGGCGGTTGCGCCCTTGCGGCAGAGTGGAACAATAACATGCCAGAAAGTGTACAGATTTGAAGCGTTCAAAGTTGCTGAGGCGGCCAGCAGATTAGGAGGGATCGACGCAATGCTCTCTCGAGCGGTTTTTATAAAAAAAGGTGACGAAACAAAAAATTGCGCGAGCACGATTCCATAAGGCGTGAACAGCAACTCGATGCCCCACCGCTGCAGCAAATGTCCGAACGGATTACCGGGATTAAGCAATAACAGTAAACACAGCCCCGTGACCAGCGGAGGCATGATAATCGGCAGATCAAGAACTGTTTCAAGAAAAGCTTTGCCTCTGAACGACTTCAACGCCAGAATGTAGGCAACAGGAAAACCAAGAATCAAGGTAAGAACAACAACAGCCAGAGACGTCTTCAAACTCAGTAGAATGGCGCTGCCCCCTGGGCGGAGGTCAGATGCTGCAAGACTTCCGCCCACGAGGCGGCCCCCAGCAGAGACAGCAACACCAGGATAATCAATGAAAAGAACAAAGCTGTCAGAGCAGCCATCAACAGGTCAAAATGCAGTAGACACTTGAGTGCATCTGAGAACCTGTTGCGCTGCCCGCATTCATTCTGTAATGCTGCCATACCCTGCCTGTTCTTTCCTAAACAGCTTCAAAACAGAAACGTTTGAGTCCCATCAACTCGGCAGCACCGGCAATACTGGTGCCGTAAAAGACGACCTCAGTCTGATGCTTCTCAGCCAAAGCGATCAGCCCCGGAAGCGAGCCGTTGACAATGGTCGAACCGGTCGCCAGAACCAGCTCGCTCCGGCGAAAGAGGTCATCCGTTTCACGCTCATTACCCCATCTGATCGCTACACCATATTTGCTGTCCCCGCGTAGGCTCTCATCGCGATCGACACAAGCCACCCGGTCAGCTCCAAAAGCGTTAACCAGAGCTTCGAGAATAGCGGGCTGCAGTCCGACCAGTCCGACACGACTGGTCGACTGTTTCTGCAAGCGCTTGATGATCTCAAGGGCACAATCTTCAGGCGCGTCATCGTGACAATGAACGGTCTTGAGCACTGGATCAAGAAAACGCATGACAGCATTCAAGGCGGCGATAAAAGGCTCTATGGGCCACCGAATCGAGCGGCAGGGCAATCATCTCACTCAAAGATGCGACCTTTTCACTCGGAGCATCGGTAAAAGCCTGGCCTTTACATTCCCGGAAGGAAGCTTCCAGCAGAAATTCTTTCCCCTTGAGCAGAGGATAATCCTGCCGGGTCGGCTTTCCTATGGCTTCTTCATTTTCAAGATACGGGCAGAGACACTCACCTGCTCCTGCAAAAGCCCATGGTCTTCGGCTAACACCAGGAAGCGATTTTCAGATGCTGATAAAACATTGCGATATGATTTCTGTTAGGGTTTGACTTTCTATCGGTTCGAAGCCGTGTCGGGCGAACACCGCAGGTCCGTTTTTTAACAGGTATTGCCGGAATTGCTCAGCTGCCTGCGGATGCGATGGACGAGACATCAAACACAAAGGGATGCTGTCAATCTGGTTGACTCCGGCAGGGATCTCAATAACTCTGACCCGCCCCGACTGGACGGCATCAGCTCGCCAGACAATGGACGCATCGACCGTTCCCGATTCGACCCACTGAACCAGCTGTTTCACATTGATACCGCGCGCCACAATGTTCATGTCAGCCAGGGTAATCCCCATTTTCTCGAACATTTTTTGTTATTACGGCCGATGGCTGCAGCTTTGGCATCCCCAAGTGCCAGCTTTACCTTGTTGCTGGTCAGGTCCTCAAGATCCTTGACCTTATCGTTTCCCCTGGGCGTGATGATCACAGGGGTGTGATAAGCCACAGGAAGGCACTCTTTGACATACCCCCTGTCTTTCAGCTTCAGAGCCCAGGCGTCGGAACCGGGAATAAACAGATCCGGCTTGACTCCCATCATAATTTTGGTGCCGAGACGACCGGAGCCATCGAAGTCAAAGTTAACCGTGATTCCCGATTTCTCAGTAAAGGCGTCCCCCAGTTCAGCCAGCGGAACACGCATCCCCGACCCGGCAAAAACAAGAAGACTATCCGCAAAAGAAACACTACTACAGATAAGAATAAACAAAGAGGTGAGAAAGCAGGCTTTTACTTTCATAGTTGTACCTTTCATGCCGCCCGGCCTAAAACTGTGCATCAAATTCCAGAAGATCAACCGCGCTGCCGGCAGGAACGAAATCAACATCGTCTTCCAACAGGACCAGACCGTCACATTGGCCGAAATGAAGAAAATGTGAGGTCATCTGACTGGACAGTTTATGAACCTGTTCCTCGTCATATTCATCCTTCAGCTTAACCCTGACGACATCCCAACGCCCACGCCTCCCCTTCAGATCTGTTGCCAAGACAACCTTGCGTGTTTGAGGTTTGACCCGGTTCAGACCTAGCAGTCGCTTGACCGTCGGCAGCAGATAATAAAAAAAGTTAACCAGACAAGCCGCTGGATAGCCCGGCATGCCGAAAAACAGAGTCTGATCGCGGCGGGCAACGATCAAGGGGCGACCAGGCTTAATTCCGGTTCGATTCACCAGAACGTCAAAGCCACTGGAATGCAATAGCGGACGGATAAAATCATACTTCCCCATGGATACGCCACCGGAAGAGATGACCAGATCACATTCGCTGGCCAGTTGATCAAGGCTGGAGCGAATGGTGGCTTCATCGTCATTCACAGGCCGAGGACCCGACATTGAATGCCCAGCCGGGCAAGACAACCGCTCAGAAAATGCCGATTGCTGTCATAAACACTGCCGGGTCGGTGGCTTTGGCCAAGCTGTAGAACCTCGTCGCCGGTGATTAAAATACCGACTCTGGGACGCCGATAGACACTGATCTCTGCCTTGCCGGAACAACAGAGGACGCTGTGCTTAACCGGTGTCAGTCTCGTTCCGGCTGACAGGATCATGACGTCGGCGGTCATTTCTTCACCGATGGAATTAATATTATCCCCATCCACGACATCTTTGTGAACCACCAGTCTCTCCTGGTCGAGCTCAGTATCTTCAATTCTGATGACAGCAACGCTCCCGACGGGAACGGTGGCCCCGGTCATGACTGCAGCGGCCTGTCCTTCAGCAAGATTGTGTTGCGGCAGGTCTCCAGCTCCAAGAGTTTCGACAACCTGGTATTTTTTCAACCCCACCCGGCTCAGGCATAACCATCTACCGCACTGCGGCGAGTGTCGGGAAAATCCCTGGTCGTGACGATATCTTCAGCCAGAACCCGGTCAAGAGCGTCAATGGTCTTGATGATTTCCGTGCCGACCGGTTGCGCAGTCCCGATCAGAATTTCTTGAGCCTCGGGTAATGAAAGAGCGGCAAGTTCAGTCATCATACGTTCCCCCAACCGAAAGGACAGATCGGATATTGACAGATCGGACAGAAATGACAGAGGCCACCATGCCCCGCTTTGGCGATCTCTGACTTGCTGATTGTTTCTCCTGCCAGCAGCCGTGGGAGAAAGATATCGAGCGCGGTCTTGTCAAAAAACAGAGCAGCGGCAGGAACGGCACAGACGGGCACCTCATCGACACGACCGATCGTCAGGTTGTTGCCGGGCTGAATCGGATTCCCTGATCATGAAACTGAACTCCCGCCTGCTGCATTGCGGCGACGGTCACATCGTCGGGGTCAACCGAGGTCCCGCCGGTGACCAGTACCAGTTCACTTTTTACCGCGGCCTGTTTGACAGCCTGGCTGATCTCATCTTTGACATCGGGTAAAATGGTCGCGTAAACCACCTCGACCCCGTGCTGCTTAAGCTTTTCGTCAAAATCGGGGTAAAGTCGTCTATAATGCGCCCGCTGTGAACCTCATTCCCTGTGACCAGAATGGATGCTGTCGTGATTTTATAGGGTTTAACATTGATCAGCGGCTGCTCAAGCAGACTCATCATACGATCGACAATTCACGCGCACAGGTCAACGGAATAATACGAAAGGCAGCAACCTGCTTTCCTTTGACAACCGGGAAGTTGTTGTGGATGGTTGGCAGAGAGGGGATCGCCAAAGCGTTAATCTGCTCCAACGCTTATGGTCGACCTTGAAAATGCCCCTCGTTTCAGAATAAAAACTGACCTTCCCTTCATGGGGTTCATCATCAAAGCAGATATTTTCACCGGCGATCTTAGGGGCCAGCAGACAAGCAGCTGTATCCTCGTGAATTTCAACCTCGGAGCCTTGCCAAACGTAAATATGATGCTTGCCCAGGCTTTTTAGAATTTCGAGATCTTCAGCCCGAATGACATGCCCCCGCTTGAAGGCGACCCCTTTGTAGTTATTGTTGCGGTTCACCTCGGTGATATCATATCCCAATACCTCGCCAACCGCTTCTGTCAGTGAAACCTTCTTCATGGTCTATCCTTATCAGGGGGCAGTTTCTCTGCGGTAGGTTCCGCTTTTACCACCTTCTTTGAACTCAAGCGCCACAGTTCCGATCTGAATACTTTTGTCCGCACCTTTGCACATGTCGTAGATTGTCAGTGCAGCCAGAGATGCGGACACCATGGCTTCCATCTCAACCCCCGTCCTCTCATAGGCGCGCACAGTCGCGCTGACCACAATAATTCCGGTATCAGGATCGCAGTCAAATTCGACTGAGGCATAATGAATGGCCAAGGGGTGAGACAGGGGATCAGATCTGGTGTTTTCTTGCTGGCAGCTATACCGGCCAGACGTGCAACGCCCAGGACATCCCCTTTTTCGTATCCCCGTCAAGAATTGCCTGCAGTGTTTCGCGCTTCATCAGCACCCGCGCGGAGGCGATAGCGGTTCGCAAGGTCTTCTTCTTTTCAGTAATATCGACCATAATCGCCTGACCACGGTCATCAAAATGATTAAAACTCATGGGTTCTCCCGCTGAATATATACGATTAGCATCGAGCCATCAGACAAAATACTCTTTCTTGGTGACAGCCTCCGACTTGATCCGGTCAAGCATCAGGGCCAGAGCGGGTTTTACATTTTCGCGGATATCCCCGGCCACCACGAGAAACAGGACATCATCACCCGGTTTCATCAAACCGGAGCGGGCTTCCATGACCACCTTGTAGATGCCGGGCATCGCTTCAATGTCCCGACGAATCCGCTCTGCTTTGTCGTGGTCAACACTGATGTCGATTGATGTTACGTCAGAATGATCTGCACGCGACCAGCCACGGACTATACCATTATGAACCAGAATCATGCCGACATTTTCAGCAAACTCAGGGTCTTCCTTTAACTTGGCAATCGCTTTGGATATATCCATTGATAATCTCCTGTTCTTTAATGCGTAGACAATATCCTTAGCATAAATCTGAAGCTATCTCACCGTATACTTTTCATATGGAATAAAATTATCTCTGTTTGAGAAATCGGCATGACCAAGCTCAAAAGCAAAAAGATATTTTACAAACAAACCGTTCTCTGATCATATATGATACACAAATTTCCGCTTTTCGTATTTCAGACAATAAAGGACAGGATGATGGGCAAAGAACAGAAAAAAGATCATGACAAAATCGGCCGGATTGCTGACAGGCCCTATTGGTTAACCTATGTCTCTCTCGTTGCCCGGGCTGTGCATCAGGTCGGCGCCGCGGTTTTTCTGGCGGACTACCTGTTGGGCGTTGGTGACCAAGCACCTGTCTTTTACCTGATTCTGGCCACTGTCAGCGGCTTTATCTTGATGGGGGTTGAAGCGATCCGTCACCGTCAACTGATCAGAGAGGTCTCCGGGCTGACCACGGTCATTAAACTGGCGATCATAGGACTGGCTTTTCACGCCTTTATCCCTCCGGCGCCGGCCATCCTGTTTGCTTTTTTCATGGCATCACTCATATCCCATGCTCCAAAAGCGATTCGCCACAGAGTTGTATTGTAAAAAGTTACCGACGGGTTAAAGCCAGGATCTTGGCGGTCGATCAAGTCCTGGCTTTGAGACGCTACAGGTAGGACGTGATGATAAAATCAACCACCGCATGTGGATCATCGATATCCAAACGAGGCAGCGTTGTTTCCAGATTACAGTCGCATGCAACAGCAATAAAGTCTGAATTTCCATCCTCCAGACAGAGAGCCCCTTTTCCGGTCCCCTTGCGATGGACCTCAATCCTGTTCGGCGCACTTTCCTTCCAGCCTTCGATGATGACGATATCCATCTCAGCAAAGTAGTTGCTGATCACTTCCTCAGGCGACGGTGTTTGTTCATGTTTCCTGATCATGGCTAATTTATCGCTGTCGGTAATAACCGTCACCGCAGCGCCAGCCTGCGTCATGCGCCAACTGTCCTTTCCCGGTTTATCAATATCAAAGCGATGACCGTCATGCTTGACCGCCCCCACCTTGTATCCCCTGTCAGTCAGGATTTTGATGACTTTTTCTACCAGCGTTGTTTTACCACTGCCTGAATAACCGGCAAAAGAAACAACTGCCGGCGTGTTATCTGGTTTATGATTGTCTGTTGCCACTGATCAACTCCATGGTAAAAAATAAGAGCACATTCCTCTTTCCGTATCAATTTATAGAGGAAGCGGCAACACTAACAACACCAGAACCGGAAATCAATCACAAGCCTCTGCCCCTCTCAAAGAGGACGAGAGACGACTTTACCAAGCGGCGCGGAAATTCCCAATTCAGCGGCGATCTGATTGAGCTGATCCCATAAAGAGGGATCAACCGGAATTCCTTCAACCTGACGAATCGTCTGAACATCCCACTCACGATCGCCGGCAGCCATAACCCGGGCATGCTGAGAGGCTGCCTGATTGCGCAAATCGCTCAAGTATTGATCCATCTGTTGATAATAGACGTCGGGATCGATAAAGGCATCCAGTTTCATGACCAGGAAAAATGACCAAGGTGGCGTGGAGTCGACAGATCAGAACCGTTGATCGCCAATAACTGATGACTGAACGCCATGCCGGTCAGAGCCGAACAGAGCACTTCGCACAAACCGGCGAGGGCGGCTCCCTTGTAACCATAAGCTCGCCCTCCGAGGGGAAGAAGAGCCTCCGTATCCAACGGATCGGTGGTCATGGCACCGGTGCTGTCGACTGCGACATCCTCAGGCAAAGGACGATGAATCGATTGATAGTGAAGAACCCGGTTATAAGGTATCGAGCTGGTCGCCATATCAATCAGGTAGGGTTCCTGATCTTTGACCGGAGCAGCAAAGCTGATCGGGTTCGTTCCATGAAAAGGGTTAACGCCGTCATGAGCCAGAACCAGTTATCTGAGTTACTCAGCGCAAGGGCCAGGTACCCCCGTTCAGCAGCCATCAGCGGGTAGCTGCCAGCTGCGCCGAAATGTGAAGAATTGGTCACAGTGACCGCCCCAATCCCACTGGATTCGGCTAATTTCATCCCTTCCTCAATGGCCCGATATCCGGCCAGATGACCGAAGCCGTCATCGCCATCCAGTATTCCAGTCGCGGCACTCATCGCTTTAAAACCGATCTCGGGAGTGCCGTTGATACGCCCCTTTTGCAGAACTTTGAGATAGTGCGGTAACAGACGCAGACCATGGCTGTCAACACCACGCAGCGACGCCCCACCAATGAGAGGGAAACAGCATCGACACTGGCCTGATCGGCTCCTTCAGCCTTCAGACTCCGCTCGACAAAACGCTTCAATTCGGATGCGGAACCTGGATCCAGTCATTTTCATTGTCAATGGAAACATTCTTCATATCAATCACCAAAGGAGAGTTGAACCTTGACTGAACGTGAACGATCGGTCGCAGCCCTGAGCGCTTCGTGAACATCGTCCATTGGAAAGGTGTCGGTGATTATGGGTGTGACATCAATAGATCCCGAGCTGATCAATTGAACTGCCTCAGCATATTCGAAGTGAAAGCGATGGCTACCGACCCAATTGATCTCCTTGCCGACAAGCATACTGAGCGGCACATTCAACCCCCCTGTCACACCAACCTGAACGATTGTCCCTTTAGGTCTGATCGTGGCAAATACATTTTCAAGAGCGGCCTGGGCTGCAGAGCATTCGAAAATCACATCGAAACGGCCTTTGTCCTGAGTGAATGGGTTTAAAGCGTCGGCATCAGTCGCAACATTGACGGTCGTCTGTGCCCCAGCTGCGCAGCAACGGCAAGAGTTTTTCAAACAGGTCAACAGCCACAATTTCGGCAGCGCCCAAGTAACGCGACACGGCAACACAGAGCGCGCCGATCGGTCCCACACCATTGACCAGAACCTTCTTTCCCTGGAGTGAACCGGCGATCCGCGCGGCATGAAGGCAGACCGACAAGGGCTCCGCACAGGCCAACTCTGCGATTGAGGTCTCAGCACCGCCTTTAACACATTGCTCTGCGGCGACGACAAGACGCTCTCGGAAACCACCCTGCTCATGGGGCAGACGAAAAGCGGACCCGATAAAACGCATCTCCAGGCAGTGTTGCGGCTGAGCAGTTTCACAGTAATAACAGCGACCACAGGGCTGACTGGGGTTCACGCCAACCCGGTCACCAACCTGCAAGCCGGAGACTCCTGAACCGACAGATTCTATGGTACCGGCAAACTCATGCCCCATGATAATCGGTTCGCGCACACGGATAGGGCCGAAACCGCCATCCAGATAATAATGCAGGTCAGATCCACACACGCCACCACGGCCAACGCGCACCAGAACCTCACCCTCGGCAGGAAGGGTGACGGAGTCCGTTTCTACGCGCAGATCACCTTTTCCATACAAACGACACACACGTGTTTCCATAAATTTATTCCTTTATCCCAATAACAGACGCGGCAGCCAGGTCGCAATTTCCGGATATACGAGACCAGCAGCAACACAATCAGGTTGGTAATCAGATACGGCAGAATTGCTTTAATAACGGCCATGAGCGGCAATTCGGCAATATTGGCGCAGACAAACAGACAGACACCGACCGGTGGAGTGGTCAATCCGATCATCAGATTTAAAACGGCAAAGGTGGCAAAATGAAGAGGATCGACACCAACCCCCTGGGCCAGCGTCAACAGAGGGACAAAAAGGATAATCAGTGCGGCAATGGTTTCCATGAACATGCCGACAAAGAGCAGCAGAATATTGATGAGCAGGATCACCAGAAACTTGTTATCGGTCACAGACAGAACCGCAGAGGCAATCATTTGAGGAATGCGCTCAGAGACGAGTATCCAGCCAAAGACATTGGCAAAGCCGACCAGAACCAGAATAGCGGCAGAGGAAACGGCACTGTCTACAATGATCTTCGGGATCACCTTGACCGGTAATTCCTTGTAAAAAAATACACCGACGATGGCCGCGTAGATACAGGCGATAATGGCCGTTTCGGTCGGGGTCATCAGGCCGCTGATCATGCCGACGATAATCAGTGTTGACATCGACAGGGCCCAGAAAGCCCTGCAAAAGCACGCCAGACCTCACCTAAGCCCATCCATTTCTGACGCGGAAAGTTCTTGCGGCTGGCGATCAGATAGGTGGTAATCAGCATTGCTACACCAAGCAGGATACCGGGGACGGCACCCGCCATAAACATCTGCCCGACCGAAATACCTGACAGCGCGCCGACAATAATCATCGGCACACTGGGAGGAATGATCGGCCCGACGGTAGACGATGCCGCGGTTACTGCCGCCGAAAAGTCAGCCGGGTAACCTGCCTTTTTCATGCCGGGGATCATGACCCCACCGATCGAAGCTGAGTCCGCCACCGCAGTTCCGGAGATACCGCCGAAGAGCATCGACGCGGCTACGTTGGTCAAACCCAGGCCGCCGCGCACCCAACCGACGATGGCATTGGCGAAGCGGACAATACGCTCGGTGATACCGCCGTTGTTCATCAGGTTCCCGGCGAGAATGAATCCAGGAATACAGAGCAGCACGAAAACATCAATACCGGCGTACATCTTCTGCGGCATGACCACCAGGGGGATATCGGCTGCCAGCAGGTAGCAGAATGAAGCAAAACCAAGAGTCACAGCAACCGGCAGACCGATAACCAGACCACCGCAGAAAACACCTATCAGGATAGCCAGATTCATTCTTGTGCTTCTCCTTGCTTGCTATCGACAATCAGTTCCGTGAACAGAGAGATCATGCGGATCACGGAAAATATCAGCAGAGTTGCGAGCAAAATCAGGACACTGGCATGGATGAAGTCCATCCTCCAGCCGAGTGCCGGCGAGGTTTGAAATACTCCGATCTCAGTGAATTTCCAGGCCGGCAGCAACAGAACAGAGGTCAGCACAATGATGATCGCGGCCGACAGCAGGCGCAAAAACCAGGGAATCCGGCCTGGAAGCGACTCGCAGACAACATCCACATTGACCAGATCGCCGCGTAAATAGGACAGGCCGACACCGAATGCAGTCAGATAAAGCAAGGCAAAACGGGTTAATTCTTCAGTCCAGACCGGCGATTCGAAAAACCGGAACGCCCCAGCACCTGTATGGTCACAGCCACGATCAGAACCAGAAAGGCCACACCGACCAGAATTTCGGCCAGTCGGGTGATCCATGCGTTTGCTGCCTTAAAAATGATTTTCCCATCTCTGCTATCCCTGTTTCGCGAAATAAGTCTCGTTCAGATGGCAAAAAAAAACTGCGCAGCACCGATATGGTCCGCGCAGTTTCTGATTCTCATCTTATTGATTGAACAGATCTTCAACGATCGGACGGATTTCCGGCTTGACGTTTGCCAGAACGGCGCCCTTGGCTTTTGAAGCAAAGGCAGCACCATCGACCTCAACAAAGGTCATCCCTTTTGCTTTAAGCTCGCCGACCAGTTTCTTCTCGTCTGCCTGGAACAGTTCGCGCTCATACTTTTGAGCACGCTTGGCAGCTTCCATAACATTCGCTTTATCGGCATCGGAAAGCTTGGACCAGGTCAGCTCAGAGATGCACAGGTAAATCCATGAGCGGACGTGCTCAGTCTTGTTAACGTATTTCTGTACCTCAAAAAAGTTGGCAGACTTGATCAGTGCGAGTGGATTTTCCTGGGCGCCGATGGTACCGTTTTGCAGGGAGGTAAAGACTTCAGAGAAGGCCATTGGGGTCGGGTTGGCACCGAGTGCTTCCAGACATCGACAAACAGAGGAACGTTAGGGACGCGCATTTCAGCCCTTGAGATCTGCAGGTGACTTGATCGGGCGGTTCGAGGTCAGATTTCGGGGGCCGCGAGCAAAGTAAGCGATAGGGCGAACACGAGCGTTCTTGATGATCTGGTCCTTGATCTGATCACCAATCTTGCCGCTGGCAACGGAGTCCATATGCTCGATCGATTTATAAGCATAAGGAACGGCCAGAAGAGCGGCCATCGGAGCCCAGTTCTGCAGACTTTCTCCAGAGATGGTCATATCTGCGGTACCAAGCTGCATCCCGTTGATCAGGTCCATCTCCTTCCCAAGAGACTCGTTCGGATACACTTCAACCTTAATGCGACCGTCGGTCAAGGCATCAAGCTCTTCGCCAAACTTCACACAAGCTTTGTGCCAGATATTACCTTCGTTGGCCAGGTGACCAAGCTTTAGCGTGACATCGGCTGCGGCGGCGGGCATTGCGACCATGACGACAATCAGGATTGCGAGGAATGATGTTCCCAAGCGCTTCAACATTGTTTCTACCTCCATACTTCGTTAGATGGATAATATCGGGAAGCAGACATAAGCTACTTCCAGGAAAAACTCTATTGTTGTTCGCTATCGTCAAACATTTCAGGCTTATAGGAGACGACCTTCGGCAGATCGCGTAAAACTTCACGCAAGTGGTAACGGATGGCCGCTTCAGCCCTGGTCAAATCCTTCGCAGCAATCGCTTCGACAACGTCCGCATGCTGATCAATCAGGCGTTGCATCGGCTTTTGACTCGAGCTCAGATGCCGGACACGATCAAAATGCGCTTTCATACTGGCAATCACCTTCCAGGCTGAAGACTTACCCGCAAATTCGGCCAGACTGCGATGAAACCGTTCATCCAGATCCATAAATCTGTCGGTTTCACTGACATTGAGATTTTGCTGCTCATCAATCATTGAGCGTAATGCCGCAATCTGTTCCGGACTGATCTCATCCACCAGCAGCTTGACAATATCAGCCTCTATTGCCTCACGTACAAAGCGTGCATCACTGACCGCGTCAATGGAAATTTTTGTAACAAAAGTACCGCGTTGCGGTCGGATAACAACCAACCCTTCATTTCTTAGTTTAATAAATGCCTCACGCACAGGTTGGCGACTGACTGAAAAATGGCGTGAAATTTCGGCTTCGGAAAGGCGTGTTCCGGGAGCAATATGGGCATGGACAATCTGCTCACGCAGAATATTGTAAACTTGAGGACCGACAGACTGCCCCTCTTCCAACACTAAATGTTTTGGCTTTGCAAGCATGTTACGATCTCCTTGAACCCGTTATAACGGATACTACCATACTAGTCAACGCAAATTTAATGAGCCGCCTATCGACCTCTCTACCATGCCGACAGACTACGTTGAAAACCGTGTTGAGGGGCGGATGATAAACAGAGAAATCAACCAGCCGTATCAGAGCAGACACAATCGAATTGATTAAAACCGTGCGTTTAAAACTGATCGATGTCACCTGCGCTCAAGAGGGATGTATCAATTACGACCCGCATCAGTCAATGGCAACCCGGCTCATTTTTTATCTATAAAAATTGTGAATCGCGCAATCTGTGGCGAAAACATATGGAGAATCAACACCTGCACGCTTACATGGCTGCGACGGTAGGATCTGTTGAGAAATCAAGCCTCAACGGAATAACTCAGATGGCAGAAAGGATTGAATGGCCAGAATCTTGTCGCCCATGAAAAGACTCTTCTGGCTCGTATGATTGAAACAGCCTGAGTCCGGTGAGCGGAGTCAGGCTGTTTCAATCATATTATTTGTGTAAACACGCAGGAAGCCAAACTTAAAGTCCTCGAGCGATCAAGTATTCGACCAAATCCAACACCCTGCAGGAATAGCCCCACTCATTATCGTACCAGGCCAGCACTTTGACCATTCTGCCGCCGATCACCTTGTCGACAGGCATCAACAACAGAAGAAGCCGGATTGCCATTGAAATCTTTTGAAACAAGGGGCAATTCACAGTATTCCAGCAGTCCCTTCAGCGGACCGTTAGCGGCGTCCTTGAATGCCTTGTTAACCGAATCGACAGTGACGTCCCTATCAGTTTCTGCGACCAGATCGACCAACGAAACATTAGGCGTCGGCACACGCACAGCCATACCATCCAGCTTGCCTTTCAGTTCGGGCAGGACCAGCGCAACGGCCTTGGCGGCTCCGGTCGAGGTTGGGATCATCGATTGACCAGCCGCCCGAGCCCGACGCAAATCACTATGCGGCAGATCCAGAATACGTTGATCATTGGTGTATGAGTGGATTGTCGTGACCAAACCCTTAACGATTCCAAAGTTTTCCACAAGCACCTTGGCAACAGGCGCCAGACAGTTTGTCGTGCAGGACGCATTCGACACAACATGATGGCTGACCGGATCATAATCCTGCTCGTTGATCCCCATGCAAACCGTCAGATCCACATCCTTACCCGGAGCACTGATAATCACTTTTTTTGCGCCTGCTTCAATATGTTGAGCTGCAGCGTCGCGCCTGGTGAAAAGACCGGTTGACTCAATCACAATATCAACACCAAGTTCTTTCCATGGCAGATCCACTGGAGATTTTTCTTTAAGAACCCTGATCTTTTACCCGACACGATGAGACAATCATCTGCAACCCGAACGTCTTCAGCAAAAATACCATGGACAGAATCATATTTAAGCAGATGGGCAAGTGTCGCCGCATCCGTCAGATCGTTAATCGCTACAATATCGACACCGGAAGAACCTTGTGCCGCGCGCAAAAGATTACGACCGATACGGCCAAAGCCATTGATTGCCACCCTAACAGACATAGTTTCTCCATAGTTTAGTTTACGCATGCTGATCACTGCTCCTCTTCAAGTCGGCACAGCCAGCAAGTTAACGGTCAATTTGAATCGGAGAGCACTCTTTGCTGACGACTAGCCCCGTTGAGCGGCTCTGTCCAGAGCCGCCCTCACCTGTTCGGTAATCACTCCCCATTGCTTATCAGCAATCTGCTGTGTTGTCGCCAACCAGGAACCACCAATATTACTAACCACAGGGAGAGACAGATATTCATTCATGTTCGTCAGGTTAACTCCGCCCGTCGGACAGAACTGAACTCCCTGACTGGCGTAAGGGCCACTTAAAGCCTTTAGCATACCGACACCACCGGCCGGTCCGCGGGAAAGAATTAAGCAGCCGACATCCGAGCGCAAGCCCC
>LQAG01000108.1_pt1 | contig 38680 bp, 51 predicted proteins | sample 1535801 | NCBI WGS metagenome assembly LQAG01 (sample SAMN04331584, study PRJNA305678) | bioreactor metagenome | isolation source: bioreactor_3 inoculated with Wadden Sea sediment 1st replicate of a... | place: Germany:Bremen
TCATTTTATCGTCCTCTATATTTCCATTTTATTTGGATGGCATACTTGCACTTGTATTTACTTCTTTTAGACTCAATTCACTACAGTCGTTTTCCTACAATCGATTCACTGTTATGTCTTTATTCTATTCAACCCTAGATATCTAGTCTTCCTTTTGATGCTATCATGTTGATGACTTTTGTGAAAGTATGATTTATCCTCTTTTTTTTCGCAGCTAAGTCTCTTTCAAAAATTGCTGATTCATGTCATCATCATACCATATTTAGAATTTTAGAATCGAAAGTATCTGTATATGGACTGGCAAGGTTCTTGAATCATTTTTTAAGTCGCTCAGCTTACATAAAACAAATTCTAAGCCCTTTCTACTGGTTAGAATTTCTCTCAATCTAAGACACGCATTACCTAGATTGGCCTTCAACTCAATAAGGTTTATCATATTAAGAGGCTTATAAAAACCATTACAAGTCTTGTAGATCATACCTATAAGACTCTATAATTTCAAGCAGTCATAAAAGTATGTGATATAGGACTGCTTTAACTAATAAATTTAATAGAGTCTAATTCAATATTGTACAGGAAAATCACAGATTAAAAAAACAATAAAAAATAGAACTCTTGCAAAGGAGGATATACCATACCTACTGCAACAGTTCTATCAAAGATTACAACACTATCAAAATTTTAAATAAGATGCCCTACTTCAAATCCGACTCTTCAAATTTTTCTTCAAAGAAGTGGATCAGTGGATGCAGGGGCTTCTTTAGAAGTCCAAATGGCAGAACCACTGCAATCACTTTCAAAAGGGCATGAATATGGCCTGTCACTTGTTCAGGCACGGGGCCCAGTATGGCTTCTCTAAATCCGCCAATGGCATAGGTAAATGGCCAAAGGGGTTGCAAAATGCCGAATATCTCTGGGTTGGTTTCAATAGGATAAATGCCTCCTGACCCTGCAATTTGGAATATCATAATGACAATGGCAATGGCTTTTCCCACATTGCCAAGGACAGAAGCCAGGGTAAATATAATGCTTACAAAAGTAACCGATGTCAGGGCTGCAAATAGGAACATAAGGCCCGTGTCCTTTGGCGCAACGCCAAGTATGGCTATGTCTCCCAGAACAATAATCATTGATTGAATGAGGGATATTATTAAAAAGAAAATCAATTTGCTAATATGGACATGTCCCATGCTATAGCCATGATTCCAGTGGCTGTTCGTACTCAAAATGGAACTGATTAAGAGGGCGCCCACCCATATGGCCAGGACAGTGTAAAACGGGGTAATAGCAATGCCAAAGGCCTCGACTTCATAAAGTTCTATAACTTCCACATCAAGGGGCTCTGCTAAAAAGTCCGTTATTTCTGTCGGATTATCGCGAATCAAATCGTAAAGCTTTGTCAGTTGTTCTTCATCCACATCATCAAGGCTATCTAGGACATCCTCAATATCTGTGTTGAGTTCCGATAAAATATCAATGGCATGGGTCTTTTGTGAAAATGCCATATCCCGAGTCGCAATGACAAACTTTGACGTAGCTCTGTACTGGGATGTTGCCACTTCTAAGGCCTCCACCAAGTCAGCTGTATCACTTAAAGAAGCAATCATATTGGTGGACAAGGCGTTTATTGTCGGTGTTAAAGTCGTGTTAAAGAAATCTTGAATTTCTCCAGACCGCTGAGAAACAGAACCGCTTAAGTCCTTGAGCAGATAGAGTTGGTTTTCAATAAATTTCTTTTTTCTCATCATCTTTCTTTCGTAGACGCTAAAAGCAGTAATTTATCCCGTTCCTGGGTTACGAGCTTTTGCATAAAGGTCAAAGAACTGATGGTAAATTGAACAGAGTTCTTGTCTTCTTCAGGATCAAGGCTTTCAAGGGCTTCAATATTTTCATCAAGTTGTTCTTCTAAGTCCGTACAGATGCTATTTGTGCTCGATAAAATGCTTAAGAAGTCTTCATCAAGGGTGTTGTCATTGATGGCTATGAGTTTATCAATAAGGGCTTCATTCTTTTCATTGAGGACCTGAACATTTTGATAAGCCTGCACTCAGAGTCTCAATTTTCTCAGTAAAGGCATCTGTCTGGGCACTTTTTAAGCGTGAGGTCGCTCTTACAATGGCTTGAAGGCTATTCATTTTGTCAAGAACGATGTCCATACGTTCACTGGTTTGCCTTAAATGACTTTGATATTTCTGGTCATTGCCCTTCTCATTTTCCAGGTGGCCTGATATGTTTTCAATGTTTTCACTGAGGCTTCTAAGGTCTGCCTTTAAATCACTGAGTGTTATTGAGTCGGCGTCTGATTTATCCGCCCCTTCGTTAAAGGTTTCAAATATCTCTTCATTAACCGTTTTCACAAAATTGCTTCGAATGTTACCCACCAGTTTATCCTTTGCCACATTTGTTATCTTTGCCGCTATGGCATTGAGCTTTTCATTGGCTTTATAAATAATAGCTGGCTTTCTTGGCGTTGATGTCCCAGACTGGTTAAGCGCTCAGAAAAGTTTGATGGAATCTCAATCATGGCATAGTAACGACCATCATTTAGGCCATAATTGCCTTGCCACTGGTCAACAAAGTGCCAGTTGATGGAAGTGTTCTCCTTCATTTCATCAATAATATTCTCTCCAACATTGATGACCTTGCCATCAAAAACCGCACCATTGTCATTGTTGACTATGGCCACAGGAAGATTTCCAGTGTTGGCATAAGGGTCCCAGCTGGCATAAATGTTAATCCATGCATAAAGGGATGGGAGCAAGCATAGGCCAAGGATTATAATAAGCGCCGCCATATTTTTCCCCATCGTCTTAAAATCATGTTGCAAGAGGATTAAAATCGGTTTTAGGCCCCTATCCCAGATAAGGTGTTTTATTTTTTCTATCCAGTCAGTTATATGTTTCATGTCTACGACCCTATCCTTTCTACTATTCTCCTAGTCCTGATTCTTTTAGCTTCTGTTCAAACTTTTCCACCTTTGGATGGAGTTTTTCCACCATCATGTAGCCATATATTATAAAGACAATTGCAAATATAATAAGGGCAATGATGTTCAAAAATACATTGATAAGCAAGGGCCCTGCGATGGCCTCTCTAAACCCATTGATGGAATAGGTGAATGGGAAAAGGGGTTGCAGTATCCTAAAAATAAGGGGATCCACTTGAATGGGATAAGTCCCCCCACTGCCAGCAAGCTGTAAAATCATGTATATGATGGATAGAGCCTTACCCAAATTACTCAGGGTCGCCATGAGCGTGAAAGTAATGGTTGAAAACACAATGGATGAAAGCACCGCGAATAGAATAAATAATGGGGCATTGACCACATGTATTTTTAACAGCCATATATCTCCCACGGCTATAATTAGAGCTTGGAAGATAGCCAGAGTCCAAAAATAAAGCATTTTTCCAAAGTGCCTCTCGCGAACTGTCATTTCATTAGCGCCATCAAACTGTCCCGGACGGGCTTTTAGTACAGAGTTTAAAAGAGACATCCCACCCAAAGAGCCAGCGTGGAATAGACCGGCGCCATGCTCGACCATAGTTTGGAATGGCATTTATGGTTTCCGTTTGAAGGTCAAATGGGCTGGACATAAAATCTCCCATAAACTCTGGGTTGCTCTGAAGCAGGCTTATAATGAGGGATATATCCCTGTTATCTATCATTTCCAGTTCATCCCCTACAACATCAAGGGTATGGCGGGCATCGTTTAACATGCGCTTTAGTTCAGCAGCAAAATCAGCCGTTAATTGTCCCCCTTGTGATGAAGCACTTGATGACGATTTAATATAGTCATTGAGAGATTTAAGAGACTCAAGAAGCACACTGGTGTTTTTGCCCGGTCTATTGAATGATCAATGATTTCATTAATATCTTTTCGAGTGTAGGCAATAAATCTGGTCTCAATATTTTTTAGCTGGCTGGATGTGGTTGCCACTGTATCACTTAAAGTGCTTAACCTGTCACTTAAAATTTCATTGGTGTCTTCTAGGTGTTCCTCAATCTGGGCAATTTGCTCTTTCTGATCGCGCAGGCTTTTCTGGATGCTCTCTAGTTCACCGCTGACATCTTCTAGCCTCTCATCTCGATTTTCGTTCACTTCCTTGGAATCTTCTGAAAAGACAAGGACATTGTCGATCTCGTCATCAATATTTTGAGTGGCCTCAATGGCATCACCAACTCTTGCATTTGTAGTATCCACTTGGTCTTGAATGTTATCCTGTCCATCTTTTAAACCTTCTAAAGCATCCCCTAAATTATGAAGGGGAGCAGCATCTTGAATATTCTCAAGCTGGTTGATGGCCCCTTGAATGACCGGACTCCCCAAACCACTGTTAAGAGCCTTTAACTGGTCAATTGTAGTGTCTAGCCCCTCATCAATGGCCTGGGTGCTGTCCTTTAAATCATCTATCTGATTTTCTAGGGTATCACTCACAGACCCCATAGATCCTGATACACCGCTCAGGGCATCCTGCATGTTCACAAGCTGGTCTTCAAACCGTCCTATACGCCCCTGAAACCCAGTCATTCTCTCCTGAGCTGAGTCGATTTCATCATCCAGTTCAACGTCCTCAACAACTTCTAGGTAGTCTCTAGTTGCTTCAATGGAAGCATCCAGGGCATTGATCTGATAATTGATTTTTAAGACCGTTTTATTGATATCATTTGCAGTCATTTCTTCATGGGTATCATTTAGATCATTTATGAGCTTGTGAATATTTTCACTCGACTCTGTGGCCTGATAAAAATTATTTTCAAGGCCATCTAGGGCTCCATTGATAATGATTTCAGTATTTAGGAGCAATTCGGCCCTATTTTGAGTGTTTTTTTCTAGGGTTTCTATGCTTCTTTCCACCTCAGGAGATAAGGCATGTATTTCTTCCATAAAACTTTCATAGTTCACGGACCCTGTTGTGACATTCTCAAGGGCGTTATCCAGAAAATCGATGTTGCGATTGACTGAGACAATAAAATCTTTCATGCGGATAAGGTCTTCTTTTTTTAGTGTCCGCATCTTCACCTATATCGTTTAGAGATTTAAAAACGGTTTCATTAACCGTTGCAACAAAGTTGCTCTTGATCTGCTCCACAAGGGTATTTTTAGCCGTGTCCGTTATTTTAACCGCCACGGGGTTGGACTTTGTATCTACCTTATAAATAATATGGGGCTTGTGGGGGTCTTCTTCTAGCACCGACATAAAATCATCAGAAAAAGACTCAGGAATTTCAATGGATGCATAGTAGGCGCCTTCTTTGAGCCCCTTGTCTGCCTGATCCCTTGAAACAAAGGTCCACTTTATTTTGTCGTTTTCTCTAAGTTCTTCGACGACGTCATCACCTATATTGATGATTTCGTCATCAAACAGGACATCCTCATCATTATTGATAACGGCAACAGGAAGACCGCCTGTATTCTCATACACATCCCAACAGGCCACAATATTGATCCAGGCATACAGGGCGGGAATCACACATATCGCAAATATGATGATAAGGGCAATTGGATTTTTTAAAGTGTTTTTTATATCTCTTTTGTAGACGCGTTTTATATTTTGTCTATTCATTTTATCCTCCACCTTAGGGGTCAGGCCCAAGTTTAATGTTAGCGCATTTTGAGTCAAATATATTATTCGTTTTCATTTATTTAAAATTGTTTTGTTTTTAAGATTTAATTTAACAAGCCCAAATTCCATTATAATACATCATCTTCGATTTGTTTGATATATTTTCTATTTATTATAGGACTTTTGCATTCTTTTTACTTCTTCCTATGATTCTTGTGACTTGATACCATATCAATTTATATTTATTAGATGTCCAAAATAGGCAAGCATCATCTTTTCATTGGGTTTCATCAGTATCTGTGTCTTTTATTTCGACTCCCTATATATTTGCATCCCTAAATAATACTTGTTATAGTTATGTTATGAGTTATAAAAATTTAAATACAATTATTAAAAAGTTCATAGTTGTTGTCTTTCTGTACGGACTCACATCCGCTTCTTTTAACGGCTTTTTTGGCATTTACTTAAAAGAACTTGGACATCCCGAAAGCATCGTGGGTACGATTCTATCTCTACGTCGACTTTCCGTAGGACTATCCACAATAATCATAGCCTTTATTTCTGGCCGATTCGGCCATAAAAACACATTGATTCTGGGACTGCTTACAGTCGGCACAGCAAGCATAGCCATTGTCATGACCGAATCCACTATGGTTATGAAGTTCATAGCCCTTATTTTCGGACTGGGTCAAGCAGCTATGATGACTGTTGAATCTCCATTTATTTATAATCAAACAAGTGAAGAAGAGCGTGTCCACGCCTTCAGTCTTACATTTGCTACGAGAAATGCAGCTTTTATGACCGGCTCCCTTGTCACAGGTATACTAGCGGATCTATTCCAGACCCATTTGGGTCAAGGTATTTTACCCCTTCGCTATGCGCTGGTCATAGTGAGTGCCATGAGTTTAGTGGCCCTTATTCCGCTGATTCTTTTAAAACCAAGGGCAGAAATCGTTACTAAGCGCTTAGATTTCCATGAGTTTAAGGGCTTTTATACAAGGCGCAACATACAATTCCTACTCTATACTGGATCAATTGGTCTAGGCGCCGGCATGGTTGTGCCGTTTTTCGGTGTATACCTTAAATACATGCTCACCACCACGGAAAGTATTGTTGGTCTTATTTTAAGCTTTGCCCAGCTGGGGACAGTTTTTGGCGGACTAAGCGTGCCTTATTTAAGCAAAAGAGTTGGTGCCTATAAGACCATTGTCTTTACACAAATTGCGAGCATTCCGCTCCTTCTAGCGATTGGTTTTCCCAAGGGAATTCTTATCGTGGCCCTGGCATTTTTCCTTAGAAGTTCTCTTATGAATATGGGCCAGCCTCTTATTCGCAACATCTCTATGGATATAATAGAAGCCCATCACCGCCCACTTATGAGTGCAATGCGGGCGATGGCCAATAACCTAACCCGGGCACTGGGTATTTTTATCGGTGGTTGGCTTATGGAGCATTTCAATTACAACACACCATACATTTTCACCATTGCTCTGTATCTAACAGGAACAGCCCTCTTTTATAATCTATTCCGTTTGAAAATTAAGACCAAGTGGGTCTCAGCAGAGTCCTAAACTATAGGTATATGCTGAATCTACATGCCCAAATGTATGTGTTTTAATGTCGTAATTCAATCTATATGGACTTGAATCTATACTCTGAACTCTGACAATTGAGCGACATGCAAAATATAGCTATTTAAATCACACATTTGCCTTTGCAGTGAATCAAATTAATCATTACAAATCCACAAGTTTAAGTTTATTCATCAAAGCAAAAGGGAGCCTACATTGACAAGGCTCCCTTTCTTTATATTTCTATATTTATATTTATATATTTTTTTTTGAAAGAATTACCCTAAAACAACTTGTAAAATATCATTTAAAAGTCTTCGTCATACCATATATATATATATTTACATATCAAAATTCTATACTTGGTATGAAGAGAACCCAGATCTGTAATTTTACACGCGCCAGAATCTAATAGGCGACTAGGCTTCTAGATTATTTATAGGCTTTACAGGCTTACGTATGGAAAGTGACAAGAGTATGCCCATAGCCGCCAGTCCTGCCATAGCAAGAAAAACAAAGAAGTAACTCCCTGTTAAATCGTAAGACAGTCCAAATGGAACAGTTCCAAAGGCTGATCCTATAACCATGAAGACCGTTGCCGCACCCCTAATACTTCCCAGATGAAGCCTTCCAAAATACTTGACCCAAATCACGTTTAAAGTCACATTTTGCATATTGGTGATAAGGCCATAAATAAGAATGAAGATTGCCGCCATCAGGGTTGTCTTGACATACAGCATGAAAAGTAGGTCTAGGGCTATTAAAGCTGATGTGACAGATAAAATATATTTAGACCGGAACCGGTCCACAATAGCACTGGCAAGAACAGGCATGAAAAATCCCGGAACTGCAACCAGACCGATAACAAGGGCGGCCGATTCAGGACTCACATTTTTTGTAGACATAATGGAAAAGAAGTGGAACATCATCCCTGTACTGATCAGGGGCACCATCATAGATATAATGCCCACAAACCAAAACTCTTTTGTTCTTAAGGCTTCATTTAAGTGAAATGATTCCCGCTCCATTTTTCAAGTTCCATATCAAGATCACTTTGATCTTTTACTTCTTGATTGTCAGGCAGCAGGCCAATATCTTCTGGCTTGTTGATAATAAAAAAGGCCATAAGTGGAACAAAAATCACAAGAAGAAGTAAGGACCACCCTCTCCAGGCCATTTGCCAACCGACAATTGAAATCATGTATGTATTAAAGGCAGGTACAATCATATTTCCAAGCATATTGCCAAAGGCCAGTAAACTCATGGCGAGGGCCCTATTCTTATCAAACCACTGCGGAACCAGAGAACCCGGTATGAGCGTAAGCGACCCTTGTCCAAAGTATCTTAGCATAAAAAATCCGAAGAATATCATAGGCACATTAATAATGAAACTATTAAACATACAAGACACAGCCAACATTGTTCCTGCAATAACAAGCATGCGTCTTTGGCCAAACTTGTCTACAGCCTTTCCCATGAATACAATCAGGGAACCCGACAGGATTGTTGCAACAGAGTAGACTGTGGAAATCATGGTCCGGAATAACCAAATTCCTTTATATAAGAATCTATAAAAGTGGAAATGGAATATGTTTGACCCGGTGATGAAAAGAAGGTGCTCAGTGCAGAAAGCAGGAGGATCACCCAGCCATAGTAGAATGTTTTATTAATTTTTTTTGCAAAAGTATATTTCATATGAACTCCTAAATGTCTTGTACTTCAGGTAACTATTGTTTACAAGACTACACTATATAGGTTTCCGTGCCACTATGCAAGACGCCCCTGCTTGAATAGGGAAGTTACTATACCCGACTCAATACAATCCAGTATATGAGGCAAGCTTCTTATGAACCACTCTGGATCACGCATTTTAAAACACGTAAAATTATCAGTTATAGTCAATCAAATCGCCTTCCTACCCATTTAAACTGGTATGCCTTTTAATAAAAAGAATACTCACTTGCCCTGTAAAAATAAGAAGACAAGCCCCAACCACTAAAATGACTGGCATATACTGACCATTAAACCCCGCAGGTGAAATGTGCTTAAGTAAAATACCGCCATAGGCCCAAAGTAAAACGAGACCATAGGGGATGCTTTTCAATCTGCGCATAGTCCCTATTCCAATCACCGCTCCAATCCCGATCACTAGACATGTCCAAATATAATCTTCAATACCAAAGCCAGTCCAGTTGATGGAGACCAGCCATACAGTGACATTGGCAATGGTTGCAACCGTTATCCAAGCAAAATAGATGGCAAAGGGTGTCTTGACTACAAGGGCTTCTAGTCTATTAAACCGTTCAGGCCTTAACCATAAGTTGATGCGAATGAGACTCACAAGCAGACCAATCATGACAAGAAGACTCACAAAGATAAAATCATAATGCCATGCAAATATCCAAATGCTATTTAAGACAGACGTTCCTATATAAGCCTTATTGATTTTGTCTACTAGGGCCTTTCGTGTTTGGTTTTCACTTTGCTTATGTTTGTGAATTGAATTCTTGTTTGGATTTACCTTATGATTTTTCAGCATCCCTTTGTTTCTTCACTTCGCTATCTCCGTGGCTGTTCTTATTGCTATCTTCTCTATAATATTTAAACTGATATATTGTATAAACGAATAGAAAGAGATAAATAAGGCCCCATATGGAAAAAGTTATGCCCGCTGGTGCAAATAAATTCTTATAAGCATTAGAAATATCCCCAGTTGTCCGCCCATTATAGGGAGGGCGTTTGCCATCCCATTCACGCCAACCATTATGAAAAACGCTACGCCTGCCAACCAGGGCAGTGGTTTTGCTGATCTATTATTTTTCATTGTTCCCCCCCTTGCTGTGTGACTCTATCCAATCCTCTAGTATATGCATGAAGGATTTCTAGAAAAGTTTTCTGTAATAGTTTTCTATAAAAGTTTTCCATAAAGGTTTTCAAAATTTTTTTTCTAATAGAAAACTGTATATCATACTTACCACATCTTTTATTATGTCTACCGAATATTTTACACGTTTTTCAGGAACCACGTTTTTCAGGAACCAATATGTAATGCGCTACACATTCCCTTAAATAAGAATGTACACACCCAGATTTATTAGTCCTCACTCTGACTTTTTTCTTCATACGTTTTATTAAATATTGGTAATACAATTATTGGGATATTCCCGATTATCGTATCAACTGCCGGGTAAGTATGAATGGGAAACACATACTATAGGAGGTAAAATTTATGACAAACTATCATGAACCAGCAAATACGCTTAGCAATGAAACACGAGATTTTGTTCGTGCCTTAAACAGCCTTAAAGAGGAAGTTGAAGCTGTGGATTGGTACCAGCAAAGAGTTGATGCCAGTAGCAGTGCTGAACTGAAAGCCATTATGGCCCACAACCGTGATGAAGAAATTGAACACGCTTGTATGACCCTTGAATGGCTTCGTAGAAATATGGATGGCTGGGACGAACAGCTCCGTACATACCTTTTCACAAGTGCACCAATTCTTGAAGTGGAAGAAGCGGCAGAAAGTGAAGAGGACGCTAGCGAAAGCAGTGACAAGGACTTAAATATTGGAAATATGAAATAGTAATCGTACAGACACACTGGAAGACATGTATCAGGCGCTTTGAAAATTTCGGATTTCTGCCCTCCCTATACCACATATAGAATTTTGATTCTTAAAAGTTTATATAGGATTTAACGAGGGAGATTAAATGATATTTTGCAAATCGCTCACTAGGAATACTTATACAGGAGGTAACGAATGGATATTTTAAAAAGACATATAGCACCTCTTTCCACAGAGGCTTGGAATGAAATTGATGACCGGGCAAAAGACGTACTCAAGTCTGTCCTTTCAGCTAGAAAAGCGGTTCATGTAAAAGGACCTATGGGATGGGACTACGCCGCTGTGCCTGAGGGTCGACTTGAAGTCAAAGACAAGCAAGAATCTGATATAAAGGTTGGCACACATAAAGTGAAAGCTCTTGTTGAAGCGCGAACCATGTTTGAACTCAACAAATGGGAACTGGATAATATTCAGCGTGGCGCCAAAGACATTAATCTGGACAGTCTTGAAGAAGCCACGAAACGCCTAGCCCTATATGAAGAAGAATCTATTTTCAACGGTAATAAGGACGCTGGCATTCAAGGCTTATTAGAAGCAGCAAATCATTCTCTCAAGTTTGGAAAGTCTGCATCTGATATTATGACTGCTATTTCTGAAGCCCGCTTCTTACTCAGGGAATCCTATGCTGAACGGCCTTATAGCCTAATTGTTGGCAAAGAAGCCTACAAGCGCCTAGGTGGAACATTTGAAGGGTATCCGCTCATCCAAGCCATTAAGGATGTTATTCACGGCGAAGTGATTCCATCCCTTGCCCTTGATGGTGCCCTGCTCGTCCCTCATGACCATGAAGACATTGAACTGACAATTGGACAAGACTTTTCTATCGGATACGACTCCCATACATCAACGTCTGTGAAGTTCTTTATCACTGAGTCCTTCACCTTCCGTACCCTTGATGAAAATATTATCGTTAAGTTTAAAATCTAAGTGTTTTTTAAGTCTAATATTCGTAAAGATTTCATATATGCGTACACAAAAATCCCTTTGAATTTTATTTCAGAGGGCTTTTCGCTTTTAGAAGTCGGTATACAGCCTTGCAGAAGTGACCAGTAGGGACCACTCTATCCCCCATTTAAAAAGCAGAATCCACACTCGCTTTAGAGTGGATTTCTAATGTGTCTAAAACTTTTCTATTGTGTTTAAAATTTCTATTGTTTCTAAAACTTCTTCTATTGTGTTTAAAACTTCTATTCAAACATCCTTCTGCTTAATCATAAGTGGAAATTCTGTACAGCCTAAAACAATGCCCTTCAGTTAGTTCATCCCACTTGTTATTATGTTGCAGTCGATTCACTTCGTAAAATCAAAAGGATACATAAGGCAGTTTGCTTTATGGGATTTTCATAGCTAAAGTCCTATATTAACCTGAGACCATGTAAACCATCTTCACAACTTAGTCAAAGTCTAGCAAGTGTGTTTTCACAGCTTTTTCAGGGTAAATCAATATGGTAAGAATTTTAGTTTAGTTATTCTATTATTGAAGGTAAATGTGGCTAGAGATCTAAAGGAGGATTTGCGCATGGCTATGAAACACGATCAAGTTGGTAACCCCTATCATATTAACAATCAGATTCAACGTAACAAAGAAATGAAAGAGGAAAAAACACTGAATCATGTGTATTCTGTGCTTGAAGAACTGCTACTGGAAATGAAAGCGATTCATGAGCATATTGAAAGCTTAAAATAAGAAAACCGAATAAACCTTGAAAGACAATGAATGCTTCTCTCTTATCTAATGGATGATAGGGGAGCTTTTGTTTTAAACACATTTATCACAGCAAAAACAGCACCAATAATTCTATCAGTGCTGTCTTCAATACTTTCGCTATTGTCTTATTTATTGCCTACAAAATATCCGTTACAAGTAGACGCTTAATCGCATCTGCATACACCATCATACCCAGTTTCAAATCTCCAAGCTGGATGTGTTCATTGGGCTGATGTTCCGTTTTCTTTCTTCCTGGAAAAACAGTTCCAAAAGCCACGCAATTATCCAGTGCTCTTGCATACGTTGCACCACCTGCCGCCAGTGGTCTACTATTCTGATCTCCAGTTACAGACGCATATGACGTCATTAAAGTCTTAACCAGTTTGGATTCAAGAGGCACATAGACTGGTCTGAGATAATCATGAACTATAAACTCCATTCCATAGGATTCTGCAGATTTTTTTAGCTTTGATTTAATCATTTCAACATCTGCCGATATAGGTATCCTTAAATCCATGGAGAGTTCTGAAATATTATCATCAACTTTCAATTTGCCCAAATTAACTTTTAATTTTCCTGAAATAGCATCTTCGACCTTCCCAAATATCTTTTCTGCATGGGCATCTTCTGCAAGTTGTTCACTTACAAACCTTATAGCATTATTTGCATCACTTACATGTCTTAAAGCAATACACAGCCTTGCAGCAGCGTTGACACCAGTATCTGCAACCTGTGCATGAACACTTTTACCAACAACATTTGTACTGCTTTACATGAATCAAAGTCAAATCCAAGACTGTTCAAAACATTTTCAAGGTGCGATCTGTCCATGCCTTCATAACTTGCATTTGCAGGAACCGAATTGAAGGCTTCTCCTGCATGGATTGAAACACCTGTCATCCCATTCCCAATAAGTTTCGCTTGAATAAGAGCTTTCTCAGCGTGGATTAGGGGGAATTTCGAATCTGGAGAAAATCCATAAGATGGCATCTCTTCTCTTTCTGAGTAAGCATTTATGCCTCGCCACAAGGTTTCCTCATCTGTGCCAAATATGAATCTAACACGCTTATTGAAGGCAATCCCGGATTCATACAATGCATGCACAGCATACAAAGCTGCTAATGTCGGTCCTTTGTCATCTTGAGTGCCTCGACCATAGATTTTCCCATCTCTGATAACAGGATCAAATGGATGCGAGTGCCACTTATCAAGATCCTCAGCAGGCACAACATCAATGTGACCAAGAACACCTATCAGCTCTTCCCCTTGACCGACCTCTGCATAGCCATAATATCCCTCTGGATCATAATATGTTTTAAAACCGAGTCTATCACTAATCTTTAAAATCGTTTTCAACGATCTATCAATTGCAGAACCAAATGGTTTTTGCTGTGATCCTCTCGAAAGACACTTGGTATTCTTACCAATGATTTGAGGTCCTCTATATATGAATCAAAATTATCTTCAATTAAATTCTGGTAGTTCAACTCGAATCACTTCCTTAATTGGTACTCATATGCAACCATTAGCACATATCATGCTGAAACGATTTTTCAGCAGACAAAAGCATGAAAACAAGACCATGCTTCTGTCTGCCAAGTACCTTTAATATCTTTAGCTAGTCTTCTAAAATTGTTTGAATTTCAACCTTAATTGGTTCAATATCCATTCTTACACTTTTAAAAGAATATACATCTGCTGCACCACTTTGTCCCCAATAGCCTTCAGTGTCATCAACATTTTTAAATGTGAACGCGAAGCCCTTTCCATCTAGACCATAGAGGTACGTTTTAATTTCGTTTCTTAAGGCATTGTCCACCAACCCATATGAAATAAATTGGTTTAATTTCTGATTTGCACTGAGAGAACCTGTTGTATCTGGATTTTCAGTCGCAAGATATTCATAGCCCACTGTTGTGTACTTGTTTTCATCCATTGTAAATTCATTTGTGCTCACATTGTAAGTATCATATCCTTCGATATAACTCACTTTAATGTTTTCATAGCTAGAAATGCTTGAAGCTTTACTCGAATCACTTGCATCTACAACAAACACACCTCCGGTTCCGATTACAGATACCGTTTTAGTGACATTGTCAAAAATCATGGCAGTGTTTTCCTCAACGCCAAAATGAAACCGGATAAACCTTCTGTGTGGCCTGTGTCACCACTGCCAGCCTGCCTAGTCGAGCTTTTCTATCAAAATGCTGATCAATAACACCATATTTGAAAAAACCTAGACCCTTACTTACAATAAGACCGCCCTGATTTTGATAGTCAAGAGTTGAATCATCATATTCACTCACAAAGCCATTTGCTAGCGCCCCCAGACTATCGCCTCCTGCAATCATAATATCACTCATAATCGCCGCACCGGCACTTGTTCCACCAACCACAGCGCCATTTTTATAAATTTTCCATATTGCCTCTAATACAAGGCTCGCTGACTGGTCCTCATTTAAGAGAACATCTGTAATTCGTGTCTGATCTCCACCAACGAACCAAATACCTGTTAAGTTCTCAATTGAATTTGCAACATCGGGATTATTGCCATTTTCCGCCCAATCTGATTCGTCTACATTCTCAGATCGCTTGTCATTTATTACTGCAAGTGGCAGTACAATAACATTTTCAGGAAGAACACCACGTGTAACCATGTCATCAAAGAACATTTGTGAGTATTTATGTGGGCTACCACTAGCAGCCGGAACGATTCCTATTCTCGCATTCTCAGCTCCACCTGCTAGTTCTATAAACTTCTCATATACTGCATCATTGTCAGAGCGAAGCGCACCCCCAACTATAACAAGTGAACCATTAATATCAGTATCTGCAAATGTTATGTTTATAGAACTCAGACAAAGCAGCAGGGAAAACAATAGTATCAGCTTTTTTTTCAAAGTATGCCTCCTTATTCCTTAATGAAATTCTATTCGATCATCCATTAAAAGCCCATAGCAACCGCTACTAACATTACGATTGTTGCACCGCCCACCAAAATACCTTGGAACTTAACTTGGAACTTCAACCACTGCGTCCAGTCAACCCTAGCAACACCCAATGTGCCCATAAGCGCAGCAGATGTCGGAACTATACAGTTTGTGAATCCATCACCAAGTTGGAATGCAAGAACAGCAACTTGCTTAGATACACCAACAAGTTGAGCTAATGGTGCCATTAAGGGCATTGTGAGTGCGGCTTGGCCTGATCCAGAAACAACAAAGAAATTGAAAACAGACTGGAATACAAACATGATCCAAGCCACAAGCATTGTAGGAAGACCTTTAAGAACTCCAACCATACCGCTAAGGACTGTGTTTAGGACAGTGTCAGTTGCTGCTCCAGTGCCACCGAGTACTAAAACGATGCCTTGAGCCATACCAACAACCATAGCTGCACCCAGAAGGTCTTTTGCTCCACTTCTAAAAGAGATAGCAATATCATTCACTGACATATTTTCGAGCTTGAATACAACGCCAATAATACCCGAGACAATACCAATTGTGAAGAATATCGTCGCAATTTCAGGCAGGTAATATTCATGGGCATTTACGCCCCAAATGAGCCACACCATACCTAAAGCCAAAGTTAGAAGTACAAGTGAATGACCAAGGCCAAAATGGGCTTTTTTATTTTCCTTATCTTTTAGGTCATCTCTAAAATACACATCTGTTTCATAAGATACTGACTTCATTGGATCTTTTCTGATTTTCCTTGCATATGAAAGCGTGTATAGAGTGCCAATAATAGTGAATATCGCCCACATTGTCATTCTAAACATGTTGCCTGAACCGATTGCAACCCCTGCAATACCTTGCGCAATAGCCACACTGAAAGGATTCATCCATGAAGTAGCAAAACCGACTTGAGTTGCAACATAAGTGATCATAATACCGGTTATAGCGTCATATCCCATTGCTATCATTACCGGCACCAGTATCATGGCAAATGGAATGGCTTCCTCACCCATACCAAATATGGCACCACCCAATGAGAATAAAACAAACATAATAGGAATAATTGCAACTTCTCGACCTTGGGTTTTGCTAATAAGATTTAAAATTCCATTTTCAACAGCACCTGTGTGAAGCACAATCCCAAACGCACCGCCTACGATAAGAATGAAGGCCATGACACCTACCGCAGACCCCCATTTGCTTCCAGAGACAAATCCTTCAAATGCAAAGTTAAGGAAGCCTACGCCGCCCCACTTCTCAAAGATTTTTATGCCCTTGGTTTCGCCTTCTGTTTGATAATCGCCATACACTTGAACCACCTTGAAACTCGCACCAAAGTCATTCGAGTAATTAACAGCCTTTGCTTTTGACTTATTAATTGAGCCGATCTCTTCTTCTCCAAGAAGGACAAATGTTTTGTCACCAGATGCATCAACTGTGTACACATCTCCATTCATTTCAAAATCACTTGTATCACCGTCTGCTACAAGAGCAATTTGCTCGCCTGTGCCATTTGTCACCTCATAAAGAACATCAAAATGACCTGTTGGAATAATGTACGTTAAAAGTGCCGCAAGAACCACAATACAAAAAAATAATGACATATGTGTCTGGCATCTTCCATGTCTTGTTTGGTTCTGGTGTAACGGCAGTTTCCGTTACATGATTCGGTTTTACCATTTTTCTTCCCCCTTAGAATTAATACAAAGTTTTTCTAGCACCTATTAATATTGCAAATCGCATGCCAGTTTTTATAAAAGCCCAATTTGCTTAATTTTGCACTTTAAGGGGTTAGAAATTACATTTCTCACCAAATTCATTGCTCAATAAAAGTTTAATGGCGACCATTAAACTTTTATTGGTCGCCATTAGCCATTAGTATTCTTAAACCATCTTTGGTTAGTATCGTTCCATGTTTGCCTTTCTTCTTTAAAACCAGCCCCCGCTTTTCTAACTTGTCCAGCCGATTCCTTATTTGACCAGGACTCATTTCGAACATGGTCCCCTCAGTTAATTCAGAAATTTTTTCTCGACCACACCGTTCATGCCTTTCGTTTATGGTCTTAATCGCCCTTAGAATCAGTAAATTTTCATCCGTAACCTCATGAATAGCACTGGCAAATATTCTGTTCTCAGCGCTTATACTGCCTGCTTTAAAGAAGCTTCTGTCTGGAATGCTGTCCAGTGTAATGGCCTTGCCATCAGACACAGCCAACATATATGAAAATGTATTTCTCAGTTCTCTTACATTGCCTAACCAGTCGTATGTCTTTAACTCATTTATTACATCATCTTCAATGACAATGGATCGAACCATTTCTGTCTCTGCAAAATATCTTAAGATTTCAGGTATGTCCGATTTTCTTTCCCTAAGAGGTGGCAGTTTTAAGTAACCCATTTTCAAACGGTAATAAAGGTCTTCTCTAAACTCGTTTCTATTGACCATTTCATACAAGTCCTTATTGGTTGCTGCAACCACTCGCACATCTATTGATTTTATATTGGTGCCACCGACCCGCATTATTTCTTTTTCCTGTAATACTCTCAAGAGTCTAGCTTGAAGCTTTAAGGATGTGTCTCCAATTTCATCTAAGAATATTGTGCCTCCGTCCGCTTGCTCAAAAAGCCCCACTTTCCCACCTTTTTTTGCGCCTGTAAATGCGCCTTCTTCATAACCAAATAACTCGCTTTCAATAAGGTCATCTGGCAAAGCGCTAAAGTTCACGGCTAAAAATGGTCCATTGTGTCTTCTTGAAACATTATGAATTGCACTGGCAAACAGTTCTTTTCCTGTCCCGCTTTCACCTTCAATCAGCATGGTCAGTTCAGATTTTCCTAACTTTTCTGTAATGCCTTTGACTTTTTCAATGGCCTGACTGCTTCCAACAATATCATCAAGGGTGTATTTTGCGTAAAGCCCTCGACTGATAAACTCACGCTTCATTCTATCCGTTTCATCAATAGCTGCCTTTAGTTTCTTAAAGCTTGTCAATACAGCTTTTCCCTGATTGGTAAGAACTTTCGAAACGACGATCTCAATACCATCCAAGTTCATTATTTTTTCATTAACCTCTCCAGGATTCAGCAGATATTCAAGCAAGTCAGAATTATTGATGACTCTCTTTAATGGTTTTCCAACGATAACACTTTGACTTGTGCTGATAATATTTTGAGGGATTCGTTGAATACAATAATTCGACCATTTTGATCATATACAAGAACACCCTGACTCAAATCATCTATAACATTCTCAAGATGTGTATTCAACTCTAGTATTTTGTTTCTGGACTGAGCAAGTCGCTTGGCAATATTTATAATTTTTCTTAAGTAATGGTCTGAAAGCAGTCCCGACTTTTGGTTTAATATCTGCAAACTGTTCAGTATCTGGGTGATTGTTTGAAAATCCATAATTCTTGATTCAATGTCAATCACTTGTTCAATTGTGCTTGGAACCTTATCGGTTTCTCCAGGTGTAATGGCTATTTTTATATCTGAAACGTCAATGGAACACCCAGGATAATAGGCAATATACTCTAATGTATCCAGCCCCAATGACTTCAAGTGTTCTATAACGCCAACACTTGATCTTTCCACATCATTTACCAGGAGGACTTTTGTATTTTGTGGTATCTCAACCACTTTGTCCAAATGATCATAGCTAATTGTTCTTCTCGCTACAATGTGCTCTGTGTTCAAATCAAGCAAACCAAGTTTCACCAATTCGTCTTTGGCCAGTTGACTTGATATAATGACCAGCCCTTCAGATATAGGTTCGTCAATGCCTGTATCTATTGAGTAGCCCCGTACTTCCACTTCGTCGCCTGTGTACTCTTTCAATTGCTTGATCAAATCTATCATTGTTTTTTCAGAACCAGCTATTAATGCGACCTTAACACTTGACATTGCTTCACCTCTGATCTCTTATCCCTGACCACATCATCTTTACTAGAGCAGTATTCAGCCTTGTTACATATGCTAACGCCTTATCAAATACCGTTTTGATCTTATTTTCTATTTTATCACTTTGGTTTATCGAGCTGCAATCGTTCATAGGTTCCATTCACATTCTTCACCTTATAATTAAAGCATGTATTTCTTTTCAATCTTATGGAGCACACCACTATCACTAAGCTCTTTTAACCTCCTATTAAATAATTCAAGCTTCTCTTTAGTGTCTATTGCTTTGCTAAAACCCATCATCGTTTCCGCATCATCTGCCTTCATGTGCTTGTACTTCTCCTTTTTTACACCATTATTCATTTCGTGCATTTTGAGCCAGTGGTCACCACTTAGTTCGTTCATTATTACCACATCAACCTGACCCTTTCTTAGTTTACGAAACATTATTTCCTCTTTTACGTTGTAATCTTTTATGATCTCAGTTTTATTATCAAACGAGCTGAAATATGAGTAGCCTTCTAAAACAGCAACTCTTTTTCTTTCCAGATCCTTTAGTGTCTCAATTTTATATGCCTTTGATGCCAGAGTGTAGAATGCAAAAGTGCTTGTGCTTCTATATTGGTTGGAAAACTCAAGATACCTTTCGCGGTCCTTATTATAGGAAATTGTAGGCAGAAGATCCGCAACCCCTTTCATTATCATTTTAAGAGACATCTCCCAAGGCACTATTCTTATATCGACGGTATAATCAGACCCCTCATAAACAGACCTTATTAGTTCAATATCAATACCACCGATCTCTCCAGTTTTAGAATCATATATTACATATGGTTCATAAGGCGAAGTTGCAACCACGACATTTTTTTCACGTTGCTCACTCGACAAGCCATCTACTTTCAAGCCGAATTTCAAATTGGTTTCACCTAACGCATCAAGTGCCGAAGTCAATTGATTCACCATTTGTGTTTCATAATCGACGGATTGATTGATATCAGTTGCTGTCATTGCAACGTCTTCCACTGCCAAGGTCATATCCTTTAACATGTCGAGTATGTCTGAGAACGAGTCAACAAGTTTACCTGTACCAGCTGATAATTTAGCATTTGCAACTGACATAGAATCCGTTACACTTTCTACCTCAACGAGCTCATTCACAGTCATATTCAGACGGTCTGACTGAGCATGAATAGCTGATACAGTGTCATTCATAGACACTCGTGTTTCATCAGCAAGACGAATTATCTCTTTAAGAAGTTCAGTGCTGCTTTTTACAACATTTGATGTTTCGCCAGAGAGTTTTTTCACTTCATTTGCAACAACTGCAAACCCTCTGCCAGCATCCCCTGCCCTTGCAGCCTCTATTGATGCATTGAGTGCAAGTAAGTTCGTTTGATCTGACAATCTGTCAATACTTGCAATAAGCGTATCTGCTTTCTTGGTCTTTTCTTCAAGACCCTCTATTTTTCTGATGACACTTGCAATTGTTTATATAAGATCTCGTACATTGCAACTGTCTTTGTGATCTTAAGTTGGTTTTCATGAACAGTCTTATATGCTTGGCTACTTATTTCAGACATCTCGGATGCGTGTTGAGCAAAAGACAAAACCGTTTGGTTTACGCTTTCAACAAAGTTCTCAATGGCAGATACAGACGCTGATTGCTCCTCTGCATTTGCAGATAGCCCTTCGATTTTGCACAGAACATCTTTCATTTCCAAATACAGTGCTTCTGTTGAAAATGTAAAATTACTGATGAGCTTCATATAGTCATCTGATATGACTTTTAAGTCCTCATAATCTCCACTTCCTAGATTCACCCTTTCCTCTTCTCCTAGAGTAAAGCTTCTCTTAAGCTTACGTCTGTCAATTATCATAAAAAAAATTACAGCTAATAATAGTATCCCCACAATATTATGCACTTCATTTCCCCCTTATAAACAAAAAAGTTCTACCTGAAGAAATAATATGCAAATAGTATGCCAATCCTTACGAAAAAAGAACCAACCTCCTAGCCATTAGATTTTTTTGGTCTAACTTTTAGGTGTTGGTTCGCTTCATTTGTGCCGTGATATTAATCAGTTGGGGCGCTTGTGTCAAATTCTATGACCGCCATTAGTTTTTCAATTTCGTCTTCTGACATTCCCAGAGCTAGTAAAAAATCTTTATGGTCATTTGGTGAAGCCTTTTCAAAATCTCTATGCCAATTGAGCATGTCATCACGTGTATATCCACTCTTTTTCAGCATATTTAGTCCAAGCGTTTTTATCAAACAATTGAGAATCCTGATTCTTTACTTTATCAATGAGTACGGTTAGAATTATACTTTCCTGTTTTTTAGTCGTTTTATCTCAGATTGAATGCTTGTGAGTCTATCTGTTAGAATCTCTGTAATACTATTCTTTTCAATATCAAAGAGCTTAGCAATATCATTTAATGGTATACCTGCTTCACGGTGCTGCATGATTAAAGCTAAATGTCTCACATCCTCGTCCGAATATAATCTATAACCACTCTCGCTCCTATCTGACGGTCTTAGGAGACCTATTTTGTCATAGTAAAGTAGAGTGCTCCTGGAAATATTGAATTGCTTAGATAGCTTTCCAATGGTATACATTGTCCCCCTCCAAATCATATTCTGTTGATTAAACCTTACTTTAACATTTTATCTGCTTTAAGAAAATGATTCCACGAATCCTCTAAATCCTTCTTTCTGCATCTATTTATATCATTGCAAATCAATGTCAACGACCCATTCTCCCTATATGAAGTTGGCTAATTAAAAGCCATCATCCTACTTATCCTACTCTTTCATTACCCATTGGCATTTGCCAAAATCATTGTCTATTACGAATATATAGCCCTCTTGACCACGGCCACTTTCTGAATAGATCATACTTTAATCCAGTCCATATATCTAAACTTTTTCCTCGGTGGATAAAGCCCTCAAATGTGACTCATTAGTTATTTCATAGACCTAGTCTACGGAAATCCTACCACAAGATTTTAAAGCCTGGACTTATAAAAAAGTTTAAAAAGATTTCAAATTAATATACACTTTTATCACAAGTTGTCACGCTCTCAGTTTGGTATTGTCTATTGAAACGAAAGTGATTTCTCCATAGCACACTTAAGAATATCATCACAATAGATATATTCATTAGATAAAAACTGAAAACCAACTTTTTCAACCATAACCCCCACCAGCATAAATGATATAGGAAATGATATGTTAGAAATTATTGACACAATCCCAAAGACTCTGCCTCGTATTTGTTCTGGGGTATCTAATTGAATTGCCAACTGCCAAAACGCTGCTGTGTTGGAAATAACACTCCCCATTATGAGCACAACAATCAAATAGGGTAACATTTGACTTATATCTAATACCATTAATGTGCCAATAACTCCATACGTTAGTCCAAGAATTCCAGTATAAACAATTAGCATACTCAACGATTGTTTCTTTCTTTTTCCAACATTCAATATGGTCGCGCCTAATATAAGTCCAAGTCCTAAAGCCCCTTGTAGTAAACCAAGATTCAAAATTCTATCAGAAATTGATTCAGCTAGAAAAGGCATTATTAGAGAAAAACTTCCTACTGCAAAATGAACAACAGCAACTATAATTAGAACGCTCTTAAGAATCCGTTTCTTCGATACATATGTTATGCCGCCCTTCACATTATCCCAGTAACTTTCCAGTGTTCCAGTTGCGTGCTTGGGACTTTCAAATTCTATAAAGCATTCAAATACTGCCGATATCACAAACGAAAGCCCATTCATTAGAAATCCACCTGCAAACCCAATTGTGCCGATCGCCAAGGCACCAAAACAGGTGCCATTACACTGCTTATACCATTTATTAACTGTTCCAGACCATTGGCCTTAGCGAGTTCTTCTTGCCTTACAACCAATTGGAATTATTGATTTTATTGATGGTTCAAAAAAAGCGTTGAGCACTGATATCAAAAATAGAACAAAATATCAGAATTTGAATACTTAGCATGTTTGTCATTTCAAGATAAGTGACACAAAGTATAATTAAGCCCCTAAGCAAATCTGTAACTATCATAATGTGCTTTTTGATTGCTACGATCAACATAGGCTCCAGTGAATATCCCCATCAAAAAAGGCTGGTAATGTTGATGCAAATAACATGACGCCCATTAGTAGTGGAGAATTAGATTCTTTCAAAACCCATAAAGCAAGGACGAGCGTATAAAACCGGTCTCCAATCATAGAGACAAACTTACCTGACCAGATTAAAAAATAGTTTTTATTTATAAACATAAAAACCTCCTATATGACTAAGTTCATTCCCATTAGTGTGGTCAATTCTGCTTGGTTTAAGAATGTTCATACTATCATCTCCCTTATATGAAGTGTTTGCGGCACATCTAGCTGGCCTAAGTGCAAGCTTTCCAGTTGTCCAAGCCACTTCTAATTTTTTCTCATAAACTTTTTCTATTTTTATACTTTAAGAATAGTCTTTCTATCTTGTGATAATTCAATCCTAAAGTGTAAACCTATAGACAGGTCAAGGGTTTTCAAAAAAAACAAAAAAGAGACACCACGATTTAGTGGTATCTCTTGAACTTATAGTTGTTATGTTGCAAATCAAAATGATATTTTCACATCAATATTAGCTGATATACTCAGTTGCCTCACATCTTATACATCCGCAAAATGCGATACTGCCTACAGTTTAAGCCGTTACATTAATAATTTTTCTAAATTCACTGGAATCATTCACAAGTGTATTCATACTGCCCTCTGCAGTGATCTCACCATTTTCCATAACAATAATGTTGTCTGCTCTTTCGATCAGGTCTTTTTTATTGGAGACAATAATATAAGTCTCATCCTTTCTAGCAAAAAGTCTAGACCACAACTCTTTTTCTGTGTTCACATCAAGAGCGCTTGACACATCATCAAGCACATATATGCCCGCTTGTCTCGCAAGCATTCTTGCAAGTGCCACACGCTGAACTTGTCCTCCAGAAAGCTTCATACCACCCGTGCCTATGAAGGTATTTAGACCATCATCAAAGCTGTGCATTTCTTCATCTAGGACAGCAATGTGTAAGACTTCTTGAAGTTCTGCACCGCTCATCTTAAGATCATGGACAATGTTTTTCTCAATGCTCCCACTAAAGAGTTTTGGAGACTGCGGTGTATATGACATGATAGGTGGCACAAATTTTTCATCTGTGTTTTTAACAAGTTCACCATCAAGCAGTATCTGTCCTGAATCAATTGGCAGAAGACCCGCCAGGACTTTCACAAGCGTGCTCTTGCCCGAACCAATTCGACCAGTTATAACTGTCACGGTGCCTTTTTTAACTGTTAAGTTAATGTTTTTAATGCCATTGTTTGACCCCTTATAGGTGTAGGATAGATCGTTGATTTTAAGTTCAGAGATTTCTTTTTTCTCTTGTCTATCTTGAAATTCAGCCTGTAGATTCACTGGCTTTAAGAAGATTTTCCTCTTAGTCATAATTGAATCAAGATTGGGTTCTCCTATGAGGGTACAGAGTCTTTCAACCGAAACCTCAGTCTGTTTGAGATAGGCCAGAAAATCACCAAATCGTTGGCTAAAGTCTGCAACAAATGACAAACAGTAAACATAAAGAACCAAGTCTCCCAATTGAAAACTGCCATCTTTCATCATATTGGCTACAAGAAACAGTATCAGTCCAGTGCCAATATTGACTGTGTTTTCAAATACGGAGTTGACCATTTGAGTGAAAACTGTGTCTTTTATCACCATTTTATGTCTCTGATGATTTAAGCTGTGTAATTTTTTTTATAATGTCATCTTCTGAGTTGAAGGCCTTTATTGTCATTATTGAATGAAAAATTTGACTAATCATGCCACTGACTTCTGAATCACACTTTCTGCTGTTTCTTCTGTAGACCTGTAGCCTGCCTTTTATCCTTTTTGTTAACAGGGCCACTATTATTAATGGACCAAAAACCAGAAGTGTAATTTTGACATTTATCTTCATGAGAATCGCCAGTGAAACCACCGAGAATGTGGCCGTTCCAATAATGTCTAGTAGCCAACCTAAAGTGTCAACAAGCTGTTCAACATCATTTGTAATATGATCTTGAACCTCACCTGACGATTTTGATACGGCTTCACCACCGTGTTTGCTATAAAGCTTGTCAATAATATTAACCCTGATTGTAGACACCGTTATAAAGTCGTGCTTCCTGTCAATGAGCCCCCCAAAGTATCCACATACAAAACGCAAAACAGTTGCAATGAGAAGGATGATCAGCAACTGAGTGAACAAGCCTTCACTGCTTGAATCGCTAAACAAACGATTGATAAACTCTCGACTGATTAAACCAGGAACCAAGTTATATACAAATATCAATGTCCAGAGTGTGACACTCAGTGCATAAAGGCCAGGCTTAAACATGATCATTTTCCACATCAATCTTGGAACACTGTTTTTATCTTGTGAAATCATACCAAGACCTCCTTAAGCACGTTGTTTCTGAGGCGGTAGTAAACCGAGTCACTGCTCTTCATCAATTTCTCACGTTCCCCCTGCTCGACAATATTTCCCTTATCAAGAACAATAATGTCGTCAGCCTTGTCTAGGGTAGACAGCTTATGCGCAATGATAATACAGGCTCTGCCCTCTGTAAGTCTTTCAATGGCTTTATCCATATACTTTTCTGTTACAGAATCCAGTTTAGCTGAGGCCTCATCTAAAATAATGAGTTCGGGGTTTCTCAAAAAGACTCTGATGAATGCAATAAGTTGGGATTCACCTGCTGACAAGGAATCTTTACCCTTTTCAAAGTATGTATCTAGACCAAAACTTTTCGAGTCTATCCAGTCTGACAGACCTGCTTCCTTAGCAGCCTCATAATTTCATCATCGCTGATGCCACTATTAAACACGGTTAAATTATCTCTTAATGTCGCGTGGAAAATGCTCACATCTTGAGTGATATAGGCTATATGCTGTCGCAGATTCTTCAAATCAAAGCTAGATGTTTTATAACCATTAATGCGTATTGAACCGCTTTTAATTTCATAAAATCTAGGTATCAGTTTGGCGATTGTTGTTTTACCGCTTCCAGTACGACCGACTATGCCCAGTGTCTTATTTCTTGAAAGCTCAAAAGAGATGTTGTTGAGAATAGTTTTACCATTAGTGTATTCAAAACACACCTTGTCCAGCTCCAATTTAAAGTCATTTAACTTTTCAAGCTCAAGATCACCACTGTTTATTTTTGATTTTTCATTGACCAATTTTTCAAGCCTGATGATGCTTGCTTCAGCTTTTTGAAGATCCATAAGCTTTCTTCTAATCTGTTCTAAAGGACTATTCAAGAGTTGGGTATAGCTGAGTATTAGATACACAGTTCCCGCAGTGGCCTGACCCACACTCCACAGGTAGGCTCCAAAGCCGAGCCCAATAACCAGACCCACAGAAGAGATCACCACAGATATATTCCATAGATTATAGTTGATTAAATAGGCACGAATATTTACTGGGAACAAGTCACTTAAAATGACGATACATCCATTTATAGTGAATGTTTTAGATCCACTGGCTTTGTTGTCCTCAATACCAGTGATTTTTTCTTCGATGTAAGCGTTGAACTCAGCAGTTTTTTCATGCTTTTAACCCAAAACTTAACGCCGTAGCGCTGGTATTTATTAAGAATATAAATCGCAATCACAGTGTAAACACCCAACATTAGGGATAGCGCAGGTCTATAAATGCTAAAAGATCAGTATTCCAACAATGATAATACCGTTGTTGATTATGTCCAGCACAAGCTTGAAAAGAAATCAAAGAGCTTATGTATATCTGATTCAAGTCTTTCTATCATTTCTCCAGGTTGCTTTGTTTCATGAAAAGTCATATCAAGATGCATACAGTGGTCAATAAGATCTTCTCTCAACTTGTTTGTTGAAGACCAACCAATCAGTTGGCACAAGTATGTGCTAGCAACTTTCAATCCTTGATAGAGAACAGAAACAAGTATATAGACTATTGTTGTATAAAGCAGCACAGACATTTCAGCTTGGCCGAGTGCTGAGTCAATAAAGAATCGGAGAATCTGCGGATTAACCAACTGCACACCAGTGGTCAAAACAAGCAGAAGCATGAGTGCAAGCAGTTTCCCCTTTTGCTCTTGTAGGTATTTACGCAAAAGTTTCATAAATTTACGTATTGAATCAGTCATATAATCCCCTCACTAAATTACATGTTCAGCGCCCGCACGCTATCCATGATGTTTACTGTCAGACTAATCTCAGCCAAACTGCATACAGCAAGATTGTATGAGATGTCCAGCTCAAATTGCATTTAGCTTTATGTCATTTTCATTTTTTTTATTTTGAAAGGCCCTTTCAGATTTGAAGAGTGGAGAACTGATCGAGTGGTATGGAAAGGCCTTTAGGCATTCCAGTTGATCCCAATGTGTTTATTATATATACCACACCCTCTTTTTCTTATTGTCATCTAATACTATTTGTTTCATAAAATATAATTTTTTTCCATAAGAAAACTCAAAATTAATCCTTCAAACTCATAATCAAATTTCACGTTTTCTGAATGAAGGATAATGTCCACATTGGCGTCTGCAATGATGTATTCAACTCTTGATTTTGTATACGCATGGTTGATTGGCAGATAAGTCGTAAGTCACTATCTCCTTGCTTGCCTCTATTTCAATAATCCTAAGAGTATCTCTAATAATTGATATTAGGCGTGACATTTTATGTTGAACGTCAGCCTCACTGAAGTAAATTTATCCTACCTGCAATATGACGAATAGCAAATGACCCTTACAAGTGCGTAAGCAGTGCTATAAGGATCATTTGCTTTAATTATTTCGCCACAAATCATTTTTATTGAATCTACAAGACTCTTATATGGGAGTATTTATTGTTTACAAAGTATTGACTTTAATATATCCCCATCAATATTCCCGCCCGATAATAGCAAGGCTATATTGTTTCCGCCAATTCTTTCTTTATAGTCCATTACTGCAGCAACAGTGGTACAGCTGCCCGCCTCTACAATATACTTTTCTTCTGTTGCCATAAAGGCAACTGCTTTGGCAATTGATTCTTCAGACACAACTATAAAATCATCGACTAAATCTTTAGCCATTTCGTAGCTTAGCTTCCAATACCACCAAGCAAAGCATCACATATTGACTCCTTAGAGGCATACGTTTCATAAAACACATTGTCTTTATAGGCCATGACCATAGCTGGACATGCTTGTGTTTGAACGCCCACTATTCTAATATCCGGATTTATAGCCTTAGCTGCAACAGCAATCCCAGTAATAAGACCCCCGCCACCGATAGGTACAATTATTGTATCTATATTTTGATTTTGCTTTAGAATCTCAATGGCAATGGTCCCTTGGCCGGCATATATTTTGGGATCATTATAATATGCATCAATAAAAGTCAGCTTATTATCTTCAATGTATTTCATCCCTAAAGCATAGGCTTCATCGTAGTCTTTGCCTAGAATCATTGCTGTGCCACCGAAATACTCGATTTTATCGATTTTGCTCTGTGGTGTGTTTTTTGGAACGATGATCACGGCATTTTTTGATGCCCAGGAGCTTGGCCGCATAGCTGACAGAGCTCCCATGATTGCCTGATGAAACAGTCGCTACACCTGAGTCTTTCTCTTCTTTTGACAAGCCTAGCATTTTATTGAGTGCGCCTCTTTATTTTAAAACTTTTTGCGCGTTGAAATGATTCTAGTTTAAAGAAATATTTGCAGTCCTGATCCCCTAAATAGTATGATTCTTCAAGGGGAGTCGTTGGAATATAAGTTTTGATGTTTTCATAGGCATTTTTTACATGTTCATAATTAAAGGTCATAGGATTCTTCCTTTCTTAAATTGTTACCACTGTTCCTAAGTTTTTTTCATCCGCTAGTTTTAAGGCCAACTTAGCTGTTGCTATATCAAGAAGAGCCATTCCAGTTGCATCAAAAACAGTTATTTGATCGTCATTTTCTCTGCCTCTTTTTTGTCCCAAAATGAGTTCACCAATTTCACCAATTATATCTTCTGGGCTGATAATTCCTTGCTTTAGGGCTTTTTCAATCTCACCAACCTTTTGACAGTGCTCAAAATCATCGACATAGACCACAGCCGATTTCAGGATTTCTGGATCAATTTCTTGCTTGCCTTCCATATCTGCACCTATACATGAAATATGTGTGCCTTTTTGAATCCAGGCCTTTTTTTATAATGGGTTGTCTGGATGGTGTGACTGTAATAATTACATCACTCTCTTTAACAGCTTGTTCCAGATCGATGACTGCATAAAAGACTAAACCTTGAGTGTCTATATTAAACTCTTCTTCCAGTTTTTCAGCAATCGTATCGATAAAGGCTTTCGCATCTGAGTAGTCTTTAGATGCCACTTGGACTTTTTTTATAGTCGGTACAGCCTTTAAAGTTGCAGCTATTTGAAAGGGTGACTGATTGCCTGCCCCTATAATTAATAGGTTTTCTGAATTTTTCTTAGCCAAGTATTTGGCACCGATGGCTCCTGAGGCTCCTGTACGAATTCCTGTAATATAAGAGGCATCCATGATTCCAAGGGGTTTGCCTGTTTGAGCATCAAATACATTTAACATGCCAATGAGTGTTGGAAGACCCTTATTTGCATTCTCACCAAACCAGGTTACTGTTTTGTGTCCAAACAATTTTTCGGTTTTTAAGTAACCTGATTTAATGTCCATATCTGCCTTGCCTGGTTCAAAATCATAGAAAACTGTTGGCCATACTTCAGTCATATTGCTATTTTTCGCTCTGTACACACCCTCCACAACCGAGATGACTTGCTCGAGTTCCAAAACGTTGACCACATCGTCTTTGCTTAACACTTTAACTTTAAACATGAATTCTACCTCCTCGTTTTTTCTTAGAGAACACCAATCATAATACAAAATATGGAATTAAATACGAAAAAGCACTGAGCTTCACTTTTCCTATAAATAGGCCCTAACAAAGTGAAACTCAGTGCTTCTAATAGTTTTAACCCGGGGTTAAAACGAGCACACGTATTATTATTTTACCGCAATTAAATCACAGGATAATTATTTTGTCAAGTTTTTATGTTTGAATTGTTCCTTTTTTAGATCAAACTTTCATTCTTCGCATAGACAGTCTTCCCAAAGGCAACTTAAATTCTATTAAATGATTATTATTCCACTTTTTGTATGTTACAATAGATTATGTAGGCGCATAAGCCATTTAGGAGGTATCATTCTGACATGTTTGAAACTATAAATCTAAAAGCCTTCGGACAAGCTCTTAAACAAGTTCGTCTGTCGCTTGGCTATACACAGCAAGATGTTCGCTCAAACACAGGCATCAGCTGTGACACGCTTCGAAGAATTGAAAACGGACTTGTTATACCAAGATATGAAACTCTAGAATATCTATCATATTTCTATAAGGTTGATTTGCTACCTATACTTATGAAACACCGAAAACTTAGTCACATTAATAATTATTATCAAAAACTTGATTCACTCATCATAGACTACCAACTTCATCAATTGTGTGATCTTGAAGATGACTTTAACAATTATGTTCTCAATTCATTTCCACAAACAGAACTCATTAATACATCAGGCATTGAACAATTTAAGCTTATCTTGAAAGGGATTCACTATCTAAATTCTGAATATAGATTTAATAATGCACAGTCACTTGATACATTTGTTCAATCCATGAAAGTAACAATTCCCCAATTTAATATAAGCTTACACAAACAATTTAAATATAATTTTTTAGAACTACGTATTCTTTTATTGATTTCTATTGCTTTACTCCAAATTAAGGATTATCCAAAGAGTAACTCGATACTTGAGTTTCTATTGGATAACTTAATCTCATTTGAATCAAATAATGATCCTGTAAAAAAAATGGTCATCAAAGTATATGCCAACCTAGCATATAATCATCATATACTGGATAATCATGATAAAGCACTGCAATATTCTATCCAAGGTATTACATACAGCCACAAGCACACAACCAGTTATGCTCTTGCTAACCTCCTTTACAGAAAGGGGATTGCTCAGTTTCATCTTAATGATGGTCGATATTTAGACTCATTAAAGCAAAGTATATCCTTTCTAGAAATCAGTGAAAATTATGAACTTGCAAAATTATACCGATCGATTACAAAGCAGAATTACGGAATTGATATTTAAAGTCTTAAGAGACACTTTCTTTCACTATTGATTTCGTCTTTTCAAGATCAGATACCAATGCATTAATTGTCTTATCTTTATGAATGATAACAATGGCTATAAATGCTAAGCCTGAAGAAACTGTCACCAATGTGGCAGAAACACTATCATACAATAAAGCAAGCATCACTTGCCCTAGAGGCGCAGCCACCATACAGGAGGCATTTAAAACACTTGCCACTCTTCCCATTTTTTTCAAAGGTACAATTTTTTGAAAAACAACAATGAGCGATATATTCGCAATACTTATTGAGAATATAAGACAAAATTCCAAGAATATAAGTGTCAAATATAAGGCGCGGTCAGTTAAAAAATCGACAATTGTCACATTGACTATAATACCCATCATGAAAATTGCGCCTCCCGCAAGAAGCATGAACCGCATCATTTTTACAGGTTGACTCACTTTCCACTTAACTGCACCAAAAACAAGTGGAGCAATTACCATAGCTGATGCTGAAATACTTTCAGCAATCCCATAGAGTTCATCATTTACACCTAGAACCACTTTAAACAGAAAAGCAGAACCTACCGTTGTGATTGGTGAAAGGATGAAATTGATAGCAACACCGTAAAATATAATCATTTTAAGACCAAGAGTTTTATTGATAAAAAAGAGGCCTTCTTTAAAATCTTCTTTAAACGCGCCAAGTGTGAATTCATCATTTTTCTCAAGGATAGGTGACACACTAATCATGCTCTCACTTATTGCAGAAAGTATAAAGCTGATTGCATTCATTACTAGAATAAATACAATTCCAAATCTATATAATAGAAACCCTGCCAAAAAAGGAGATAATAGTTCTCCAACATTCATTATGCCCGCATTAACGCTATTGGCATCCTCTAAATCTTTCTCAGACACAACACTTGGTATAATAGTTAAAATTGCTGGTTGAAAAACCGCTGATATCATAGAGGTCATAAAACAAAGTATATAAATACCTAATAAATGATCGAATCCACTTATAAACAAATATGCATAAATACCTATGACAATACCACTAAGTAAATCCAAACCCACGATGGCTTTTTTTTCGATCGATTTTGTCAACAAGTACACCTGCGAAGGGCGTTAAGAGTATTTCTGGGATAAGCGAAACGACGAGCATTTTGGAAAACTCAGTAGCCGATCCAGTGATATTCAATACATACAATGAAAATGCGAACGTTTGAAGATTTGAGCCCAGCAAAGAAATGAGCTTGCCGAACATGAGGTATCTGAAGTTTCTATTTTTAATAAATACGTGATTCATATAATCTCCTTTGAAACTTAATAAGATCCAGATAATGTAGTTTCATCTTAATGATCGTAATCTGTATCTCAACATTATGAACTACCATTCTAATCAATTCATGCAGCAAAGCAATTCAAATAAGTTATTACAATAGATTTTCCCTCATGAATCAAAACCCTCTCCGAACTCAGCGCCAATATAGCGCCCCAAAATCTATTTTTTGCTTGAATCTCTTTCTTTTGCATAGTGATTTAACCTTGAGTTTATCTGAGTACCATATGTGTCAAATTGACTCTTATAGGCATCAACTGCTTCTATTTTTTTTACTATAGACATCAGATATATCAAATATAATGCTTGGCACTGAATGCATATTGGTAGGGTAATAGAATACCTGACTACATTTATGAGGCGGTAAGGCTTCCCTCGTATCACCAATTCTATTAAGGCCTGCTTTAAATATCCCATCTTTAATTAAAAGTGAAGCTTCACGGTGATCTGGATTTAAATCTTCATAGTATGGTGCTAGTATGATCGTAGGCTGATATCGTCTTATTACATTTATAACTTTTACAAGCTGTTCCTCAGACAAGTGATTGATCTTTGTATCATCTATTTCAAGGTTAATCCTTGTATGAAGTCCCATTATTTCGCTAGCCTTATCTGATTCACTTGTTCGTCTTCTAACAGAACCATTAGAAGATTTTTCACCTTTGGTCAAATCGATTAATCCACATTGTACTTCATGCTATGCTTTGTCAATATACCGCCTACATGTATTTCTCCATCATCTGGATGTGGTGCAAAACATAATAAATGAAGCATCTTTTTCCTCCTGATTTACGTCTTAAAATAAAATATCCAATAAATTTGACTTCGAAAAACGATAACTATTTTCCAAAGCGTGTCCCTGAAGCTTTTTAAATAAGGTTTTCGAACTTAGTAAACCCTCAAGGGCTTGAACAAAAGCCTGACTATTCATGTAGTCCTTGATTAAGATTTGCTTTTCTCCAATAGCCTCTTTTATTCCGCCGACATCACTTGCAATGACAGGAATTTCATTAATATTCGCTTCGATTATGACTCTTCCAAACCCTTCATTACAAATAGATGGCACAAGTAAAATTTTGTTCTATCGTATATTTTTCTCATATCATTGCTATGCTTTGTTATCGTTACATTGGAGTATTTCTCAATTTTCTCTTTATAATGTCTTTCAATTGGATACCATCCTTCTAAAATTTCAAATTGTTCATCTCTAAAGTGATCGACTATATCAATCATGGTTTCCACACCTTTGGGTTTTATAGGATTCACGAATAAAATATTTGTTTTTTTCGCTTGGTTTAGTCCATGATATTTTTTGTAATTGAATATAGGATAAACAACGCTAGATTTTTCCCTTGCATGATCAGGCAGGCTTTCTAATATATAATGTGATAGGCAAACAATCTTATGTACTTTAGATATTTTTTGCTCGAGTATGTTCTTTAATTCCTGTAATAGTAGGTTTTCATCGTACCCATGCATAAATAAATAAACTGGTATATTTAATGTATGTGCCCTCTCGATAACCTCTAAAGCCCCGATAATTGTGTGAATATGATGTCTGGGTTAATTTTTTCCATTTGATCTAAAGCATATCTATCAAACATGTCTTTTCGAGTTATAAAAAATTTTTTGAAAGATATCCATTCTGACCTCAGATGTATTTACTATTTGTCTATGTGATCGCTGGGAAAAATGATAATTTTCTTTACAATTTATGCTATAGCATAAAATTCCCTTATTATGAAGCATTTTTAGAAACTGATCCATAGTTTCCTCTGCACCGCCTCTATGAAAAGGATACAGCCCCCCCTTATTTATGAATAGTATTTTCTTCATAAGAAACTGCTCCGTGTGACATTGCAAACTCTACCATACGCCCGACAAACTCATAAATACATTCCATATCATATTGTTCACCAAATAACGCAAAATAATAAAGACACAAATCCTCAACAGTTAATGCATTTAGAGAACACTCATTAAATTTTTCTGAAAACATAGACCCGCTAACATTCTTAAATATTTCTGATATTTCCTTTTGATATATCAAATTGTCTAGCTTATAAAACATAATATTTGCAGCTAATTTTCTGCCACTCATAACAAACCCTTCTAATGAACTTTTTAAAAAACTATGCGGCATATAAATTTTAAGAAAACAGCATAATGATAGTCATAAATTTTTTTGAAATCATCACACCTGTTTTTTTTGCTTTTTTTTATAAAAAGCCGTCCCTGGAAAAGGTGTTGCGAAATATCTTGAGGTTAACAAGTAAACTTTTCCATCATCTAAAAGCTTGACATCTTTGTAGGTTTTCCACATCGAGTGGATTGTTTCCCCCTCATAAAAAAAACATCAAAAGAAACTCTATCATCTCAAATTTCAAGCGCTTTTAATAATTCATATGTCCCTATAAAGTAAGACTTGTCATTTTTTTTATTCATTCGATTATAAAGTGTTTCATCACTCGTTTCATATCCAAGTTCGAATCCTTTACATCCTGACGCCTGCATGAGTTGAAGAAGATTTTCATTCTTTAATATCAACTCTGGTCTTGACAAGCAAATCCATTGAATATCAATATTTTTTTCTAAAAGACATTCAGAAAAATCTCTCACCCACTCTTTATTCAGCAATAAATTGTCGTCATAAAAATGAAAATTCCTAATACCATATTTTTCTATGTTGCTTTCGATTTCACTAATAACTAAGTCTACCGATCTATATCTTACCTTGTGCCCCCACGTTAAGTACGTTGAACAAAATTCACATGAATAAGGACATCCTCTGGAAGCCATAATTGGAAGTGCTTTGTTAATTTTATCAATATGAATATTTTCATTGTATAGTTCTAAACTTATGCAGTCCCAATCTGGTATGCCGTACGCATCAATATTATATTGTGCAGATGGCACGATCGATTTATTATTATATGTCTTTTTAGTGACAACCCCTGGAATGGAGTTTTTATGTTTACATCCAAGACATTCTTCCAATATCATTTTCAAAGGGAACTCTCCCTCGCCAACTATGCAATAGTCCGCTCCTGCATCAAGGAATTTTTTTTGATCCACCGCAATATGATTTCCGCCGCAAATCACGACCGGATCAGAACTGCTCTTAGCATGGTCAATAAGTTCTATAGCACTCCAAACTTGCATTGTTTTTACTGTTATGACAATGAAGTCAGGTTCTTCTTTTTGAAATTTTTTGATTTTGTAGTCTCAATACTTAACTTTTTCAGCTAAATGCATCTATAAATATCAAGTCAAAATTTATCTGGAAAACTTCTTTTTTATATATCCATATAGCATTGCAATACCTAAATGTGGAGGAATATAATCTCCCATTCCATTGTAGGGCGGTCTTACAAAAACTATTTTTTTCCGAGCTTTGTCACGCATATTTTACTTTCCCCCAGGTCACACTAAAATGTTTTATGCTAAGCACTAACCTCACTGATGGTCATTGGCCTAAAATAGTCCAAGTGATTATCTAGTTGTATGAAAAGTTGCGACTCTTTTACCATCTCATAGTCACAAGCGCCATAGGCTTGCACAACTTTAAGCATCAATTCAAAAATCATATATTTGAGCTTTCACTAAAAATCTTAATTTTTAGTTTTTATATCCTCATCCTTATGCTGGTTGTACATTTGTTTTGCATTGATCACACTATAATTAATCCGGTCTTCATAATCATTCCTGAACTCAACAATACAATCATATAGGCTCTTTACACGATGATCTCTAAACAATGGTTGAGCCACACCATGAATATTCTTTTCGTAATATTTACCATATGTTTTATGATATTCTGTTCCATAAAAAGGTCTCATACATCCATATAGATTATTGGTCAGTTCAAAACTTGTAAGTTCATTTTCTTTGATAAAGGCATAATTTTTGCCTATGTCTTCTAATGACTCCAAGGCTTCAAACATGATTATATAAACAATTGCTTCAATGTCTGAAGTTCTCAAAACTTCAATTGCTTTTCTGTTTGTGACTCTATCAACTTGTTTATTGTAACGTCTCAGAACTTCTTCACTATCAGACTCGACGCCAAGATTAATACTAATGCATCCTAGTTTACCCATTTCTCTTATCAAGTCTGCATACCGAATAACTTGATCACTTCTTGTTTGAAAATTAAATGTAATACTAGCATTAAACTCATAAAGCATTTCAGCGATTTTTAGAGCTCTTTTTAGGCTCTACTAAAAAAATTGCAGTCTGTAAAAACAATGTGTTCAAATGGTGATTGCGTATACTCTAACTTTATCTCTTCTAATACATTTTCAGGCGTTCTACTTAACCAATGATTTTGACTACAGTTAACGCAATAGGTACATTTGTATGGACATCCTCTGCTTGTAGCAAAATTCCTTGTGCTAACGTGCTTGTAGCACTCTCTTGAATTATAGTCTTGAACCATAAGGGAACGATCTGGATATTCTAATTTATTAAGATCAAACCCTTTATAAGAAACAGGATTAACCTTTATTTCATTATCTATCCTGTAGCAAAGTCCACTAATACTATTGACATTTTCAAGCCCAACACTATTAATGTTTTCTAGGAGTTTTGGGAAAGAATATTCGCCGAAACCAATAATTCCATAGTCGATTTCAAGGACATCTCCCATAACTTCCATTGGCGCCAATGAAATATGATGCCCTCCAACAATGACTATATTCTTTTCACTTTTTATTTGCTTTATGAGCTCTATGGTGCTGTCAAACATGGTCGAAAAACTTGATATACCAATAACATCAAAATCTCTCAAATTATAATTTTCAATTTAATTCTGCATCGCTTTTTTGTGATGCAGAAAAATCAAATATTATGCATTCATGACCTGTTTTTACAAGAGAGGCTTTTATATAGCATAACCCTAACGGATCCAATCCCTTCTCAAACTGTCTATGCGCCCTATACGGAGGACTTATAAGTGCCACTTTCAAGATACCCATCTCCTTAAAACTGTTGATATCTACGTATTCTTTACTCAAATAAAAGTAGAATAAGATCTAGTTCAATAAAATAATTAGACCTTACCCTACTTTGATCAAATCTCTTTTTCAATAAAAGCACATACGCATTTTTAAAGTTAATTTCATTAACTTCACAGTGAATGTTTTACCTGACACCATAAACATAGGCTTATCAAAATCATCTGTTTGAATTTCTGTCCCCTTTGGAATAAAGGAAAGCACTAACTCATCACAAATCATACCTAATTTTTCACTAAGCTCTTTTTTTTTGAGCTGTTGACAGTTGTATTGTTGCATTCTCCATAATAAACCTCCTAAACTTGTTCCTTTATATAAATAAAAAATTGGAGCCCAGTATTTTCAAAATGCATTTTTCCACACCACTGCATCTTTAATACTTAAGATATTCAGATGATATATTATTGTTTGAACTGTATATACGTGAATATCCTTATCAGCAGCAAATTCACCGTGCCTAATAAGACTGCAATTGATAGTAAAATAGTTAAAACCTTGCCATATCTCTCCCCACCTTTTTCAAAACGCTTTTTTTCCATTGTATATTTTTTTCAAGTCGAAACAGCCCGAATGTATTCTGGATGTTCGGCATTGACATTTGAAAATCAAGAAACATAGAATGTTCACACTTATTCACTCGATAATTTCTATATTATTGATATCAGCTTAAGAAATGCATAAATATTGTGCTCGCTTATGAATTTTAATTCACTCATGATTTTCGCTGTGTTCATAATGGGAGTCAAATGTCAATAATATGTCTTTGGTAAAAATAAA
>LQAG01000109.1_pt1 | contig 38309 bp, 49 predicted proteins | sample 1535801 | NCBI WGS metagenome assembly LQAG01 (sample SAMN04331584, study PRJNA305678) | bioreactor metagenome | isolation source: bioreactor_3 inoculated with Wadden Sea sediment 1st replicate of a... | place: Germany:Bremen
ACAACATAAAAGCCCCTAGACGCTTAAGCAGAGTCTCGGGGCTTTATTTTATGGGCTATCAACCTTATGAATTCGCTGCAGCAGCGGCAGTAGATGCCGAAATCGCAGCGATCATTGCCGCTTGTTGTGCAGCAATAATAACTTGTACAGACACCTGAACAGTGGCTGTTACAACACCACTTTTTTTAGAGTTGATGTAACGGCTTGAAACCAGAGCTGATGCCAGCATGACATTCATACCTTTTCAAGCCACTTGGCATGCTTACTCTGTCTAAGTTCTTTTGCTATTTCTACCGCTTCACCCGCGGCCTTGTCATCATCAAGTAGAGCAATTAGGGCTATTGCCGGATAGTAAGTTGCACTAACTTTCAACTTGTTCTCCTTAAGCTTTAGCATAATGTCTTCACACTTGCTGGCCACTTCCTCCGGACTCTTATCCGAAAAGGAAAGAATATGCGACATCATTTGAAGACCATTCGACGCTGTGAATGGGCCCGATTTAAGGGCATTATAATAGCCTTCGATTTGGTCAAGTCGACTTTTTTCATCAGCAAGAAGTATTGCAAGGGCGTAGTCATCACCTCCGGTTAAAAGGGATGATTGCTCCGCATTTCCTTATAGATTGCACCCGCTCTTTCAATTCTCTGTTCATACACATCCTTCTCATACATATTCACCAGCGTATACAAGGCTGTTGGTATATATGTGGACTGCTTTAGACCAGCTGATTTCATCATAGGATATAGTTCAATCATCTCGTTCACAGCAAGATTAGGATTTGATTCACTTGCGCTGAGAAGACCTGACAATAAGAATAGGACATTTCCTCTAAAGGGTGAAAACATGCCTGTTTCTTTTTTTATATGGTCTCGAACACCTGCTATTTTTTCTGTGTCAACATGTTGGTCTTGCATGGTATGGGTCAAAGCAATCAACCACTTTGACAGGTTATTTTCCCATCGAAAGGACTCTTTCAATACGGAATATTCTTCTAGCAAATGGATCACTTCTCGTGAATTTGCTTCATACATTCTGAGGACCTCCTTGTTACTTAACACACCTATTCTCTAAAAACTTCTGTATGAATCGTCATCGCAGTATCTTATTCTTTACATATATTTTATCCTAGAAGTATTAAAAAGGCCTTAAATATGAATCAAAGTCTTATTATCAATATGGTGCTTTACTTGATATTTGATTGTATATATACTTAGATTCAGGTTTATGTATTAAGCCACCTTGAGCGGTCTAGTTCTAACCCATATCTATAATTTTAAGCACACAACATAAAGAAGGAGATATTTATGTTTCGACTCTGGGGTAAAATAATGAAGGGCAACAATATCAAAAGCGATCAAGTCTTCGAACTAGATGCCAAAGGACTTAGTCTTGATGATAAAATTGACCAAGGGCTTGAATCCCTATGCAATCATTTTGATATTCAAAACCTATGTGGTTCAATGACAACTATAAGGATATTGGTCTCATCGGTAAAACAAGATTTATTGACCACCATTTTATTGAAACCATTGATTTTGACTACTTAGAAATTGAGATTATCGAGAAGAAGTAAATCCTATTCTTCTCTTTTTCTCATGACGATACCATTTTCTTTTTCTCCAGCCTTGTTTTCAAAAAATCTGTGATTCGCAGCACTTCACGAAATCCTGTTTTCTTATAAATCTTCCTAGCATTCTTCCAGGCCTCTGACACAATGAGTATCTGGGACTTGATATTGGGGTTATCTTTCAAAATACGTCCTGTCCCTTCTTGGAAGAGCATTTTTCCAGCACCCTTTCCCCTGTGTTTTGGAGATATGCCAATAGCCGAAATGTATAATTCTGTGCCCTGATCGCTATGCATGTCAAGAATACTATGCCCTAGTTCAAAATCACCTTCAACAACCTCATCTTTATACACCCACAGCTCAGTGCATATAAATCCAATAATTTCACCCTCACTTTCCATGACAAAGAATCCGTCAGAGTAAGTGTCTAGCCTCTCAATAAAACAGATTTATCCTCACGGCTCTCCGGGTCAAAACTGGCTTTTTCTATTCTCATATCTTGTCGATGTCTTTTAAATCTGCGTGTCTTAAACGAAACTCTTTCATTTTATTTGCCTCCAGTGTAAGCTCTTGTAATCCACTCAAGTATTATAATAACACTTAAATAGGCATGCTCCACGAGCTTGAAGTTACTAATTGGAAACAATATCACTCTGAGCTCTTGTTTTGATCCTTTTTATTGGAGTGGTACATTTGACCCCAATGCCTCAGTTCTTTTAAAACCGGCATAAGACGTTCCCCTTCTTTGGTCAAGCTATATTCTACCTTCGGGGGAATGACAGGATAGACCTTTCTATTTACAATGCCATCGGATTCAAGTTCCCTGAGTTGTTTTGTGAGCATTCTTTCAGTGATTTTAGGTATTTCCCGTCTAATATCTGAATACCGCATCTTGTCTTGTCTGCCTAGATGATATATTATGATGGGTTTCCACTTTCCACCGATTAAATCCAGGGTAAGCTCAAATAACATCTATAGGTCCTATCATTAAAGCTAAACTCATGATCATTCATTGTAAAATCTCCTTATACTATACTTTTTGTTCGTTACTATACTTAAATACCCCTCTTGCGTTTTTCTAATAACCTGATATGATCATAATGAGAAGTTGATCTTACAAGATCAATCTCATTAGATTTATTTTCAATTTTAGAAAAATTATACAAGATAGATAAACATCAAGTAAAAGGAGAAATTCATATGGATTTAATGAAAGCTTTAAACACACGTTACTCAACAAAAATCTTTTGATCCCACTAAAAAAACTTTCCCAGGACGATATTGAAACCATTGAAAAGTTGCTTCAACTGGCGCCGTCTTCAACAAATGTCCAACCATGGCACTTTGTAATGGCAACAACTGACGAAGGCAAACAGAGGGTAGCCAAAGCTTCCCAAGGATTCTTTTCATTCAATGAGCCCAAAATACTTAATGCTTCTGCTGTTATTGTATTCGCAACGAAGGCTGACATTACCGAAGACCACCTTCTTCGGATTCTCGAGAAGGAAAAGGCCGATGGTCGTTTTGCCAACGCGCAAGTCGAAAGCGATACCCATAAAGCCAGAAGCACATTTGTGAACATTCATAAAAATGATATTAAAGACGCCCAGCACTGGGCTGAAAAGCAGGTTTATCTAAATCTTGGCAACCTGCTTCTCGGTTTATCTACAATGGGTCTTGATGCACTACCTATGGAAGGCCTTGACATGAACCTGCTTGACGAAGAGCTGGGACTAAGCGAAAAAGGATTCACATCTACCTTTGCCGTGGCGGTTGGATACAAGGCTTCTGATGACTACAATGCCGAACTTCCAAAATCACGTTTGCCTCGCGAGGAAATCATCACTTATATTTAAGCCATTTTGGGGACAAGGAGAACAAATGTGAGTCCATGGGACAATAGATAGTATGGTGATTTATAATCATATTTGAGCGACTTGCATAATATCATTCATACTATCATTCAAGAACCTTTGTCGTACCATATGTCCTACCACATATAGATATTTAAGTATCAAAAATTCTATATATGTTATGGCGAGGACTTAGATCTGTAATTTTACAAGCGCCCGATTTAAAAAACAGCTGTTCAAGGTCCTTGAACAGCTGTTTTTCTTCTTTTTCTTCTATCTAATTTTGTCTAATTTTGTCTATACGCTGTCATTCCCTTATAGATTAAAGACGCCCATAGACCCACTGATCTTATTTGTCCGCCCTTTTATGAATAACCCGCATATATGCTGCAGGTAGCATGGCACCAAGCCAAAACACCATTATGCCATAGCGTAGGGTGTCGCTTACAATTGATTTGGGAAGCAAGGTCTTTAGGGTTAATAGAATAACAATAACACCTAGAATTCCCACAAGAAACATACAGGTTTTTTGAATATTTGTTCCCATGGGCTCAAAATCAATGTAACGGTCTTGAACCACCATACTGACCATAAGTCCAGTCATCATACCAACACTTTCATATAGTCATGACTGTAAAACAGGACGGCACCAAACCAAGAAAGCAATCGTGATCAAAATACAGCTTTTTACCACATGGTTTTCTATGACGGGCATAAATTTCATGGAAAGAACCACCCATATAACCCCTATAAAAACTGATGCTATAACATCGGTCGGCCAATGAACCCCCAAATAAACCCTGGACAAGGCCACTCCTAGAATTGAAAGACCACTGAAAACAGTAAACCATGGGCGTTTGATCTGGAAACTCAACCATGCGAAGAGCATAGTTACCATTTGAGTGTGTCCACTTGGGAATGATTTTCCTGTGGCCGTGTGGGTTCTCAGAGACCGGACACCCTCCATTCCAATGGTCTTTTAACATCAAAGACTTCTTTTAGGGATGTGTTGATGAGCAGGCCTGACAATAGGACAAAGGCCAATCTAAAACCTTGTTTCTTATTTAAGCACCATAGGATAAAAGACGCTAATAGTATGGCTATGGCCTCTTCTCCAAGCATGGTAATCCCTTCAAAAACATGATCCATAAAGGGAGAATGGATGCTCTGAACTTTCTTTATTATTTCTAGTTGAATCGTCTCCACTTGTATCTTTCTCCTCTATATTATTGATTGATTTATATTTAAGGGTACATCATTTTAAATCCTAGGACAAGAATAACCACAATCAGGATATGGAGCTCACAAAAATGTGCTGATTTTTTACAATCCCTTTTTTATTGTTTTTGCTAGACTCTAAACAAGAAAAGGAGGCTGTTATGAATTCAATTTTCATGAGTTTAATGATTTTTCTTAACGTCACATTGCTGATTATTCTAGTTCCAGGTGGCCCCGTCGAAAATCGGGATTTTTCCAATCTGGGCGGTATAGTGTTTTGGGGCTTTAATGTTTTTTTAGTCTGCTTGGGACTAAGTGCCTTTTACGCGACTTACGCTGTCCTGGCCAACTTAACTTATGCAGGTTTTCTAACACGTGGGGTGGCCCTTGGTTTCATTGTGGTTTATGCCATAGACCTGGCTGGAATATTCCCCAAGTCACCAACAAAAATGTCAAAAGCCCTCATGTCTTTTGAACTGATTAATTTAAGTATGGGTGTTTACTTGTTTATACTGAGCCTATTCGCTTAATGGGTTTTGTAAAACCGAAATAAAACCGGATGAAATGGTCATCCGGTTTTATAAAATATGCCTTCTCTGATCTCAGCTATTTCTTCTTAGATTTTCGTCTTGGTTTTCATCCTTCTTAAACGTCTTCAAAGAGGGCAAAGAACTTTATGTCTTCCGTTATTAGATGCCCATAATATAGGACTGGATCATTTTAAATCAGTTCTTCTTCTGTGACCGCCCCCTTCTTATAGCGATCAATTAACCTCAAGGCTGACGCCTCGATCTCTGAGTGTATGTCCTTATGAAAGACATAGTCTTTATAGCTTAAACCACTTAGTATCTCTTCTTCTGACCTAAAATGCGCTGATATTTCCTTGACCAATATATCAAGGTTCTCTAAAAAAGTTCCATCACTCTGAGCTTGAGGGAGTTGCTTCACAAGATCAAGAAGTTTCTTGTGCTCCTTATCAATCACCGGGTGTCCACATTCAAACATATCTGACCAGTCCACGCTCATAGACGACAATTCGTCATGCTCATACACTGCCACAACCCTATTTCGTCCTTGTTTTTTTGCTAAGTAAAGAGCCTGATCTGCCCTTTTGAATGTTCTTTCAAGTGGTTCACCGACAGACCACTTTGCCACCCCCACACTAATGGTTATGGGTAAAGCTTTATAAAGGTCTGACTCTTCTACAAGACAACGAATTTTTTCTCCGTACTTCACCGCATGGGGAATATCTGTCTTAGGCATGAGAACTAGAAACTCTTCACCACCCCACCTTATCAAAATATCATTTTGGCGTGTGGCCTTGTTTATAGTCTGCGCCAAATTTTTCAGAACAATATCCCCAACATCATGTCCATGCTGGTCATTTACATTCTTAAAATGGTCTATATCAAACATGAGCATGGTTAGGGGAAACTCATATCTCCTGCAAAACTCCATGATCCGTTCAATATTAATATCAAGATAATGTCTGTTGTGGATCTTTGTTAGTTTATCAGTTATTGAAATTTCATAGTAAATTTGATTGTTTTCCCTAAGCTCTTTGAGCCTGTCTAAAATACCCAATGTGAAAAATATCGCCTCCACCGTTAGGGCATACGTAAAGCCATACTGGGTGATTTTATTTGTTGCAATAAGACCCACCTGTTGCAGGGTATAAAGTATTTCAGCCGTACCGAGGACCATGCCACCAATGACAAAATAATAGGAAACATATATTTTTTTTACCATGTAATAGACCAAGGTGAACATTATAACCAGAGGGACTCCAATACCCATAAGCATGCCTATACCATAGAGGTGTTCCCCCATATCCCAAGACTGATGCCACTATCATGAATAAAACTGATTGCAATGAGCCCTTATAAGCAAATCTAAATAATGCAACTGCTCGTTTATATTCAGATAATAATATGTAAATAAGACAATCATCACAAAGCCAATAAAGGCCCAGTAGTAATAATCAAACCCAAATTGACTGAAACAAAACGATGTTCACACCTCTTGACTGAAATTCATATATAAGCACCGACATCAAATAAATCGCATGCAAAATAAAATATCTGTCTTTTAGATATAGACCGAGAACAATATTAAGAACAACCACTGCAAATACAATCCCGAATGAAAACACCAAAAAGAAGGTGAGTGTGCTTATTTTCTTGAAAAATTCATAGTCGTCCATACCGATCATTCTATAAGAGGGAATGATATGCTTGGCTTTGACCAAGAGGGCTTCCTCATGATCCATATCTCTTGGAAGATAAAAATGCGGATACAAGGTCAGTTTTCTTTCCACATGAATGGCCCGAACCTCTCCGTTGATGCCTTATAATAGGCTTCCAGCGTCATAAAATTAGGATGGCTAAAATAAATAATCGGTGTCTTGCCCTTCATACCATCCATGAACTCTTGAACATTTATTTTTATCCAGTAGTCTTGATTGCTTGGAAAGTGTTCATGCATCTCAAAATAGCTTCGTGTCTTATGAGGCGAATCAAAAACATCATTTACAGACATGTCGCTCTTTTCTGCCATAAAAAGTTCATAGTCTGTCAAGCTATATTGTGAATCATCTGCTGCATTCGTATTCTGAATATAACCCACACCGCCAGCCAGACAGACTGTCATCGCCCCAACAACAAAAATGATCAGGAGAATTGTCTTTAATGGGTTTGTGCTCTCATATTTTTCCTCGTGTAAACTCAACCATTTTTTCATAGAATCTCCCCTTGTCCCATTCAATCCCATGCATTACTTGACCAGTCTTAAATCCCCAATTAAAGTCAAGTCAATCATAATAAGCTTTCATCATTACGCCTAGCTCATTATATACTTTTCATACCCCGAATTATGTATAGTATCTACTTTAAAAGGTAATTTATTTATGGTTTTATGTCTTTTCATGGACCCAGGCTCTCTAAGGTGAGCCTGCTTGGTTTTGAGTGGTGATAGGTCCTTAATCCTTTTGATTATACTTGCGCTTGGAACACATATAAAAACCGGATGAAGGCTTCATCCGGTTTTTTTACTATAGCACCTAATTCTATGAGTCAATTTGATTTTTAAATTCTTCTTCTTTCTCCATTTCATAACCGCACTTAGAGCAAAATCTGTATCCAGAAACCACTGTTTCACCACACTTCGGACACTTGTTTTCTAATGTGTTTTTAGGGATCTTCGAAGTGGTCCCGTGGTCATTTTGCTTCACTTTTCCTATTGGTTCTTTTCCTTGCGCAAAACCACAATAGATACTAAGAACATTGTGATAAATAGTATATAAGACCACCTATATGTAATTGCAAATATATAGCCCCATCGACTATTGACATATAATAAGTTTTGTCCAAACACATTGTATGTACAAATCGCAGAATATACCCCTAGAAGAACTGTAATCCCTATAATAAGCATAGATGATTTACGCATTGTCTTTTCCTTTTCTGATCGATTTTACTATCAAAACACCATAAAAAACCAAAATGAATACGCCCACTAAAATAAGCACACCTAATTTCAAAAGTTTCTTATAACTAGATTTTTAAACACACTTGCTGTATACCTAGACTCATTTCCAGCAATGTCAACCGCTCTTATTTTGATGATGTTTTCTCCACTTTCTAACTCATATTCTATACTAAAGTGATTATTTACTTTTTCGACCTCTTTATCATTACAAAATAGTGTTGACCCTGCTTCGGTATATCCCTCTATATAAATCCTATCGTCTTCAACCTCAAGCTGATCAATGTCCTCGGTAATAGATAACTGGGGGGCAGAAGTATCTACATAAATATTCTTTGGAAAGGTTGCCATATCTCCATTTTCGTCTGTAATTAGTACAACCACATTATTGTCTCCATCATCCAGTTTTAAAATATACTCACCTGCTTGAGTAGCATTGTCCAGGACAACCCTATTGTTGACTGTAATGAATATACTATAGGATTTTTCAAAAGCAATATTGACCAGTATAGAATCTGTGTTAACAGCCTCTTTATCTGGATATATGACCTCTGCTTCAGGTCCATTTGTCATTATCACTTCATGCTTTTCATAGTTTCCAACACCCTCATTATCAATCGGTGCCACCCCTGCTAGAACTTTCTCGTATCCATCTGGCACTGCCATCACATGGCTATAATCAGATGTTGTTTCTTCTGATATAAGATCATTTGTTTCGGGATCAAACAGCATAACTTTAAACTCATTTGATCCATCGGTGTCCCATTTTATATAAACATCATCATTCAGGAGTGATGCAAATACATTCTCTAAACGTTCTTTTCTTGGCTCTGAATTGACATGATAAATTGGAGGCTCTGAGTACGCATATGTGAAAATCCCGGATCTATCTTTTACTTTCATATACACATAATACTTTCCAGTGCTTATACCTTTAATTTCAACATTTCTCTCTCTAACAGTTTCCTTTTTAATGGTATCCTTTGAAGTGAAGCTATCAACTTCTATTCCATCAAACCCCTGATTGTCTGTATCCAAGAAGACCTTATATTCTAAATCGCCTCTGTCACCAAGAATGGTCCACCTCATCCAGTAAAACTTGTCCTTTTCGATAACATCAATATTTTCAATGGCTAGATTGGTTGGCACTTGACCTCCTGAAATATTCACATTCCCAAGTTTATTGCCTTCAATCTCAACCTTCCACTGACCCACTGATGCTTTCCCCACATTGATCATTATTTTACCTGGTCTTTTCGTAACATGATCCGGTGTTATCTGACTGCCGAAACTGTCCCCTTGTGGAGAGGTAATTTTCACACTTGCAGGGACCTCTGTATTTTCCCAATCAACTTGAAACACACAATTTGTATACTCTTTATCAAGGGTATACAAAACTTCAGCACTCTCGCAGAAGGCCATTCCAACACTCAAAAATATCCCTACTATTATTAGGCTTGCTAATCTCTTTATCATATTAAATCTCCTAATTTTAATGCAATCATTCATGTGAGAACTATAATTTTATAGTTCTCACATGGAATCTTTCCCATATAACAGGATCACCGTCGCTATCATACCAACATTTTTTTATAGTGTCTGATTGACCGAGTTCTACACAATAATAACTTCCATCGTACTCTGCTAAGAACTTTACACTGCTCTTGCCTTTAACATGATAATTGACCCAACCGGAATCAACACTTCCATTAACCTCAATCATACTTGTTAACATTTTCCATGTGGATGAAAAGGCAAAACTTAGGTCACCCGCCACGGATACATCGTATACAGATATCTCTGTGGAAGCTTTGGCATTCATATCCAGTCCATTTTTCCAAACTGAATAGCAGCATTCGCTAATTTTTCATTAAGAATCTTCAAGTCTGCTGAGGCCTTAACATTTTCTTGAGTAAAATTCAGTGCAATTTCGCCCTTGTCAATTTCTCCGAGGTTTCCCCACTTACTCATATTTTCTGGAACATCTAAATTAAACGAACTGAATAGGTTAACACCTGCGTGTGTCTGGCCTGCTAGAACAATATCTCTTCTTTTAACATCATTTAAATCACCTGGAAACAATATGCTCTTTATGCTGTCAGATATTGCCGGCGAATCGAGTAAGAACATACTTAGACCACTCATTTTTATTCCAAGCTTGTCAATGAAAAGTATATTGTATATAGGAATGCCTTTTGCGAGTTCAGCGTTCACTGCCATTTCATCTGGACACCAATAATAAGAGGAAATATAGCCATCAAGGCCCCTTAACCCCTTTGTAATATTAGAAAAACTAAAGGCACCACCAAATTTCCAGTACTCATTATTCTTATCAAGTGAATTTAACTTTAAAACAATATTATCGAGTCCAAACTTACCAAACTGCAGGGAATCATTCACATCTAGTTTGGCTTCAAATCCAAATTCAATATTCTCTTTTGTTAGGGCTATAAAGGCTGAACCTTTTGTATTTTGGGGCTTAAACTTAAATGCCTCACTGCGCTTTTCAACCTTTAGAGATGTGTCTGTCGTATCTTTTTCATTCGTTGATGTAAACTTCTTATTTAGCACACTGTTCTTAATTGAATCAATAATCTTATATGGATTGACTTCTGCTACAGTCAAAATAAGTTTGTCTGATTTCAGATCAATCTCCGCACCTTTAACATCAACCATGAATGGTATTTTGAATTTGAATTTATGAAGATTCATATCAAAATCATTCTTGTTATCATTCACATTAATCACAAACTCGTCTTCGTTTACTATGTAATCTTACCATTCATAATGATGTTTGCGAAATTGGCAGTTGACAATCCATTTTCAATTGCCTGGTTATAAGATATATATATCTTCCCCTTTCCCCGATAGTTGTCCTCTGTCACCCCAAATCAACAATTTCATTTGTGCCCATAGAAAAAATCATCAGGTTGGTTAAATGGCTCAATATAAATGTCTTCTTCTAAATGTAGAAAACCGTCGATCATAACATTACCACTTGCTAGTATCTGACCATCCTTGATTTGGCCTATTGAATCGGCACTTATCAATAAATCGCCCAGTTTAACCTTTGTGACCTTGCCTGCTCTAAATACGTTAATCATTTTAGGTTTAAACTCCGTGAGTCCATTATCAAGGACCACTTTCAAATTATATTGTCCCGCTGGAATAGGGCTATCTATCCATCCCGTGGCTGTCCGAGTATCGCTACACTTTACGTTTTCTAACTCATAGTCTCCTATAAATATTTGCATACCTTCTTGAAACCCTACACCTTGTAAGGTGAAGTTGCTTCCATGCTTTATATCGGAAACTGACAAAGACTTGGGTTGAATCCCGGTCACATGAAAGACGTCTTCATCGACTATCTGAACATCTTTTTGATCATTTACTGAATCAGAATCATCAGCACTTAATTGGTATAGTTGACTTGAAGATATTTGATAATCTTTTAAGGCAATGGTTAGATTTCTTTTATTGATGCTCGGATTTTTTTCCACTGTATAACTAAAACAATAGTTGTTGGTTATATAATTTTGTAGCATTATATATACATTTTCTAACTCAATAGAATTTGATGCATGGATGTATCGACCGCCTGTTAATTCAGCTATGGCGTTTAAGTAGTCTGTATCAATATCCCCAAGTCCCACTGTAAAAATTTTTAATTTTTATTATCAATCGCCTTTTTTTATAACTTCATCAATCTGCCCTGAAGAATTTTCATCCCTACCATCACTCATTAATATAATTGATTTCTGTGAGGCGCTTGAACTAAGCTCATTAATACCGGATCGTAAACCACTTGATATATCCGTTCCTCCACCTGAAACAATACTGTTAATCCCATTGACCAATATTTGAGTTGGTGCTTGAAACCACAAGTCTTGCATCAGAATTATATTCAACAACTGCCATTTTACTATTCCAGATATCCAATTTATCTACGCATGATAGGGCGGCAACTTTTAGATCTCTTAAAGGTAGGCCTTCCATACTGCCGCTTGAATCAAGCACCAAAGCTATATCTACATTGGCTCGACTGTCTAAATCAAGCATTTTAAAATCCTCAATGCTATATTGAGTATCAATGATTTCAAAATTTTCTTTACTAAAATCATTAGCTAGGCCAAAAACGCCCTCTTTTTTTCCGCTGACATTGGCATATGCCTTAATAAGAGGATACTCAGACGTATCTATTTCACTTATATACATATTCATTTTTTTATACTTCAAGGTTGAGATTCATAAACTCAGTAAATCTGCTATTCACAGATTCACTAGACCCATTTACCACGCCTTGACTTTGAACCTTCTACCAATTCTGAAATCGAACTTTTTAAAACAGGATCACTCTGACCCGGCTGAGATTGATTGTATGCATCAACAACTTTAAAGAGTGGTTCTCTAATTTGTGCGGTTTTTAAAATACTTTGGTGATGGTCAATGATATTGTCAATATATCCTTTGGCTGTCTCCCTTTCATCTATAGCCATATAGAGTTTAGCGAGTTGAATATCATATAAGCCTGTTACATCATGAAAAAGTGGCTTTCTTGATAAAATATAGTTGATAGACCTTCTAACACTAAGATTCTTTGCTGACTGCTCAAGTTCCTCAGCTTCAACAATTAGATCCATTGCGTGATCTTCGTCAAGGGTCCCACTATAAGCCTCGTTTCTTAACTCTTGAGATTTTTCCATGAGCTCAATCACTTCTTCATCATCTGGGTTATGCTCTGTATAAGAAAACATATTCCTTTGAGAAATTATGTCTGTATAAACAATATAATTTTCTATGGAGCTATCAATTTCAACCAATTTTTGCGCATATTCAAAAGCCCTTTCTAGCTTATTGGTCTGAATATAGTATTTACTTATCATACGAAGAACATCCTGATTGTCATTATATTTTTCTGCAATCTCTTCCACAGTTTCTTCATCAATCTCAAACTGACCATTTGATAACACTGCTTTTTCTAGTTTATACAATGTCTCATATCTATCGACTGCCTTGTCACTATACCCTAAATCATTGAAGAGACTAGTCACTACATTACTAATAGCCTTTTCATCACTAACTTCATTTTCTCCGCCATGTGGTTGGTCTATAGCGATGCTGGATGAATAGATATGATGCTCTGCAAGTTTATTTAAGTCAATCACGGCGTCTCTTATTTCAGTTTTAAGTTTCATCATTTTTTATAGCTTTTTTGGAATTTATAAAGACATACTCGTAATCTCCTCGTTTATATCTAGATATCAGCTCTATGATTTTTTCATGCCCTTCATTTACATCCCCTTTAACCAAGGATTTATCCAGAAGACTTAGCTCAGACTCTAACAAGTATTTATATGCTATGTATGTTGAACTTTCTTCTGAGTTTTTATCATGTACGAAGCTCAAAGTTCCATAATATACACTTGCACTTAAACCAAGAACCGCTGTAAATAATATAAGCCACCGCGCAATATTTCTCTCTTTTTTTAATTTTTTTAGCAACAAAATAGTCTATTATAATTGCCATCAAGCATTCTAGCCCGAAGAGGCCTATAAATTCATAGTTCATCCTTTCCCTACTTTCACATCAAACGAATTAAAAAAGGATTGATTTTCTAAGTTCTAGCGCCTGCAAAATTATAGATCATCATCCCGGTCATACCATATAAAGAATTTTAATCTTAAATATTTATATATGGTATGACGAGGATTTTTGAATAATATTTTGCAAAATTGCTCAAGTAGAAAATTCAATCCTTTGAACTTGATTTATATGTTTTGTCCACAATAAGAACAGAACTTTGCTAACATATTGTTTTCTCGCTTGCAACGGCTACAAGCTTTCACTGAAAATTTTTCTTTGTCCTTCCTTGAATAAACCTTCATAACACCTATAAAAAATAATACTGAACTGGCCAGTAGGAGTTTTGCTTTCACACTTAATAAACCTCCACCAGTTAGTAGAAATAGTGATGCCAAGGCAAGTTCTATCACAGCACAGACATAACTTGCTTTCTTGTTAATGTTATTTCTCATTACACTGACCAGCGGGTAGATAATTGGAACACAAAAGATAAATCTATACTTATTTAAAGTGAATCCTAGACCAGAAATTTTCATTGAAACAATCTCTGAAAAATCCATATATGCAGCCATGTCATCCATATGAACATCTGTATATAATGACTTCACAAACTCAGCTTCTTCTGTTAAATATGATCCTATCGAAAGCACCACAATCAATATAGCTGACAGGATTAATAGCTTGGCTCCAAAATTCAACTTAACTTTCATTGCTTTCAGTTCCTTCTTGATCAACCATCTTCTTGCCACACCCCATACAGAACTGTGCATCTTCTTTAACAGGTGTGTCACAATCAGGGCATTTTCTTTCATATGAGTTTCTGGTTCTAAAATAACGACCTCGTTTTTTGCACCGCATTCCGTACAAAATGTTGCATCTTCTGGGATTTGTGCACCACAACTCTGACAGTTCACTGCTCCTTTTATCTCAAGAATGTCTTTTCTTAATTGGCTAATATTATCTAAACAAGCCTGGATTTTTTGAATTTCATCATTATAATCACTATCATTGCTTGACTTATTTTTTTCATAGTAATTTTTTTCCTATTTGAATAAACAAACCTTGTATTTTCTTCTTCTTTCACTTGAATTTGACCATTTAAACTTGACACTTCGCTCATGACCTTTGCTTTTTGTGCCAAGTCCTTACTTGTATTGGTCAGTGTTTCACCTAATTTGTTGAAAAATGACATACTTAGCCTCCTTACATATGGTTGTTTATAATTCTGTCAAAAAAACTTGGCTTTTATCGTCCCCATAGACAAAGCTTTTAGTCCAAAACTCAATAGCAATAGTTTCTCTGCTGCATAAACGACATAGGACCCGATTCTATCAAGTTCAATGTACATCAATGTCTATAATCCACCCAAAAGCGATGTCGAGTATACTAAAAACATCATCAATGGTATCGAAAAACACTAAAAACATACCAGATACTATAATCACACTGATCATCTTAATAGCAGATTTTTTTTAGCCATTCATTGTCTTCATAAAGAAGCACAAAAGCCGCCAGCAAAATCGCGACCAGATCACTTACAAACACAAGAAAAATATCAATGCGCCTGTTAATGGTATGCTGATTCCTAACTTTGATTTTTCCAATTTAACACCTCGCTTCTTTGATTAAAACAGTTCGCTAGACTCACATTCCTTTTACAAGATTATATTACATTATTTTCCTTTTACTTTCAATGTTTATTTTCCTTTTTTTGGATTTAGGTGTTTTGTAAGTACAAATTTTCTACAATATATAAAAAAAACCGCTTGATCAAACAAGCGGTTTCAGGCTGTCAACAAAGTGGACAGAATGTTAGCTTGTAGAAAACTTCGAAAGACAAGGCGCGGATAAAAATCGCTTAATGAGCGTATTCACATACGTGATTTAAGCGGATTTTACTCTGCAACGCAGTATTTCGGAGTTTATCTGCAAGCTAAAACCGCTTGATTAAGCAAGCGGTTTTCCAAGCAGGCTTCTGCCTCTAAATTTTAAACTTATGAATGGCTTCATCCAGTTGTTTTACAACCCCCACCAGGCTCTTCATCTGTTCGTCTATTTCGGTAATACCAGCCAATTGTTCTTCTGAGGATGCTGAAACTTCTGTGGTTGCAGCAGATGTTTGTTCAGTCGAAGCAGACACATTGAGGATGGCCGTGAGAATATCCTCCCTAAGCTCTGATATGTTTTCCACTTCCGTATTCAGGAAGTTTATGTCCTCGCCAAGACGATGGACAGAATCCGATATGCTTGCAAATTGACTTGACGTGGCCTTAACCATCCCACTTTGAGTGTTGACCGTTTTGTCACAATCGCCATCTGCTCAACAGACTTTAATGAACTGCTTTCTATCTCATCTATTATGCCCTTTATATCCGTCACGGATTTGCCTGATTCTTCAGCAAGTTTTCTAATCTCTTCAGCCACCACGGAGAATCCTCGGCCCGCTTCTCCCGCTCGAGCGGCTTCAATAGAAGCATTGAGCGCAAGGAGGTTTGTTTGCTCTGCAATGGAGTTAATCACATCTGTAAAGGCACTGATTTTATCATGTCCTTCTTTCATTTCATGAATAATTGATTCAATTTCATGAACCACTTTTAGGGAGTCTTGTGCCGATGTGCCCAGTGTATTCACTGACTCAATGCCTTTTCTATTTTCTTCTTCAGCAAGTTTCAAGGCTTCACCCATAGTTTGGGACACACTTTCGAGTCTTTCAATGCTTGAGGATAAGACACTCATTTTCTCCGAGACCAGTTCCGCCCCAGCGGCTTCTTCCGAAACAGCCTCACTGATTTCTTGTATGGTAAGGACCACCTCGTTGATGGCCTTTGTGGACTCGTCCGTTACCTCTGACAACCTAGCTACAGTGCCTGTAACTGTTCCAGACGTTCTATTTGAAGTTTCTATCATTTCTCGAAGACTGGCCAGCATGCTGTTGTAGCTGTCCCCAAGGGATTTTATTTCATCATTTGAATTAATGTGGACTGGGGCTCCTGTCAAATCCCCCCTTGCAATTCTATCAAGAGCCTCGTTAACCATGTTTATTCTTTGAGACAGTTTGCTTGAGAAAATATACATGCCCACAACACCCAGTAGGATCGTTGCAGCAACCACAGTCAAGATAATGGTCAGCATACTGGTCGCCTGCTTGTTGAACTCAGATTCATAGGCGCCCGCCGATATAATCCATCCCCAGTCTGGATCATAATTCTGATAAGATATTTTGCTTTCAATGGCTTCTGAATTAGGTAAGTTCCAGTCATACTCTACATAACCGCCACCCTTCATGGCGACTTTTATCTGTTCCTGAACCAGCTTCATGCCTGATCCTGATTTGTCTTCAGCTTCCCAAACATCAACACCTTCAAGGCTTGGGTGCATAAGCTCGATCCCTTCGGTTGAGTACACAACAAAATACCCCGTGCCCCCTAAGTAGATTTTGTCATTAATTGGCCTTTTCCCTTCAGAATCCTTTGGTCCTAATAAAAGTACTTTTATGTTTTCCTGGGCCTCCTCCAAGGATATGGCCCCTGAAGCCACAGATTTCTTTTGAAGCTCTACCATGTACATGGCCTGTTCAACAGCATTTCTCAGCAATATTTCGCCACTGGTGTCAAACTCTTTTTTTTGCCCTTGTAAAGCTGATGCTGCTGATAATCAGCATTGGCAACAGGAGTAAAAGTATCCCTGCGCTTATTAGTTTCGATTTTAAATTCATCTGAATCCTCCGCTCACTTTGTTTTATAGGTCTCTGTTTTGTGAATATCTATGCCTTCCCTAATACTATATTTTAGGCGAACTTAATAAATATAGCTCATTTTCAAAGCTTGTCAAGTTCTACCACCTGTTCAATAATAATGCAATAATTGTGCCAATTGAAAATTGTCTGAAAGTGTTCAAATCACTCACTTATTCTTTTTCAATTATGAGAAAAGTGTCTAAATAAAAGACAGTGTTTATTTTATATACAGATGAAAAACACCTGGAGAAGGACATAAATAAACCACACCTCTCACCAGTGTGGTTTATTTATGGAAATGAATATTTATTATCCGTTTTCTACTATTGAGTGACTTGCAAAATATCATTCAAGCCCCCTTGCTATATCATATATAGAGGTTTAAGAATCAACATTTTGTATATGGTACAGTAAGGGTATAGATCTGTAATTTGCAAGCGCCTGACTATTCAGATCGTCTATAACTTTAGAATCGACTCAAGATCACATAGGACAGGGCGCTGACAGCTCCGCCAAGACACGTCCCCCACGCAATATCTATTATGGTAATCATCAGGGGCCAATCTTTAAGAGTTGCCATATTGGTTAAGTCATAAGTTGCGTAGGTTATAAAACCGAAGATGAACCCCGTCATCAGGGCATAGTTAAAACTCTCTTTTCTTAGAGCCGGTTGGATGACGAAAAAAAGTAAGCCCCCTATATAAATCATATAAAAGGCAAGAGCAGCCCCTAAGACCACTTTATCTGCCATCAGATGACCAATATACCTCTTGTAGAGCCCCTTAGCTAGAACACCAAGCCAAAGTATATCTACCGCAAAAACATGACAGCTGTCACAATATACTGCTTAATATAGATCATTCTATCCTCCAAACCAGAGTCATTCATCTACTCTACCTAGTTCTTGTACTTTATTGCAATATCATAGGCACTTCTTTAAGAAAATAATCCAAACCGTATAAACCAGTTAATGATATATACCCATTTCCTAGACACATAAAAAAGCCATTTGAAATTCAAATGGCCCACAATCCTTTACATTTTCCTATATGATCAACTAAGCTTAACCGCGCAGGCCTGCGACCACTCTGGTTGGGTTCAGTATAAGATCAAAGGCATCATCTATGGTTTTACAGGCCAAATCAGCCTTGGTCAGTGCCTTAACTGAGCACCCCTCTTGTCCCATAACAACAATTGATAGGGCACACGTTTCAAACATCATTCCATCATTAAATCCATTTCCAATGCAAGCGCAACTTTCATGGCCAAGTTTTTTAGCAATCTCTTTTTACTATATCCTGCGCTGGCAGTATCAAACACTTGAATATTTACAGCCATGCCATCACATTCCCGCCGAACTGTGCCGTGGGTGTCTGCTGTTAAAACGTGAACGGCAATCCCCAGTTTCTCTATGGCTGTTATTTTATTTTTTACACCAGGTACCATCTTTCCATCGCATGCAATTGTTCCATTATAATCGAGGAGCAGATTTTCAATTTGCAAAAGTCCTTTTCCAGGTATTTTAATATCCATAGCAACCTCTTTCCCTTTAAGTATCCTTTCCTTTGACAAGGTCAAATACGCTTTCATCTCAATATATCATATATCGCCTCCCAAGCCCTTGTAGACGAAAAAAGTTTCATGACATGTGGGAAAATGTGTGGTTTTGTTACATTATATGGTGTAATATATATTGGTGTAAAATAAAAAGAATGCGTGTCCCTCAGTAAGAAAGGATGGTCACATGATACAAATTATTCTTCTTATCGCAGTTGGAATCTATCTAATCTGCGCCTCTACTTTTCAGTGGGAATGGTTTTTTAGCAACAGAAAAGCACAAAGGCTCGTTGACTGGATCGGCTATAAAAACACCAGAATTGTGTATAGTGTCTTAGGTCTTGCCATGATACTTATATCCATAATGATCTATCTTGAAAACTAGGAGTTTCTAACATGGAAGGAAATATAGCATTATTTATTAAGGGGTCTATTCAGGTTGGTATTGTCAGTGTTTGGGCTTTTCGATTATATAAGAACAAGAAAAGAGATAAGCTGCTTGAGAGATTCCATGAAGTCTATGAAAATGATGATTTAACGGGTGCCCTGTGGCATATCAACAAATATATTCAGGACAAACCAAAAGATAGTCTTGCTTATAGCTACAAGGGACTTGTACTCAAGGATATGGGAAATTTTCTCGAGGCCAAAGAGGCTCTTGAAAAAGCCACAGCGCTGAGTGATAAGAATTTTATTGCCTACAAGTTTCTAGGAGACCTTTATCTTGAAAATGGCAACTTTGTCATGGCTAAGAATCATTATGAAAAAGGAATCAGGCTCGATAAAAGACCTGCTATTCTTTACTGCTGTGCTGTTTGTTATATAGAACTGGGCCAGCTTGAAAACGGGGAGAAATACCTCAAACAAGCCCTTAAGCGCAAAAGTAAGTTGACTGGTCTAATCCATGAAAAACTTGTAGAGGTCTATAAAAGACTGGATCAACCAGACCAAGCAAATAAACACCAAGTCCTATGCGACAAGGCTCTAGCATTAGAAAAAGACATACCGAACTATACTGCTGAAGAGTTATAAAACGGGGCACCCTTAGAAGCATTACTAAGGGCGTCCCGTTTTCATATTATCTCTTCTCATCTAAGTTATTTTACTTTTTTGCAACAAGCACACTTTGCCCATCGTACACACTGTACTGACCTTTAACAAGGACTTCGTCGTCCGGTTTAAGCCCGCTTAACACCTCTGTTTTATCTTTCACCGTCATACCTGTTTCAATGCTTTTCTTTATGACTTTTTCATTTTCAACTGTATAAACATAGGCATCGTTTCCATAATTTATAATGGCCCTGGTATCTATCAGCAGTGCTGACTCATTTTCATAAGTTGGCACAAGAACACTTGCCATGAGTCCATTTTTGTAGACTTTATCCGTCTTAAGACTGATTTTAACCCGAAACATATAGTCATTATCCTCACTACCGTATACTTCCGTGACATGCCCTGTATGTGTTCGTCCTTTATATAACATCCACTTCTTTTTCCCTTGTCTACATCTTTTAAGTGCTTTTCCGTCAAATAGAGCTCAACGCTTTGAGTCCCATTTCTTCTTGATCACAATTTTATCAGATTGACCTATATATCCACCTGCTTCAAGGCTTATCTCAGTCACCACACCTTCATAAGATGATTTGATTATACTTCGCGCCTTAATGTTGTCTCTGCTTCTTTGGAGCAGGGCCTGCTGTTCTTTTAACTTTTCCACTTGGAGACTGTACTGGTCCAGTTCATTGTTGATATTGTTTAGGTCTTCCTGGGAAACCGCTCCTGCATTAAAGAGACTTTGTGTTTTTTCCTGTTGCTGACCAATATGTTTTTTGTTCAAGTCAAGCTCACCCAAACTGGCACTGATCTGCTTCATCTGAAAATCAATTTGGTCCAGTTCTCCTGTCGTGTCCAGTTGAATAAGGGGGCTTCCCGCAGTAATCGTCTGACCTTTTTTTACATAAACCTGGACCACTTTCCCCTGTATGGCACTTGCATCTATAACTTCAAGAGTCTCGTTCACCCTTCCATTGACCATAAAGTTTGATCCTATTTTATCAAGGACTGGCTTAACAGTATAAACCCTTTTTGTTTCTGTTATGCTGTCTGTTTTGGTATCTATTCCATTTTTTTTGTTCACTGTTTTCTTCTGGAATAAGGACAACGGAAATGACCAAAGCCAAGCAAACAAACACAATTGAAATTTTCTTATACATTGACCTTCACTCCTTTATTCATTCTATCAATTATTGACTCAATCCCATTCATGGTGATGGGCACCACAACGAGTGTGAGAAATGTTGAGAACACAAGACCAAATATAAGAGAATAGGCAATCCCTGAATAATCCTCATTGTAAATAGCCAGTGGTAAAACGCCAGATATTGTTGTTAACGATGTGGCAATAATGGGTGTTAATCTTGACCGGCACCCTTCTATAATGGATTCGATATTATCCATCCCGTGTTTTTCACGGAGCATATTGACATAGTCAATGAGGACTATAGCGTCATTAACCGCTATGCCAACCAGAGCAACAATTCCTAAAAAGGACAGGGTTGAAAAGGTCAGTCCGAACACAAGATATCCAAGAACGACACCCACAACTGCATAGGGAATACTGAGCACAATCGCAAATGGTTGTGCGTAGGAGTTAAACTGCGAAACCAAAACAATATATACCAGGACACTGGCAACCATCATTTTTTGGGTTAAATCCTGAAATGATTTCTCCATATCCTCAGATTCTCCAGCCGGTTCAAGTCTAACACCTTGCGGTAGAAGGTCATCTTCCTTGACTTGATTGAAGAGGTCTTTGACAATGATATTGACATTGGCTTCACTGGATTTATCGGCTACAAGACTTATTGTTGGCTTGCCTTCATAGTGTTTTAGGACACTACTGAACCTTGTGTTTTGAATGTCTACAAGTTCAAGCAGGGGGATGTTCAATCCCTTTTCATTTTGAACGGTAATATTTTTCAGATCATTAACACCATCAAATGGTGAATAATATTTCAAATAGATGTCTGTATCTTGTCCACGGCTCTCAATCGTTGCAACTTCCTCACCCGATGTTAAATAGCGTAACTTCAACATGACATCTAGCGGGCTGACACCATACAAATCACACTTGTTTTGAATCAACTTCATATCAATGGTTGGTCTGCTATAAGCGAAGTCAATGCGTGGACTTAAAACACCATCAATATTTCGGAGTCTATCCACCAGGGCTTGACCAGCAACATTCAGAGTATCGTGGTCACTCCCAATAAGTCGAAGCCTTATGGGACCCCCGCTGCCTTCTTCACCATCTGCAGAAAACCGCCCCTTTACATCTGGTAGTCCATTAATAAAACCATTGAATTCTCTAATAATGTCCTTGGAATGGCGGTCTCTCTCCCTTTTATCAACAAGTTCTATGGTGTAATGGATGCTTGCATCATTGTAGTAATAAATAATTTTTTTTGACGTAGTTGCTCTTTAACATGTGGGCATTGATGGCACTGGAAACCTGGTCTAAGTCCTCTTTTACACTGCCTTCAATTAGTCTTACCCTCGCAAACTGGTTAACATCATCACTCTCAGGCATAGCCTCTTTTTGACCAAATCAGAAAAGAGAAGGCCCACACTTGAAATCAATAAGACAAAGGTGACCCCCATAACTAGGATTTTATGATCCTTTGAATGCATCAGTTTACCAATAAAACGGTGAAACAGGTCTGGCAGTTTTGATTTTTTATTTGTATATAATTTCAAATATCCAAGACCTGCAACAAGGGGACCTGATATAAAAGACAGCCCCGTCAATTGTAGGTTGTCTGAAAATGCATATAGGGCACATACTGTGATGACAATGAGTGTTAAGGCTTTATACTTGTTGGCGGCACTTGAATGTTTGATAAACTGAGCGGCCAGTATGGGGGTCACTGTAACAGATGTAATAAAGGAAATGGTCATGGCTATGGCAGCAGTCAGGGGGATTTCTCTAATAATACTGCCTATGTCTCCCTTCATGATCGCTAAAGGTACGAGGGCACATACTGTGGTCACTGTGGACGCCAAAATGGCTGGTGCCACCCTCGTTGTGGATGAAACCACAATATCTGTCATGCTCAACTGCCCACTGGTCTTTTTTCTTTTCATCAATCATTTCAATAACAACAATGGCATTATCCACTAACATACCAAGGCTATAATAAGTCCCATAATGCTAAAAATATTCAGGGTGATATCGAAATGTTCAAAGACGAGAAAGGAAGATAATAGGGTTACAGGAATCACACTCGATGCAATAAGGGCCTCTCTAAACCCTATAAAGAAAAACAGGACGACAATAACAGACAGCAAGCCACTAAATGCGTTATACAAGACATCATTTATGCTTTTAGAAATATACTTTGAAACATCCACCGATGTGCTTAATATGTCTCCGTAGTCCCTGTTTTCATTGTAATGCTTGGTAAATTTCACAATGTCCTTGTTAATGGAAATGGTGTCTGCACTTTTTCTTTTAAAGACAGACACGAGGACTGTCGGGGTCTTTTCGGATTTTGTGATTTTAAATGGCGTGCCCGCATTATGACTGACCCACTTAACTTCACACAAATCCCTCACGTAGACAATTCTATTCTCTGATTTTCTCACGATTAGATTCCCAATATCTTGTGTGTCTAAGAGTTGACTTTCAACTTGGAGATTGTATTTACTCCCATTCATGATTATGCTTCCAAGGGGCAAGGTTGATTTTGCTGACTTAATTTTTTCAATAACTTCTATTTCACTGACTCCAAAAGCTTCAAGTTTTTGAAGGTCTGGAACCACTTCAATTCTTCTCTCTTCCATTCCACTGATCAAAATCTTTGAAACACCAGATATGGATTTCACATTCCGCTCCACATCTTTTAGAATGTTCTTTTTATCTGCATAAGGAAGCCTGCTGTCGATTTCAATGAGTATAATGGGGCTGTTGTTGATATCATATTCTTCAACAACAGGGCTTTCTGCCTTTTCGGGCAAACCATGCTTCATGTTTTGAACCTTGGTTTGAACCAGCCTAATTTTTTCATCGATGACCGCGCCCTCTTTGAATTTTAAGACAACAACACTGCTGCTATAAGACGATTCAGAGGTCATTTTTTCAAGATCAGACAGATCGTTGAGTTCCTTTTCTATCTTGTTTGTGACTGAACCTTCCATATTGCTTGGACTGGCCCCTGCCATATAGGTGTAGACACTAACATAGGGAAACTTGGCATTCGGTAAGAGGGACTTTGTGGTGGATTCATAACGCATAAATGCCAGTATGAAAACAATTGCGATCATTAAATAGACAGCTTTTCGCTTGTTAATAGATGCCTTTATAATACCTTGTAGTATATTCATATATTTCTCCAAACTTGTATTGTGGTCTTGGCTTATTTTCGACTGTGGCCTCTAATTTGGCCCCTCGTTTAGGCTTATTACTGATTATGTCTAAATTTTAGAGTATGGAGTTGGTCCAGAGTCAAGGCCCTGTCTATATGAAATTGAAATGAAATTTGATCCATCAAAATCCAATTTTGACTATAACAAAAAGACTCAGCTATTCAGCTGAGTCTTAGGCAGTGGACAAAATCCCCTATTAAACCTTTTGAGAAGCCTTCAAGGCTTCGTCAATGCTTTCATAAAATTTCTCTGCCCCAATCTGATCATAGAGGCCTGATTTCATTAAAACGTCTCTTGGTTGATCCTGGGCCTCAGATATAGATAAGTCCACATGGTGGCTTTTACAAATAGCAACCATACGTCGCATAGCCTGAATGGCTGTGGCATCCATGGCTGGAACATTCCTCATTCTTATGACCAGGGACTTGGTATCGGCCCCGACCTGACCCAGGGCTCCAATAAATTTATCAGCAGCACCAAAGAAAAATGGTCCATTTATTTCGTAAACAGTCACATCACCAGACCCATAATCATCAAGTGGGACAGACTGGTAGTCATCTGGTTCCTCCGACATGTCAAAGCTTGAAATATTAATGTTTGACACCTCACTCATTCTTTTCATAAAGAGGAAGGACGCTAGAACCATACCCACTTCTATAGCAACAATTAGATCCCAAAAGACTGTTAATATAAAAGTGATCAAGAGTACGGTCACATCACTCTTGGGGCTACTTAATAACTGCTTAAATTCTCGCCATTCGCTCATGTTGTAGGAAACAACCATTAAGATGGCCGCTAGAGTTGAAAGGGGAATCATTTTAGCTAGGGGCATAAGGGAAACATAAATTAGTAGCAGACAAACCGAATGGACAATACCTGCTATAGGTGTTCGACCCCCATTTTTTACATTCGCCGCCGTTCTGGCAATGGCTCCGGTCACTGGAATACCACCAAACAAGGCCGAAGCAATATTGGCCGTCCCCTGACCAATCAACTCCATATTTGACCTATGTTTACCGCCAATCATACCATCTGACACCACTGCACTTAGAAGAGACTCAATGGCTCCAAGCATGGCGATGGAGATGGCCGGTGTCATGAGTATGTAGAGCTTATCAAAACTTATTTTAGGCAAATGAGGCAGGGGCAACTGTGCAGACATGTTGCCAAATTTCGATCCGATTGTTGCAACATCTAGGTTTAAAAACTTCACAAGCAGGGATGCAACAATAACCGCCACAAGGGCACCTGGTATTTTCTTATTCACCTTGGGCCAGAAAACAATAATCAGTATGGAAAGCAGACCGATGACAATAGCCAGGGGATTGAAACTGTGGATATGCTCTGAGTAGACAATCCATTTTTCCACAAATTCCGCTGGAACCTTGTCAATTTCAAGACCAAGAAAGTCTTTGACCTGGGCAGTGAATATTATGGCTGCAATACCACTTGTGAACCCCGTTGTGATGGGATAGGGTATAAACTTAATGAAAACTTCCAAACTTTAAAAGCCCGAAAAGAATCATGATTCCCCCAGCCATAATTGTGGATATAACCAGACCTTCATAGCCATACTTGGTGACGATGGTATAAACAAGAGCCATAAAGGCACCTGTTGGACCACCGATTTGAACTCGACTGCCTCCGAGAAGCGAAACGAAAAAAACCGCCGATAATGGCTGTAAAAAGTCCCTGCTCAGGACTGACACCTGATGCTATGGCGATTGCTATAGAAAGGGGTAGGGCAATGATTGACACAATAATGCCTGCGTTTATGTCCCGCATAAAATCATTTCGCGTGTATCCCTTTAAAGTTGAGAAAAGCTTTGGCTTTAAAACCGACATGTAAACACTTCTTTCTTAAGATTAAAACATTTCCCCAAGTCAATTCTTGGTTCATTAACAACAAGACCTATAATACGCCCCTTATGGTTTAAAATCAATGATAAATATGAAGGCGTGCTATAAAAAAGCCTATTTCCTTTTTAGGAAATAGGCTTAGGTTTAGATTTAGTCTGCAGTGTTTCAAAATCAATAAGTGATTTTCACATCAAAGTTCACCTTATGTTCTTCACGTTAAAAATTAAGTCATACGACTTTAGTCATGTGCTTGCAAAATCACATATACATGTCCTCACCATACCTTATATAGAATTTTTGATTCTTAAATATCTATATATGCCACGACATATGCCACGATGAGCATTTTAAAATAATATTTTGCAAGTCACTCAAGTAGAAATACCTTCAAATGAATAGTTTCATTAAAAATCTACTGGAAAAGCCTCTTAGCAGCTTCCATCAGAAATATGAATTTCCTTAATAAGAAACTCCTTGCCCGTGATGATTTCAAATCACTTGTTTTACACCTTGGGCAAATGTTCTTGTTTTCTATAAGATCATAAGCAAAGGCACAAGACATGCACCTCCCAATACCCGGTGTGACTTCAATTTCTAGGACTGTGCTTTTTAACCTAGACTTTTCAACAGCAATTGGATACACATCTTCAATGTATTTGGGATAAACACTTGATAGGGCCCCTATTTGGAGAACCAATTTATCAATGGCGTCAATTTTATTTTCTTCCATATAGTCTTCCATTTGCTTAACAACCTGAATGACGATCCCTAGCTCATGCATTAGCAGGGCTCCTTTTTAATGGCTCTCTTGACACTTTTCACAGCCACTTTTACTTTTCGTTTTCATGGCATGTTTTACAATATAGTTGAGTTCAGAAAATCCACACCCGTCTCATTGTATTTTCTTTCAAGCTTTGCCGCATCAATGCATCGTGTGTGCAGCACACAGCCACACACATGAATGCATCTACAACAGACACGCCACAGCTTAGACACCGCATGGTTTCGCCTTTGACTTGATCCTCTGTGTAAACCCCTCTAGGATCGCTAAAGTTTCCTTTAACATCCGTCACCTGATTAACCTTGGAGCGCTCTCGTTTAATGTGGTCATAGCCGCCAAAGTCCACCCTTGTTTTATCAAATGTCACATAGTCTTTTCGACTGCGACCATAAACAAGACTTTGACCTCTTTGCACATATCTATGGATGGAAACTGCCCCTTCTTTACCAAGGGCAATGGCATCAATGGCAAAACGTGGCCCTGTGACAGCGTCGCCCCCTGCAAAAATATCAGGTTCAGATGACTGGAGTGTGACAGCATCAACAGCTATCGTATTATTGGGATTAACTATTGCCCCCGTGTCTTTTAAGAGTTCATTCCATTCAATGCTTTGACCCACTGATACCATGACATGGTCTGCATTTATGCAAAGTCTTTCTTTTTCATCAAAGACCGGATTAAAACGACCCGTCTCGTCTGTAACACTTGTGCATTTTTTTTAGCCAGACACCCTCAACTTTCCCATCTTTAACCTCATATTTAAAAGGACCGTATCCATTTCTGATCTTTATGCCTTCTTCCATGGCCTCATGGACTTCTTCTTCTAGGGCAGGCATCTTATCTCTTGATTCAAGACAGACCATTTCAACCTCATCTGCACCGTGTCGAAGGGCACTTCTTGCAACATCAATGGCCACATTGCCTCCACCGATAACAAGAACCTTTCCAGACAAGTCCTTTTGCCTGCCGAGAGCACTGTTTCGTAAGAAGTCTACACCTGTTTCAATATTTAGAGCGTCTTCATTTTCTAGGCCAAGGCGTCTGCCATTTTGTGCGCCTATGGCGATGAAAAAGGCTTTATATCCTTGATCCCTTAGGGATTGAAGGCTTACGTCTTTTCCAACTTCAAGACCTGTTTTAAAATCTATACCCAGACTTTTTAGAATGTCAATTTCTGCCTGAATAACGTCTTTTTCCAGCCTATAAGCTGGAATGCCAAATTGAAGCATGCCGCCCAGCTCTTTTTCCTTTTCAAAAACAGTCACCTTATAGCCTTCAACAGCAAGGTAATAGGCACAGGAAAGCCCCGATGGCCCTGCCCCTATAACAGCAATTTTCTTGTCAAAATCCCTTTTGATTTCTGGAACGAAGCGTGTCTCATCTTTCATGTCCTGTTCAGCAAGAAATTTCTTCACTTCATCAATAGCCACAGGGTCATCCAAATCGCCTCTTGTGCATTCACTTTCACATAGGGCAGGACAAATTCGTCCGCACACCGCAGGTAGAGGGTTATCTTTCTTGATCATTTCAAGGGCTTCTTTATAGCGACCTTGAGAGGCCAGTTTTATATAACCCGGTATGGAAATATGGGCCGGACAGGTTGTCTTACAAGGCGATGTGCCCGTGTCCAGGGTTTCCTTTCTATTGATGCGGTAATCTGGATTCCACTTGTCAGGTCCCCACTTGGTGTCTGAAGGCAGGTCGATGTGAACAGGCGTCTGGCTCTCAAGACTGGCGCAAAGCTTTTCTCCAAGCTTTATAGCGTTTGTAGGACAGACGTCTACACACTCACCACAGCCAACGCAGTTTCAGGGTCAACCTGAGAAATGTAGTTGGACCGAACCATATCGGGATTATGGTACATACCCGCTGCCCGAATGGCATAGCAAGAACACCCACAGCAGTTGCAAATGGCGTGGGTATGCCCTTCACCTTCCGTGTTTGGTATTTGGTGCATAAGCCCGTCTCGCTCAGCCTTTCTTATGATTTCAAGGGCCTCTTCCTTTGTCACTTCACGTCCTCTTCCCGTTCGAATGTAATACTCAGCGGCGTCGTCAAGCTGAATGCACATCTCTTCTTTAAGATGACCACAACCTTCACCCATTTCCTCCCTTGAGGTTCTACAAGAGCAGTCTGAAACAGAAAGCAGCCTTGCATTTCGAATGTAGCCTGAAACCTCTTCTGATGAAGCCCTGCGAGTCTCTCCATCAAGGGCAGATTCTATTGGTATAACCCGCATAACCCCTTTTCCAATAGGGACATTCCCAGCCGCCAGGGGATTCTTAAGATGTCCATAATCATCAAAAGCTTTTGCAATTTGCGGGTACTTTCGCACATTGGACTTGTTGTTGACAACCATTTCAAAGATGCCAGGCACCCATGTTTCATACCAGAACTTATCGACACCGTCTTCTGATTTGACAGTCGAAACGCCGGCAATGGCTAAATCCCAAAGAAGCTTCTTTGTCTTTTCAACGCTTTTTCCACATTTGGATGCAATGTCTTCAGCGGTTAAATGCACTCGGTATTCAAGGGCTAATGCGACCTCAGCCATTTCTTCAGTCACTATTTTTTCAAGCAGTGTAAAAACGCGGATCGTCTACAGTGACCCCATTTCTTGATCCCATTTTTGTATTTGAGACCATGTTGACAAACTCAAGCAACTTTCTTTGATCAGCCATTTGATGCCTCCCCATTTTCCTTCCACTGAATGACCTGGTCCTTTAAGTACTGACACCAATCGTCCATCCCCTCACCTGTTACCGCGGACACCTTGAACATTTTTATGTCTGGATTAAGGGCTTTTACCCGCTCATGAACCGCCTCAAAATCAAAGTGAAATATGCTACAAGCATCGATCTTACTGATCAGAAGAACATCCACATTTGCAAACATTTTTGGGTACTTAAGTGGTTTGTCATCGCCCTCTGGTACACTTAAAATCATGGCCTTTAAAGACTGGCCCAGATCATATCCAGCCGGACAAATTAAGTTTCCAATGTTCTCGATCACAACAAAATCCAAATCCTTAGATCCGATGTCATCAAGACCAATCTTAGCCATGCCTGCATCTAGGTGACACATGCCTCCAGAGTGAAGTTGATTGACTCGAATACCCGTCGATGAAATGGTCTGTGCATCAACAGCTGAATCTATGTCCGCTTCAATGACCCCCATAGCCATTTGACTCTTAAGCATTTCAACTGTCTTAAGGAGTAGGGTTTGTTTTCCAGAACCCGGTGATGACATAAGGTTCATCATAAAGGTCTGGTCTTCTTTTAGTTGCTGGCGAAGGATCTCTGCCTTTAAATCATTGTTTTCAAAGATTCGTTTCTTGATTTCTATAACTTTTACTGTCGCCATGACACACTGCCTTTCTAGTTCATCCCCAAAATTTCAAGTTTTGATCGCCCATTGTAGCCAATATATTGGTTTGAAATCGTCTTTACGGGACACAGCCCTACTCATGAAGTGACTTTTGCAAGTCGATTAGATAGATGATTTCTAATATCCGTAAGATTCCTGCGAATACTTAAGTGTGTAGTCCTTGCTTCTATAGGTAAAGAACCAGTACACCAAATACGTGCCGTGAAGAAGAATATTCACTAGGCCCCACCATTTCAAAACTTCAGGATTAAACCATAGGGTTGAATCCATAACCGGTGTAAAAATATCATAACAGGACCGAATGAGAATATGTATAGCCAGTGTATAAACACGGCCCATAAGCCATAAGTCTGTTCGCTTTTTAATAAACATCCATATTTCTGGCGCAATTAAAATACATAGGCTCGATGCAAGAATGTTGTGTTTTCTGCATATACAAAGGCTGCATTCCAAGTCACATAGAGCAGGCACCAAGCTAATGGCAGGTCTGCAATGAGTTCTGAAAATGCATTTTTCCATCATTTTTTCCAATTCTCCAGTGCTTTGTTGGCAGTGGAATAGTAATGCATAAAATGACACCGCAAAGGGCATTGAGTGTGTTTCCCAGTTCAAAATCAGTCAGGGTCGCTTCAACGATATTGAGCATTAAAACAACATAGAGTATCCATAATGGCCATTTCTTACGTAGGGAGTGCATGGTATTTTCATGGTCTCCATCGTTGGCAATACGGATAAAGGAAACAAAACATGTTGGTATGAGCACACTGATCGTTTTAGCCCATCTGAACCATGAATGCAGGTTTAAAAACCATAGTGGAAATGTTAGTAAGGATAAAATAAAAAAACCACTTATAAAAGCCTTGCCTCTCCCTTGTAAACTCTAAAAACATAATGAGAAACAGCAAATAGGCTAACATTGAAACAACATAACTTAATACTGGCATATTGACCTCCTTAGGTACTTTCGTCTTTTTGAGAATAGGTCAATATGGACAATATTTCAATGATTTAGGTCTTATTCTCCATAGCAAGATTGTCATTAAAATAACAAAACACTGGCTTAATGCTGTATACTTTGTAGAGTAGGAGGGATCATTATGCATGGGGATTGCAATGATGTTTTCAGAAGTTTTAAATTACCTTTCAAAACATATTTCTCAAAGTGTGTGGAGCACAGTTGTGAAATTCATAACGAACTTGAACTCATATGGCTTATCAAGGGAAGTGCTGTTGTAACCTGTGAAGGTTGTGACTATCATCTTAAAGATCAGTCTATTTTTATGGTTTTCATGAATCGAAGACACTCTGTTAAAACGTCAGAAGGGTCTATTCTTGTTCCTACAAGTTCGACAGACAGCACCTAGAAGACCACAACCTTCTATTTGAGAACATTCCTTTTACAGACCGTGTTTATACCTTCAAGGAGCTTAGTCGCAAGTACCACGTGGTGCCCCTGCTGATTACAGAGATTATGAAGCTGCTTGTAGAACCCTCTTCCTCACCAGTGACGCGCTATAAAATTATTGGTTTTTACAATCTTTTTACCCTGGAACTATACAACATGATGCTTAAAGAAAAGTACCTTGATATTAAAACAAGGAACAATGACCCCTACTTGATTCGCATACACACACTCATTGAATACATACATGAACATGCCCATGAGAAAATCACTCTAGAAAATCTTTCAAAACTAACAGGGGTGTCTTCATATAGGCTGTCTCATTTTATTAAGGACTATCTGGGCATTTCTTTTAGCGAGTTTCTTCAAAATACCCGCCTGGAAAAGGCCCTCTGGCATCTGATTCATACCGATGAGACGGTCCAGTGCATAGCCAAAAAAAGCGGCTTCAGTGACCTTAAATATCTAAACCAAATGCTAAAAGACCGCTACAACATGACCGCATCAAAGTACCGATGTCATATAAAAACGCCAAAAAACAGTAAAAAGCCCGTCTGATTTAGAGACTGACTTTTTAAATGAACTCAGGGCTTGCCTCCAAGTTATGGAGAACAGCGCTTGTCTTTCTGATGCTTATTATTTGATTGAGCGGGTGTCTGGCTAGGTGTGGTCCTGCATTATAGATCGTCTTGATCTAGCACATGACTGCCTCTTGAACCATCCTCATTCATATAATACCCGTCAATGATTTCACTGAACTTAAAATCAAAATCCATCAGAAGCATTTTTGCATGTTCCTGATGGCTTCTATTCATCTCTAACTTACTTTTTCATATTTCTCTTATTTTTCGACTTATCTATGCCAGCACTTAGAGCAAGGCCTATCGCTATGCCCAGTGCTATATTTTCATACAGAATACCAAAAACTAGGCCAAGTGCAAGCCCTATGCCGATAGAACTTTTATTTCTACAGCTCATATTCACTCCATTTCCTACGGCATTAAGTAGCCCGTAAAATCTCCAAATCTGAGTCAGCACCTATAGGATTACTATATATCTCCATATTCAATCAATATCTACATCAACAATATTTAACTTGTCCTTCGTTCAAATTTATAATGAAAATTTCATCTGTATATACACCAATCATATTCATCCTACATCAGGATACCATATTAGCTTAAGGACCATATAATCTCTATTTAAGCCCTTTAAAAAATCAGCCACAGAGGTAATACTATTTCAAATATGCCACCTGGTACAAAGAGAAAAAGTGGATTTACCGCTAGGCCGGTTCCAATCATAATGAGAGCGTACATACTCGTCATAATATATCCCACAATCCCAAGTCCCATAAGCCATCTAGGGCCGATTGATTCTTTAAATAGATATGCAAAAAAGACGGCACTATAAAGGCCCAGAACCAACATAGCCGCACTAAAGAATCCTTCCCGCAAGACCAGTGCAACTTGGAGAGTTTCACTCGACGAAGACTTAAGCGCCAAAAGTGTTAGGAGGCTCCCTACTATTAACAGCACAGCTTCAACAGCGCGTGTTATTGCGTAGCCTATAGTCAATGTCTTGTTCTTGGTTTTAAAGCGTTCAAGAAACAAAAACCCCAGTGCAATCACTGTAGCGCTATTGCCTATTTCTAATAGTACACCGGTCAATAGTAATCTCATATCTATAACTGGGTTTGAGAGTGCCTCTGTGACCATACCGCTACCACTTGCATAAAAAATGGTCGCAATAATAAAACTTAAACCTATAGCAATATCCATTCTCCTATTGTAATTATAATTCAATTTCATTTTCATCACCTTTCCATATTTTGAGGCATATACATCTTGTATATAGTCAAACCAAAAGCCTATAAAAGTCACTATTTAACACCATTGAAAACCATACAAACTAAGTTCTGATGAGATTAAAGAAATGGTTGACCAGAAAAATCACTCCCAATAAAAACCAATACTGCAAAAATGGAATTTTCAGGTCCAAATGCACCTCCAGAAATTATATCTGGTCCCAGCAATTCACTATGAAAGAAAACGCCTTGGTCAAACATCCTAGTTCCAGACAATACTGTCCCGAAAAAAACCTGAGTATAGTTCCACGCATAATGCAAACATGTTACAAGCCACAGGCTCTGTGTCCTTGAATATACCAATCCTAATAATAGACCCAATAATAAAATTGACAATAAACTCATTATATTAAAAGCGTCATTTCCAAAATGTGCTACTGAAAATATTAAACTTGAAACAATAAGTGCAGCCTTTGAACTATGCCTCATTTTAATCAGTCTAAGTATTACCCCTCTAAATAGAAATTCCTCCAGAAGAGCAAAAGACAATACCAAACAAACCACTTCTAAAAAAGCGACATTCCTATTAATACCTGTTATTTTAAATGATCCAGTGATTCCAATACAAAGTAGAATGAGTCCAATAGATGCAACTCCAAGACTTAGTCCGATTGCTGTATCTTTAAGAAACAAGTTGATTCCTAAGTTTAATTGGGTCTTAGAATCAAAGTTTCTAAAAAACAGAACATTAATCGCCGGTAAAATAACCAACATACTTATTGCGACCCTAATATATCCATAGTCAACTTCAAGACCAATTGCTATAAATATCTTCTTAACAACCAGATGGTTTATTGCTAAAGGTATACCTATTGCACACAAACTTGATAGGATGATTAGACCTATCGTAATAAATCCTTTTTTTAAACCAGATAATTTTTTCATAGATGCATATTCTCCTTATTTCATTGAAATTCCAACATATGTGCATATTTAATTCGAAAAAGGATGGTTCAACTCTACCAATTGGGAAAATATCAAAACAATATACTAAGGCCCTTGCAAAGTCACAGATTAATGAGCTCATCATACTTTATATAATTTTTGATTCGTAAATATCTATATATCGTATGATGGAGGCTCTTGAATAATATTCTGCAAGTTGTTCATGCTAAAAAAGTGATCTATATACCACCAAAAGTCCATCCAAAAAACCTGTCAATGCATTTTCTTCACATAAACGCCACCAAATTAGTGTTGATAAACAGAGAAAAATATGATAATATAGCTTCATTACCAATGGTAATTACCACTGGTAATGTATTTATAATACCATACTGAGGAGGAATTACAATGACAATTAAAAAAACAGCTCGATTTGCAGGTTTAAGCTATTTGTCCATCATCATATTTGGCATATTCAGTCACATAATTGTTCGAGGAAATATCATTGTATCAAATGATTCCGCACGTACTGCCGCTAACATACTGAGTCAAGAAACTTTATTTAGAATGAGTATAGTAAGTGATTTACTTATGGTGCTTAGTTATTTGGGACTGGGTATATGCCTATACTTTTTATTTAAGCCTATACACAAAAAAAAGTGCCACTGTTCTATTACTGCTAAATGTTATTGGAGCATCTATGATGGCTCTAAATATGTCCAATCAATTTATTGCGCTTTATTTATTAAAAGGTTCACCATATCTCACTGCATTTGATACGAACCAACTACAAGCTGGCTCACTATTTTTTATGAATTTGCATGCAATTGGATATAAAATGGCTACAATTTCATACGGACTGTGGTTGATTCCTATGGGGTATTTAGGTCTTAAATCAAAATACTTCCCGAAGATCATTTCATATTTGCTTATAATAGGAGGCGCAACTTATATGATTTCATTCTTTGGAACCATTCTTGGTGCACAAATTCCAAGTGACCTTACCATTCCAGCGGATCTGGGTGAATTTTCACTATGCTTTGGTTGCTCATTCGTGGTGTAAAAGAAAACTAACCTATCGGAACAATCATTTTTTGAGATAATAAGCATAAACAAAGAGTAAAGGTGCTTATATGAAAAAAAAATCTAAAAGAAAATATGTACGATAAATTTGTAAATACTATGTTGGAATTAATACTAGAAAAAGGTGGACTCACCGATGTGAATTTGAGGATGGTTTCAAAGAAAATTGGCTGTGCGCACACAAATGCCTATAATTATTTCGATGGCTTTGATGGCCTTATTTTTGCAGCTTATGATAGAGCCCTTGATATATACGGCAGTGCAGTTATTCAGGGCTTAAACTCCATTTCTGAGGGCAAGGTTTGCTTTCTAAAATTTGTAGAAAACATTGTAGGCTTTGCACTGGAAAACCCAGGATACTACCGTTTCATTGGTTCTGACACTTTCAACATTCATGGCTTACATCCAGAAACTATTGGAAAAGCCATTCAACTAAAACAATTCTTCTTAGACCTATTTTACGCTGTTGTTCATCCACACCTAAATAGAGAGGACTCTGATGTGTGTGCATCCATCATAATGTCATATCTTGATGGTGAGTTGTTCAATATCATTAACAAACGAGCTTTTCCAGAAGACCGGGTGAATGAACGCATACTTGAGTACACTGAAAAACTACTGCACATGTTTATCGCACAGTCAAAGCAAGTGGTTGAGGCATCTACAGACACAAGCCCCTTTGTATGTCCTGAATTTCCGGAGTATGTTCTTCGGTATTTGAGTGAAATGAATAGTGGAAGTTTTGATAGTCGCTATGCTTAGTTTTATGAGAAAATGATGAGATACAATAAATGCCCAGTTAATTTGTGATTAACTGGGCATTTTGTATTTTGAAGTGTTTGGTTTTTAATGCGGTGTTAGTGGTGCGGTTATATATTTTCATTCCGGAAGAAACCGGACGCGAATAGTCTCTATGAACGATTGCATTTGCAACCGCCTCACGGTAAGCTACAAAAAGTATTTCCTCTATAGTCTCTCTATGCTCACATCCTCACCACTATCGAGATTAACCACTGTTCCATCATCCGCAGCACCATTAAGTATATGTCAATCATGGTAATTCGCAAAAGCACTCACTATTTTAAGTAGAATTTTAGTGTAATCTCTTTTATATTCAATATATTTGAATTCACCTAGTAGCAATTCAAAATTGACATAATATCTCCTCCACTCGCCCGGTCGAAGCCGGAAGAATATTTTTCTTCCGGTTTAAATGTATTCTGCGGAGACTTAACATACAATTATTCTTATCAAAACAAGCATCAAATACAATAAAAATATCCATGTGTTAGTATTCCAACATAGTAGAATTGATGTCTTTCTTATTCATACTGTTCGGTTTTACGGTTATTTGTGGTATGGTTCTCCGTAGCAGGGACAAGTGCTGTTATTTTTCAAACTAATTGTTCTTTGTTATTCTAGTAAAAACTCCGCAATGTTCATATGCAGCACACCATTTCTTGAGCGATTAACTCGGTCCATTGAAATAACCATCTTGGGATAATTGTCTTCGATCTTTTCCAGTACTGAGAACTCTCTTTCAATTGTCGATTCTTCCGCTAGTAAATATGTCACTTGAATATACATCTTTTGATCGCCATTAACTGCTATGAAATCAACTTCTCTGTCACCATACTTTCCTACATAGATTTGATAGCCTTTTCTTCTTAGCTCCAAATAAACAATATTTTCAAGACACTGTCCGATATCCTTTTCATTATCGAAAAATAGACTGCGTATGCCTAAATCATTAATGAAGTACTTCTCGTTCGTTTTCATCAACTCTTTGCCCTTGATATTATAACGTGGGACGCCATATACCAGATAAGTGCTTTTAGCAGCATCAATATAATTGTAAATGGTTTCTTTAGAGAGTTTTCTACCTTCACTTTTCAAGTATTTTGTAATGGTGCCTGCAGAGAATATTTGTCCAACATTATCAATTAAGTACAACATGAATCTCTGCAACAGTTCTACGTCTCTGACAGAGTACCTCTGTACAATATCTCGAAGTAAAATTGACTGATACATGTCCATAATATAATTCTTGGCCGTACGTTCATCATCAAACTGAAATTTTCCAGGCATACCTCCAGTTTTTATATACTCAATAAGCTGATTCTCGTCAGAAGTCTTTTCATCATATATTTCCCGAAAAGATAAAGGCAATATCTCAATTGTATAGAATCGACCTGTTAGGTACGTTGCGAGTTCACCAGATAAAAGCTTGGAGTTAGATCCAGTAATGAAGACTTCAGCATCACCTTTTGCATTCAATGAGTTAACAACCTTTTCAAATCCATCCACCTCTTGGACTTCATCCAAAAAGACATAGTACTTTTTATCTAAAACCATTTTTTTCTTCAATATGTGCATTTAGTCGACGGTAGTCTTTCAGCTCTTCAAACTCTAGCCATTCAAAGTTAATAGTGATGATCTGTTCTTTGTCTACACCTTGAGCTATTAGTTCATCTTGGATTTGGAGCAACAAGGTGGACTTTCCTACTCGGCGCATTCCTAAAAGTACTTTGATTACTTGCTTTCCAAGTACTTTTTTGATTTCTTCTAGATACCATTCACGTTTTATCATCATAATGTTCACCTCAATTAAAAATTACCACA
>LQAG01000110.1_pt1 | contig 37896 bp, 56 predicted proteins | sample 1535801 | NCBI WGS metagenome assembly LQAG01 (sample SAMN04331584, study PRJNA305678) | bioreactor metagenome | isolation source: bioreactor_3 inoculated with Wadden Sea sediment 1st replicate of a... | place: Germany:Bremen
GAAGTTAAAAAATGAACGGTCTGGCCCATTGACTTCGGATGATGGATAAATGGGAGAACGGCCTGAGATTGATGTGTCAGGTGTTATGAGAATGACGTCACGGTCACCGACGGGCGGGAGACACACACCAAGGGGATAAAATCATGAATGACATGCGGACTGGTGGGCTGCCGTTTCAGGCAATGGGGCAGGCCTGTGGAGATAACCCACGGCCTGCCCGGGATATCTGTCAAGAGCTAACCCGCATCATAGGTGCATGTGGAGAAATCGATTTCTTTACCACATTTGGCACATTTGTGGGGTTTGTGAAATTCGTCGGAAAATATTTCCTTGGGTTCATCGCATTCCGGACACTTACAGGTAAAGGACTTCAGATTTTTAAAATTCTCGAATCCAGGGCAATGTTGCGGTGTACTCATGATAGCCTCCTTATGCTTGTCGTTTAATTGGGACTGCTTCTGTGTATTGGTATTTTGGGTCATTGTCAAGGGTTCATGCCAGGTTCACAACGGTCCGGCCCGTCAGCTGACCCTGGAGCATCCGGTCGATTGCGTCCGGCAGCTGGTCCAGAGAGATGAGGGTCGCCATCTGTTTCAGATGGGCTGGTTTCCAGTCCAGGGCCAGTCGGTTCCACAGGGCCTGACGGGGATTTGTGATAATGCTGGGAATCGATGCCGTGCAGCGACACCCCTCTGAGAATGAATGGAAACACGGTGAGCGGCAGCTCCGGGGAAGCCACCAGTCCGCAGCAGGTAACTTTTCCCCAGGGGAGTACAGACTTGACCGCAGAAGCCAGGATATCACCCCCACAGTATCCACCACAGCTGCCCATTTTGCCGCAAGCATCGGGGCCTGTGTGTTTTCCAGAAATTTCTGGCGAGGGATGATATCCGATGCTCCCAAATCTTGGAGAAATTTTGTCTCATATTTGCCGGATACCGCGGTCACGGCATATCCGAGCCCGGCCAGGATGGCGACGGCCAAAGATCCCACTCCGCCGGTGGCACCGGTGACCAGCACCGGACCGGCATCCACAGGGATGTCGATGATTTTTCAACGGACATGGCTGCCGTAAATCCGGCGGTTCCCAGAATCATGCTTTCCTCCAGGGTCAGGCCGGCGGGCAAAGGCACCACCCAGTCCGCCGGCACACGAACATACTGCCCGAATCCTCCGGCCGTGTTCATGCCCAGGTCATAGGACGTGACGACCACCGGATCACCCGGTGCCAGTTTCGGGACCCGGCTTTTTTCGACATGGCCTGCGGCATCGATGCCTGGAGTGTGGGGATAGCTTCGGGTCACCCCTTTATTCCCGGTGGCGGATAACGCATCCTTGTAATTGAGAGATGAGTACTGAACCCGGATCAGGACATCCCCTTCCGGCAGGTCCGACACCCGGGTCTCACGGACCCGCCCCGAGTACTTCCCGTCTGCGTTTTTTTTCTACAATGAATGCTTCAAAGGCCTGATCGGTCATAACCGCCTCCCTGGTATCAGATGATTTGAATTTATCCGCTCCTGACTTGTCAAATTAATGCCGATCTGGTATTGAATCAAGTTTTATATTCGTGGACATGTAATTTTGCCTTACTTTTCGGCTGGATCATGGTATGAGAGAATGATGAAAAAAACGTATTCCAAACTCCCCGGGTGGCCCTGATTTCCTTTTCCCACTTTGTTCATGATCTGTACTCCAGCTTTCTGCCGCCACTTTTGCCCCTGATCATCGAAAAATTGTCTCTGACCCTGAGTCAGGCAGGGCTTTTGTCCTTTGTGATGCAGGTGCCAGCCATGCTCAACCCGTTCGTCGGGTTGTTTGCCGACAACAAAAAAGTGGCCCGATGGCTGGTCATCTTGGCCCCGTCATTCACCGCCGTGCCCATGAGCCTGATCACGGTGGCACCGTCCTATTCGCTTCTCTTGATCCTGCTATTCCTATCCGGAATTTCTGCGGCCCTGTACCATGTCCCCTCACCGGTACTGGTGGCCGGATATTCCGGAACTCGAAAAGGCAGGGGAATGAGTCTGTTTATGTCCGGCGGAGAGCTGGCCCGGACCCTGGGGCCGATGGTGGCAGTGCGGCGTTATCATGGCTGGGTGTGGACCGATTCTACCTGGTATTGTGCCTGGCCATGGTCACGTCCGTGATGCTCTGGCTGACCCTGGAATCCCCGCCGGAAAAAACCGAAGTCAGGCGGAACGGCTCCCTGAAACAGGCGTATGTCGAAATCCGCCATGTGCTCAGACCCTTGTCCGGCATCCTGATGGCCCGGGCCGGCATGCATGCTTCCATGGGCATTTTTTTGAGTGTTTTCATCAAAAATCAGACCGGAAGTCTCTGGTATGGAGGGGCTGCCCTGGCCTTGTACGAGGCATTTGGCGTGGCCGGGGTTTTGTCCGCCGGGACCCTTTCCGACTGGCTGGGCCGCAGAAAGTGCTGTTCTGGGCACTGGCTGTCGCACCATTGGCTTTGCTGCTGTTTGTGCATACCACCGGTATCCTGAAATCGGATGCTGGTGATCACCGGTTTTTCCATTTTATCCACCACACCGGTGATGCTGGCCATTGTGCAGGAAAATGCTGAAAACCATCCATCCGCTGCCAACGGCATGTTCATGATGGTCTCCTTTACCGTCCGGTCTCTTGCCGTGGTGGTGGTGGGCGCTGTCGGGGACATGGCCGGTATGGAAACATGTTTATCTTCAGCGCGCTGGCGGGATTTCTGTCTCTGCCTTTTCTGATATGGCTGCCGGACAGAAAAAAAGACATTCAACCCGTTGATTCAGGAGAGTTTCATGCTGAAAACCAATGAAGACCAGATCGTTGAGATGTTTATGGAATGCCGGCCCGGCCCTCCCCGGGTGGGACCGGGATGGAAAGTGGACCATCAGGGCGTGCCGTTTCTTTTGCCCGGTATCGGTGGCATCACCCTGAATGTGGGTGTGGGAGATCCGGCCTTCGGCCTGGCCGGCGATCATATCGAGCCCGGGGTCTCGTGTACGGCCAATGCGGACAAGCCCAATGATTTTCCCAACAATTCGCTTCAGTTTCTGGCCTGTGTGGGCAATGAAGCAAAAATCCTTTCCGGCGAAGCCAAAGGTGCGACCGGAGTGGTGATCGGCCACCATGGCGGATCCGAGCATATCATTGTGGAGTTTAACCGGCAGATCAAGGAACAGATGAGCTATGACGATAAAATCCGGATACGGGTTAAAGGCCAAGGCCTGGCTCTGCTGGATTTCCCGGGTATCCGGTTGTTCAACCTGTCGCCCGAACTGCTCCACAACATGCGAATCACCTCTGACGGCAAAGGGGCCTGACCGTGCCGGTCACCACCCTTGTACCGGCAGCATGCATGGGATCTGGCCTGGGCAGGGCACATGTAGGGGCAGGGGATTATGATGTCATGACATCGGATCCGGACACGGTGGCAGCATATCGCCTGGACAAAATGCGGTTCGGCGATTTTGTGGCTTTGATGGACCACGACAACGCCTATGGCCGGGCCTATCGAAAAGGGGCGGTGAGCATCGGCATCGTGGTGCACTCCGACTGTCGCCTGGCCGGCCACGGCCCGGCATACCACCTTGATGACCTCTTCGGATGGCCGGATTACCCCGATCAAAGATCCCGCAGCCAATATCGGGGACATCATGGACATTGGCACTGTTTGCAAAAAAACGATCAATGATATAAAGACCCCATGACCCTTCAACCCCATGTCAAGGATACCGGTGTGACCCAAAAACCATCCTGCAAAAGGCCGGGGCAAAACCCGGAAACTGGCCAAGCTCCACTACATTTACGAAAAAGAAGCCAGGTATTTCGCCCAGATCTCTGAAACCGCCAAAGCCTTGGCAGGCGAGGAACTGATGGAACTAGGCGCCGGAAATCTGTCCTATGAATTCCGGGGCATCCGGTTCACGGCTTCCAAACCGGATTTTTACCGGATTACCTTTCAGTCAAGGCTTTTGTCCCGGATACTGATCCCGCTGGTCACGTTTGCCTGCCAAAATAAGGATACGCTGTACAAAGAAGCCCGGAAGATCCCCTGGGAAGAATTGATGTCTGCGAAAGACACCTTTTCCATCGCGGCCAATGTCTCGGAATCCAGCATCACCCACTCCAATTTTGCCGGACTCCGGGTCAAGGATGCCATTGCCGATTACTTCCGGGACCGCACCAACCGGCGGCCCAACGTGGATCCTAAAAACCCCGGAATCCTCATCAATGTGCATATCCATCGGGATGTAGCCACAATATCGCTGGATGCTTCCGTGGGGCCGCTGCACAAGCGCGGATACCGGGAAGCCTCGGTGTCGGCACCCATGCAGGAAACCGTGGCTGCAGCCATCATCCGGAAAAGCGGTTGGGACGGCACCATGCCGCTGTATGATCCCATGTGCGGTTCCGGGACCCTGCTGGCCGAAGCGCTGATGATGTACTGCCGAATTCCGGCCCAGGTGTTCCGGACCCGGTTCGGATTCGAACGGCTTCCGGATTTCGATCCCCGGCTTTGGGAAGACATCAAACAAACGGCAGACCGGAACATTCGGCCGCTGACTCCAGAGCTCATCGCCGGCAGCGATATGTCAGAACAGGCAGTGGCAGCAGCCAAAACCAACCTCATGGGGCTGCATCACGGTGCCAATGTGGCCGTATCGCAAACCGATTTCCGGGAAATCCCCGGCATTGAAGACAGCCTGATTGTCACCAACCCCCCTATGGCATCCGCATGGGGAAAACCAGGATATGAAATCATTCTATCAGGATTTCGGCATGTTCCTCAGAGAACGGTGCCGCCGGTCCACCGCTCTGGTGTATTTCGGAGATCCCAGATACATCAAGCATGTGCCACTGGCACCTTCCTGGAAAGAGCCTTTGACCATCGGGGGACTGGACGGGAAACTGGTGAAATATCAACTTTTTGATCAAGGACAGACAAATATGGACAGTTCCTTCAACCAGGAATCCGGCATCAAAATCTACCACGAACTCATGGCCAACAAGGTGGGGGATATCCTTCTGGTTTCCAGCCCCTATGACGCGTTCATCATGGAGGAAGAGGGCCGGCTGTCCAACCGGATTATCCATGAATACAAGGGACTGAATCTGTCCAGACCGCCCCGGCTCACCTGGGTGTCTTCGGCCGATGATGCGTTTGGGCGACTGGGAAAAAAAATTTCGACCTGATCCTGGCCATGCCCAGCCTGGACGGCATGGACGTCCAGACGTTCGGAGAAAAAGTCAAGCAGCAGTATGCGGACCTGCCGTTTTTCATGCTTCTGCACAACACCTGCGACATCAGCCAGTACCTTTGCTTAGAAAACAAGACCGCCATTGACCGAACTTACGTTTGGGGCGGGAATGCCGATCTGCTGCTGGCCATCATCAAAAACTTTGAAGATGAAAAAAATGTGGCCTTTGATACAAAAAACGCCAATGTCCGGGTCATCATCATGGTGGAAGACTCTCCCCATCATTATTCCTCGATTCTGCCGGTGATTTACAAACAGATCGTTATGCAGACCCAGTCCGTGATCGACGAATCCATCAACGAAGAACATCGGCTGTTGAAAATGCGGGGACGACCCAAGGTACTGCTGGCCCACACCTATGAAGAAGCCATTGCCCTGTATGAAACCTACAAACCCTATGTGTTGTCCGTCTTTTCCGATATGCGGTTTCCCAGAAACGGGAAAGAGGATAAAAACGCGGGATTTCACCTGTTGAGCCGGATCAAGAAGGAAGTGCCGGACCTGCCTCTGCTGGTGATCAGCACTGAAGAGCGCAGCTGGGATTTAGCTTATCAGATACCAGCGGTGTTCATCAACAAGAATTCCAACAATCTCAATGACCGGATTAAGACCTTTTTTGTTGGATGCCTGGGATTCGGGGCGTTCGTGTTTCGACTGCCCAACGGAAACGAAATCGCCCGGGCCAATGATCTGCGGGCCATTGAAAAACTGCTGCCAGACATTCCGGATGAATCCATTGTGTTTCATGCCAAAACAATGATTTTCCCGATGGCTTCTGGCCGAAGTGAAATCAGCCTGGCCCTGAACCTCAAACCTTATACAGTGGAGGATTTTCCCGATCCCAAAACATTGAAGCGGTTTCTTATCGACAGTATCCGGGCCCGCCGCCTGGGAACCCGCCAGGGCCAGGTCATTGAATTTGACTCCAAAGAATTTGATTCAGATACCGGGTTCATGAAAATCGGGAACGGGTCTCTGGGGGGGAAAGCCAGAGGGTTGGCTTTCATGGCTTCCCAAATCAAGCGGGACGATGTCCTTATCAAAAAAATTTCCTGACGTGAATATCCATATTCCCCAAACCTTTGTGATCGCCACGGACGGATTCAAAATGTTCATCGATGACAACAACCTGGCGCAGCTCCTGGAATCCGCCCACAATCTGTCTGATGAAATGGTGGTGGAATCATTCATAAAGGCCCGGTTTCCGGACTGGCTGAAAAACAATTTAAGGGTTTATCTGGAACATGTGAATTATCCCATTGCGGTGCGGTCCTCCTCATTGTTTGAAGATGCCCATTACCAGCCGTTTGCCGGCCTGTACAAAACTTATATGCTGCCCAATACCGACCAAAATCTCGACACGCGTCTGGAACGGCTGATCATGGCTGTCAAGCTGGTGTACGCCTCCACCTACATGAAAGCCCCCCGGGCCTATGCCCAGAGCACCATGCACCGGACCGAAGACGAGGAAATGGCCGTTATTCTCCAGGAGCTTACCGGAATCCGGCATGACAATTACTTTTACCCGTCCATTGCCGGCGTGGTCCAATCCTATAACTTTTATCCCATTGCCCATCTCAGAGCCGAGGACGGCATTGCATACATCGCCATGGGTCTGGGCAAAATTGTGATGGAAGGCGGCAAAACCCTGCGGTTCTGTCCCAAATATCCGCAGTTTCTCCCCCAATTTTCCATGGTGGAGGACATCCTGGAAAATTCCCAAAAATATTTTACGCATTGAAAATGGATGTCTTTCCTCCCAAAGATCAATTTTTTTCTAATCCGGTGGACGATCCCACCTTGGTCAAACTGGACCTCATGGATGCAATGGATCATCCCATTATCCGGCAGTTGTGCTCCACGTTCCATGTCCAGGACAACCGGATCAGGGACGTGTATTCCAACAAAGGATATCCGGTGCTGACCTTTGCCGGCATTCTGAAATTCAACTGTTTTCCGTTGGCGGAAATCCTAGCGGAAGTCACCCGGATCGGCAGCCGCTGGATGGGATCGTCCGTGGAGGTGGAGTTTGCCGTGAACCTGCCTGCAGACAGCGATCAAAAACCAGAATTCTCTTTGCTCCAGATCCGTCCCATGGGCCGGTACAAACAGAATCTCTCTGTTAGAATCACTGAAACAGACCAGGAAAACGCCTTCTGCTATTCCATTCATCCTGGGGAATGGTGAATACAAAAATATTCAGGATCTGATCTATGTGGACCCCGACTGTTTTGATCCGGCAAAAACCGTTGAAATCGCCGGGGAGATCAACAAGCTCAACGCCCAGTTCAATGAAAGCCAGAAAAAATATGTGCTCATCGGTCCGGGACGTTGGGGGTCTTCTGACCGGTGGCTGGGGATTCCGGTGGCATGGAATGATATCTCCAATGTCGGAGTCATGGTGGAAACCACCATTGAGAGCATCAAAGCGGATCCGTCCCAGGGGTCCCATTTTTTTCAGAACATCACTTCTTTAGGCATTGCCTATATAACGGTTTCGGATAATTCCGAAGACTTTATCGACTATGAATTTTTAACCCGGCAGGCGGGTATCGCTGCCACACCGCACCTGAAACATATCCGCTTCAAGGACGGGCTGGATATCCGGGTGGATGGAAACACTCCCGGGCAGCACTGATACCCCATGAACCGGCGTCTGACACCGCGCCCATGCCGGATGTACCAGTGATTGATCCAGCGAATTAATCGGGATCCGGCCCGGGGTTCCGCCTGACCAGACCAGTTCCGGCAGAACCCAGGGCCGGATCTCACTTAACACGAGGTCTCATATGACAATCCCATTGAGCGACATATCCCGATTGTATGAGGGGGATGCCCCGGTGATCACCACCATTGACTCCCATACCGAAGGCGAAATGACCCGCCTGATCGTAAACGGATTGCCGCCCGTCCCCGGGGCATCCATGACGGAAAACTGATCCGGTTCAAACCGATCATGACGGGATCCGGCACCTGCTGACCCGGGAACCCCGTGGCTCCCGCCAGGTGCTCGCCGCCCTGGTCACCGAACCTGTGACTTCGGATGCCGCGTTCGGGCTCATCTATATGGACGCCCGCCGATATCCTTTTCTGTGCGGCCATGCCACCATCGGGGCCGTGACCACCCTCTTCCGCACCGGGACCCTGGCACTGACAGAAGGTGACAACCGGGTGGGGATCGACACACCGTCCGGACGGATGACCGCCCTGGCCCCATGTCAGAAACGGCCGATTGACATCCGTATCCATTCAAATGGTGCCCACGTTTGTTTTTGCCATGGATCAGCAGATCCGGGTGGACGATTTTGGACCCATCTCCGTGGACCTGGTGTGTGCCGGCGGATTTTTCGCCATGGTCAACACACAGCAGATCGATCTGTCACCCACGCTGGAAAACAAAAAAACTGGTGGATCTGGGCATGAAACTCATTGATGCCGCCAATGAACAACTCACGGTAACCCATCCGGAACGGCCGGATGTGGCCACGGTGGATGTGACAGAATTTTATGATACCATCCCCTCTAATGGCCCGGCCCGGGGCCGGGGCATGGTGGTGTACGGCGAATCCCATATGGACCGGTCCCCCTGCGGCACCGGCACTGCCGCCAAACTGGCCCTGCTGCACCATACTGGAAAAATCGAACTAAACCAGCCCTATATCAATGCCAGCCCCCTGGGCACCATGTTCGAGGCCCGGGTGGTGGAAAAAACCAGAATCGGGGATTTTGAGGCCAGCGTCACCCAAATTTCCGGCAGCGCCTGGATCACCGGGGTTCATCATTTCATCCTGGATCACACCGATCCGTTTCAACAAGGATACCTGGTCTGATGACACCTGATCTGATTTTTCACAACGCGACCCTGTATTTTCCCGGAAACGCGCCTTTTTGCAGAAAACAGCCTGCCGATCCGAGCACCTCTCCTCCTGTCACAGCCCTGGCAACAACCGGCAGCCGGATCACGGCCTTGGGCGATGATGACACTCTCCTGGCCATGGCCGGTCCAAACACCCGGATTCTGGACATGGATCAACACCTGGTCCTGCCCGGATTTATCGATACCCATTTTCATTTTTATGAATGGGCCGTCAATCTCAGCAGCATTGATTTTGCCCAAACCCGTAATTTTGCCGGCATGGAATCAGCCATCCGGGAAAAGCCGCCTTGCTGGGACCAGGCCACTGGATCCTGGGCCAGGGGTTTAATGAATCGGACTGGCCGGAAAACCGAATGCCTGACCGCCTGGACCTGGACCTGGCGGCCCCGGACAACCCGGTGTGCATCTGGCGCTGTGATCTTCATCTGGCGGTTGCCAATTCCATGGCCCTGTCTCTGGCCGGTATCGATTCCGCCTCCCCGGATCCGGCGGACGGTGTGATCGTGCGGGACGGTACCGGTATTCCCACGGGGGTGCTCAAGGAAATGGCCCCCAACCTGATCCGAAACGTAATCCCCGCCCTGACCTTTGGCCAGCTGCTGGAGAATATGGAAAAGGCCATGGCAAAGGCCCATGCCATGGGATTAACCGGGATTCACGACATCCGGCTCATGGGTGGTGAAGAAGGAACCGTGGCATTGAAGGCCTGGCAGGCCCTTCATTGCGGAAACAGACTGGCTTTGCGCTGCCATGTGGCCCTTCCCGGAGAGATGACCCGCCAGGCGGTCGACCTGGGGCTGTGCACCGGATTCGGGGACACCCTGTTGCGCATCGGGCATCTGAAATTTTTCAGCGACGGAGGGATGGGAGCACGGACCGCCTGGATGACCGAACCTTATCTTGATGCGGCATACGGCATGCCCCTGACCCCCATTCGGGAGATTGAAAAGGCCGTGGTACAGGCGGATGCTGCCGGTCTTTCCTGCATGGTTCATGCGGTGGGGACCGGGCCGTCCATGAAGTATTGTCTGTGTTTGCGAAGGTGGAAGCGCTCAACCAGAGCGCCTGCCGGATTCCCCACCGGATCGAGCACGCCCAGATGATCCTGCCGAAGGACCTGGACACTTTGGGACGGATGAAAACCTGGCGGTTTCCTGCCAGCCCAACAACATGAGCCTGGACATCTCCTTGATCAATCAGTGCGCCGGGGACAGGGCCCGGTTTGCCTATAATTTCAAAAGCATTCTGAACACGGGGGTTCCCACAATGTTCAGCTCGGATGCCCCGGTGGCGGACCCCAATCCCTTTGCCGGCATCTTTTCCGCGGTCACCCGCCAGCGCATGGATCACACCCCTGACACCGGCTGGTATCCGGACCAGTGTCTGACCGTGGACCAGGCGGTTGATGGATATACCCTGACCCCGGCTACAGTGTCAGGCATGGGGAATGTGACCGGCAGCCTGAGCATAGGAAAAAAGCAGACCTCATCGTAACGGACCGCAATATCTTCACTGCCGATTCAAAAGATATCCCCACCACCCGGGTGATGCTGACCCTATTCAACGGACAGATCGTGTATGAAAGACCCTGACCTGTTTTATCTGGAAACCATCTTTACCCGGTCGGCCGACGGCCTGCTGATCTGTGACGGCCAGGGCCGGATTCTGAAAATGAACCGGGCCGCGGAACGACTCAATGGCATCCGGGCCGACGAAGTGCTGGGAAAAGATGTCAGGACTCTGGTCAAAGAAGGGCAGATCAACCGGTCTGCTACCCAGGAGGTGCTGGAAACAAGACGTCAGGTCAGCCTGGTCCAGACCACCCCACGATCCGGATACTCGCTGCTGGTGACCGGCACCCCGGTTTTGAAGATGCCGGAGAGATCGCCTATGTGGTGGTGAACGAACGGGATATCTCCCTGATCCGGGATATGAAACGCAAACTGGCACAGGCACGCCAGGAATCGGAAAAATGCGGGATGAACTTGCGGAACTCACGTTGCGGGAACTGACGGACAATGATGTGGTGGCCCAGAGCCCTTCCATGAAAAGACAGTTCACCTGGCATTGAAGCTGGCCCGGATCGGGGCGTCCAATATTCTGCTGTCCGGGGAATCCGGTACCGGCAAAGGGTTACTGGCCAAATTCATTCACAAACACAGCCCCCGGTCCGGCAAACCGTTCATCCAAATAAACTGCGCGGCCCTGCCGGAAAATCTGCTGGAAGCCGAACTGTTCGGGTATGAAAAGGGCGCGTTCACTGGTGCCAGAGAAACCGGCAAGGCCGGCCTGTTTGAACTTGCCGCCGGCGCACCCTGTTCCTGGATGAAATCGGGGAACTGACCCACGGGGTCCAGGCCAAACTACTAAAATACCTGGATGACCAGGAAATCATGCCCCTGGGGAGTACTCAGTCCAGAAAATTGACTGCACGGTTCTGGCCGCCACCAATCAGAACCTGGCGGAACTGACCCAAAACGCTTTCGTCTGGATCTGTTTCACCGGCTCAACGCCTTTACCCTGTCCATCCCCCCCATTGCGGGAACGGCCGGAAGACATCATGGAGCTGACCTTGATCTGCCTGAAAAAATACAACAGGAAATACCGCCGCAGAGCCCATATCGGATACCGTTCCTCCGGGCATTAAAGACTCATTTCTTTCCCGGCAATGTCCGGGAACTCATGAACATCATCAAACAGGCGGTAGCCATGTGTGAACGACGTCAGCTGGATGATTACCTGATCCGGTTAATCGCCCCATCAACCTGCGCCGCAACCGGGGCATCTGCCCGTAAAACAGGTAACGGGCTGGTTCAAACCCTTGAAACCGTGGAGCGGGATTTGCTGGAACAGGCGGCGGACCAATGCCGGACCACGCGTCAGGCAGCGGATTTTCTAGGCATCAGTCAGCCCACGGTGGTGAGAAAGTTTAAAAACACGGGATTCGTATCCGGGCCGGATAAACATTTGATTCGTTTCTAAATCAAATGTTTCATTTCATCCCATGGTTCGGGCCGAAACGCCTTTTTCTATTTGATTCAATATTTAATCAAGCATATCTACTTAAAATTCAAATAATTATACAATATTTGCGATTCAATATCAAATCAAACCGTGCAGCAATAAAATGAATGCCTGGTTATATTTTCAATAATTTCTTTATTTTTTAATTATGTTACAGATATACTGTCTGAAATGGTACGCATTTTGTATAAAAATTAATACATTAAACATAACCCTGTCATGCATACCGAGCAAAGGTGTTGATTTATGAAAGAAAAACCGTGGAAGCCCTGGTTACTGCTGTCACCTTCCCTGACAGCCGTATTTTTACTGCTGGTTGTACCGGTTTGTTTTGTGGTGGTATACAGTTTCTGGCTCAGGGCCCCATCGGGCCAGGATATTCCGGCATTCCAGTTCGGCAATTATGCCAAATTCTTTGCGGATTTCTTTTACCCGTCCATTCTGCTTGGCACCCTGCGGGTGGCCCTGGAAACCGTCATCATCTGCCTGATCATGGATATATCCCGGCCTATTATTTTACCGCACTGAATCCCGGCTTAAACCCTATCTCATGATTCTGGTGATGCTGCCTTTCTGGATCAGCTTCATCATCCGCACCCTGAGCTGGATCAATATTCTCGGAGATTCCGGGCTGATCAACCACCTGCTGCTCAAATCCGGGCTGATTTCCAGCCCATTTCCCATGCTGTATAACGAAGGGGCTGTGATCATGGGACTGATCCAGTATCTGCTTCCCTTCATGATTTTAAATATCTATGTGAGCCTGGACGGTATTGACAAAAGTTTGACCGAAGCAGCCAAAAGCCTGGGATGTACGGAATGGCAGGCGTTCCGGGAATCACTCTGCCCTTGAGCCTGCCCGGGGTGAGTGCCGGATGCCTGCTGGTGTTCGTCCTGACCTGCGGCACTTATCTTCCCCCATGATCCTGGGCGCCGGCAATGAAATGATCGCCAACCTGATTTTAAGCGAATCATCGGCACCCTGGACTGGCCCTTCGGGTCGGCCATTTCCACCATTCTGCTGCTTTTGCTGGTCATCATCGTCTATACCTATAACCGGTACATGGGCATCAACCAGATATTCAAATCCCTGAGCAAAGGATAAGGGGAACAGATATGAAAAAACTGATTTCCGGCTGGACCCTGATCAAACTGTACACCCTTCTTGTGTATGTCTGGATGTTCGCCCCCATCGTGGTGGTGGTGATCCTGGCATTCAATCCTCAGCAATTCGGCACCTTTCCCATGGAGGGGTTCAGCTTCAAGTGGTTTGTCAAGCTGTCCCAGAACGCCACCATTCTGGAAGCGTTCAAAAACTCCCTGGTGCTGGGATCGTTGACCGCCATATTTTCCACGGCCATCGGTGTGCCCGCAGCCCTGGCATTTATCCGGTATGATTTTAAAGGCAAGGATTTTCTGAATACCATGCTCATCGCCCCCATCATGATTCCCGAAGTGGTGCTGGGCGTGGCCCTGCTGCTGTTCATCCGGTGGCTCCAGCAGCCCAAAAGCTTTGCCATGCTGCTCATCGGCCATGTGGTGCTGACCCTGCCCTATGTCCTGCTCATTGTCCAGGCAAGACTGGTGGGGATCCGGCGGGAATACGAGGAAGCGGCCCTTTCTCTGGGAGCCAGTCCGTTTCAGACATTCAAGGAAATCACATTCCCGCTGCTGGCACCGGCCATTTTTGCCGGCATGCTGTTTTCCTTTACCATTTCCTTTGATGATGTCACGGCCACGCTCTTCTGGGCCACGGCCCAGAATCAGACCGTGCCGGTCAAGATATTCAGCATGCTCAGGACATCCATCAGCCCGGAAATCAACGCGCTGGGGGGCGGTCATGATCGTATTGACCATTTCCATACCCCTTGCGGCAGGGTATGTGGCCCGGCGGTTTGCCAGGGGAAGCACCCACTGAAACATAGATTTAGCAGCACCTGACACCGGTCAGTGTGCACCAGGTATTTTAACTTTGAGAGACAAAGGAGACGACCATGGGAAAAGACTTGAAGAATCGGCTCGATGACGTGTATCAGAATTATCTGGAGGGAAACATTTCCCGCCGGGATTTCGTGAAGTTTGCCGGGATTGCCGGTGCAGCCCTGGGATTGGCTGGCGGGCCTTTCGGCCTGATAACCCAGGCATTTGCCGGCAAATCCATCACCTGTCATTCCTGGGCGGACCACTTCTGAGGCATTGCGCAAGTTCGCTTTTGACCCATTCACCAAAGCCACGGGCATCGAGGTAATTGACGCAGCCTTCACCGGCATGGATGATTTCCTCACCCAGGTCAAGGCCTCCTTTCCGCCCGGCGGAGAGTTCAACATTGCCCACCTGAGTGCGGTATATGACTATGCCAGATACACGGACCTGGGATTCGGCGTGGTACTGGATGAATCCAAGATTCCCAATCTCAAGAATGTCATGAGCAAGATGACCGACACCCTGCGGGGCATCACCAACGGGACCCTGTCCGCAGTTCCCTATGACCTGGGCCAGACCGGCATTGCCTACAATACCAAAGAAATATCCAGGGCGGACGCGGAAAAACTGGGAGCATCCCTGCTGTATGAAAAAAGCCTCAAAGGCAAACTCGGATCCTGGGGCGGGGATTTCCGAACCAACATGTGGTATGCAGCCCTGCACACCGGCCAGAGCCCCAACAATATCACGGATATTGATGCTGTGTGGGATGCGCTCAAGGAACAGCGGGGTCTGATCAAGAAATACTGGGCGTCGGGTTCCGAACTCATGAGCCTGCTGGCCAACGGTGAAATTTTTGCCACGGTGGCCTGGTCCGGCCGGGTGGCAGCCCTTCAGGATCAGGGACACCCCATTGGATATTTGTCTCCGGACGGCACCTATTCATGGATGGAATACATGTATGTGCTCAAGGGCACTGACCTGGGAGTGGCCCAGCAGCTGCTCAATTTCATGCTTGAACCGGATGCGGCCATTGCCGTGGCCCAGGGGCAGAAATATCCGGCCTCTCTGGATCCCACCAAGGTGGAAATGCCCGAAGACGTGAAAAAACTGCCTGCCTTTGATCCGACAGGCAAACTGAACGGGTATCTGTTTGCCGATCCGGCTTACTGGAACAAACATCAGATTGAATGGGCCGAAAAATGGGACCGGATCATCGCCGGTGCCTGATTGATGTAACAGACGTATGAAGACAGGCTTCCGGCGCTTTCTGTCACGCCGGAAGCCTGTTCCAACGATAGAAACGGGAGAACTCTGGTTTGACACACGCAAAAGACCCGGCCTTTGTCAGGTTCAAGGGTATTGAAAAACGGTTTGGTGATCTGATGGCGGTTCAACCCATGGATCTGAATATTGCCGAAGGATCCTTTGTCACCCTGCTGGGCCCCTCCGGCTGCGGGAAAACCACGTTGCTGAGAATGCTGGCAGGCCTTGAAACCCCGACCCGGGGAGACATCTTTATCAAGGGAATGCGCATCAATGATACCCCGATCCACAAGCGGAACCTGGGCATGATTTTCCAGAACTATGCGCTGTTTCCCCACAAAACGATCTTTGACAATGTGGCGTTCGGCCTGAAGTACCGGGATGTGTCCAAAACCGAAATGAAGGTAAAAGTGGAAAAAGCCTGGAAACCGTGCGTCTGCCCGGTGTGGGAAACCGGATGCCCTCGCAGCTGTCCGGAGGGCAGCAACAGCGCATCGCCCTGGCCCGGGCCATTGTCATCGAACCGGACGTGTTGCTGATGGATGAACCGTTGTCCGCTCTGGACGAAAACCTGAGGGAGGACATGCGCCGGGAAATCGACAACCTTCAGCAGGAACTGGGGGTGACCACTATTTTTGTAACCCATGACCAGAGAGAGGCATTGTCCATGTCTGACAAGGTGGTGGTGATGAAAGACGGATTTATCCAACAGCAGGGAGAACCTGAGGAGGTCTACAACAATTCGGCCAACCACTTTGTGGCGGATTTTCTGGGGCATTCCAATTTTCTGGCAACCACGGTCAAAATCCGGGAAAACGGGAATTACGAGGTGGTGCTGCCAGATGGCAGCACCTGCCTTGCCAGCCGGTGGGAGACTTTGAGGTGGGAGAAAAAGCCGAGATCGTGATCCGGGCTCAGAAAATGACCCTGGGATATCAAAAGGATTTCTCCAAAGAAGAAGGGATGAACTATTTTTTGGCAAAATCAAGGACCGCAGCTATATGGGGGGAGAGGTCAGCTATTTTGTAGAGATTGCCGACGGTCAGTTACTGCATGTGATCAATTTTGTCAAGCGAACCCCCTATCGCCGGGGAGATGAGGTCTATATCCGGGTGGATCCGTTCCACTGTCGATTATTGAAACAGTAAAATAAACCAGACGGTTTTGTAGACAAATCCAGGTGGAACGGGAAATACCCTGTGCCATTCTGACAGGAGATGTGCGCAACGTGTAAGGAGGAAAAAACATCCAGTGACGGAACCGTTACATGAGCGCCCCACCCAGGGCAGCTTCATGGGATCAAACAGACCCTGGATTCCGGTGTCAGCTACCTGATTTTTGAAAACGAACTGACACTGGAAAAAGAATCCATTTTTGATCCGTCCCACATGGCATACGCCTATTTTGAAGCCAATGCCTTTACCTGGAAAAAGGTGGTGGACAAATCCCTTCAAAGGGAATATCTGGTGGTGTGTATCGGGACAGGCAATGAAGATGAAGTGCTGGGCCAGGTCCTGGGATTCGGGTTTCCCAGTGAAACGGTCTATTATTTATACAAGGCAACAGAGGTGTAACATGAAAACAGACAGAACCACATCAGACACCACCCTGGATATCCGGTTCGAATATTCAGGGGAACAGAAATCCGTGCCACTTTCCCGGCTTGAGGAAGCGGCACGGACATTTCTGGAAATATATGGCAATGCCCAGTTCTGCGGCAAGGAATTTGCCGATATCATCCAGCAGGGCAGCGGTCAGAGCAAATGGGAAAAGCTTTTGGCTGCCACCGGGTTTGAAGGATACCCTGAAGATTTTTTTAAATCCGTTTTTTCCGGCATCGCAGGGGGGACGGACAGACATTGGCGCTGAACGGAGTGCCCCTGCCCCACATCCTGCTGGTGGCGTTTCTGGAGCAGGTGATCCCCGGCCATGGGTATGTGTCCGTGAAAAATACCGACCAGCTCATATCCCTGACCAACCATCATATCCCGGAAGCCGACCGGAACGATCTTCAGAAGGTCATTGAAAAATATCCGGTACGTCTGTCCCGGCATACCATCCGCCAGATGATGGTGTCCAGGGATGTGGCCTACCAGTATCTGCCGTTTGTCGAAGAACTCGATGACGCGGGTCATACCAACACCTGGATCGGTCAGTTTCATGACGGGCTGCTGGAGCAGATGTATCAGAACCGGGTGATCTTTCTGCTCAACATGAGCTGCCCGGTGTACTGCCGGTTCTGTTTCCGGAAGCACAAAGAGTTGCGAAAAGAAAAAACCCCACGCCCAGAGAGGTGATGAAAGCGGTGGACCATGTCCGGTCCTCCCCGTCCATCAAGGAGATCGTGATTACCGGCGGCGATCCCTTCATGAACCGGAAAAACATGGAGGCCGCCATTGACGGCCTCAAGGATGTGGATCATGTCCAGACCCTGCGCCTGGCCACCCGGTCCATTGCCTATTATCCGGACCTGTTTCTGGAAAAAGAAGGAGAATACCTCAAATACATCAAACAGAAAAGCCTGGAGCTGAACCGTATCGGCAAACGCATGGAAGTGGCCACCCATTTCATCCATCCGGACGAGGTGTCCCCGGAGAGCCTGGACATCATCACCGACCTGGTGAACCACGGCATTGCCGTATATGTACAGACCCCGTTTTAAGCGACTGCAATGACACCGGCCCGGAACTGGTGCGCCTGTCGGCCTGCTGCGGGGTGCCGGGGCTGAGCTGCACTATATCTATATTCCGTGCAGCCCCATCCACGGCAACTCCATTTACTGGAAACCCCTGTCCGACGGGATCGATATCGCTCTTTACCTGAGAGCCCACCTGTCCGACCGGGTGGTCCCGAGGATCTGCACGGCCACGCCCATCGGGAAAATGGACTGGTATTCCAGCGGCTGGGCCGTGGAAAAAGTGGAGAACCAGAACCATTTCGTATGGATCCGCACCCCCTACACCCCGGAATATTTCAAGGCGTTCGCCCCCCTGGCCAATTCATTGTCCAATATCCGGGTCAATGCCGAAGGCACCATTGATATCCAATACATGGCAAAAATCGGCAATGAGGGCCACTTGGCCGGCAATCGGCCTGAAAAAACCGCCCCGGTCAACCCGGAAGCACTGCCCGAGGAAGTGGAGCGACTGAAAACCGCCTTGGCAGAAACCTTCCAGCACTCAAACGCTATCGTGGAAACCGGTGTGGAAGGCGTATCCCGCCTGCATGAGACCCGGGTATGCATTCACCCTGGGCCGGGGACGCGGAATTCGCCTATATTGCCAAAGATCCCCGGATCACGGATGTCCTTGTCACGGGCGAGGCGTTGGACCACCTGTTGACATTCGCCGCATCGCCAGAACCTGTCGGATATCCCCATGTCAATGCCTTGCGCGTCAGTTCCATGCAACTGGCCGCAGATCCCCTGGCGTTCACACGGTCCAGGGTCGGTTATCTGGGAGAGGTCAATTCGCTGTTCGTGGTCTCACCTCTGCGGCTGGAAATCGAAACATGGTTTATGACTGCATCGGATGTGACCCCGAATCACGCGGTCAGTGCACGCCGACTGAGCTGCAAGGGCATCACCGTGTATGCCAATGTCCCGCTGCTGGGGGCATCAACGACGATGAGGCCCGGATTCATGACCTGGCCTATGCCCTTCGCAGTGCCGGCATCGAATTTCACCATCTTTATGTGGCAGGACTTCCGATTCAGACATCCTGGAACACGGCCACCCAGTGGATTCTTACGATATCGTGGATATCGCCACCAAAGTTCGAAGAGAAGGGTCCGGCCGTGAGATTCCACGGTATATCATTGCCACGCCACTGGGAGAAGCGGACTATGGGCTGACTTCCACTCTGATCCGAAGAGGAGATGACGTAGATGTAGAACTGCGGTGTTATGATCAGGCATATTATTCTTCAATGGCACCGGGATTCCGGTTTCCGGAAGGGACCCCCCTGTCGGAAACCGGTCACCCCGTGTTACGGGTGCCCGGATTGATCAAAACCAACGACTTTTTGGTTTCCTGAAAAAGGACAAAACGGAATGAAATACCCTTATATTACCTATTGCAAAGATATTCAGATATTACCAGTGTTCAAGGGATTGACAGGAGACCCGCTGATCGTGGACCTGTCTGTGGGATCAAAGGTATTTGATGCAGTGGACATCACGGACCAGCCGGCGTTTCAACGCTGGCTGATCCAGGCCATGACAGATCAGCACACCTGGGGCCTGGCTTCCTACCTGGAAAACCGGGAGACCATTTTGTCCCGGTATCCCCAGATGCAGGAGGAACAGCGGTATTTTCACCTGGGGCTGGACATCATCGTCCCGCTGGGAACCCCTGTTTGTGCCCCCCTGGACAGTGTGGTCCAGGAAAGCGGATACGAACAAGGCCAGGGAAACTACGGCGGCAATGTGCTGCTGCGCCATGAGAACCCAAAATTCGACACGTTTTACAGTCTGTACGGGCACCTGAACAATAAAAAGCTGCCCACCCCTGGAGACCGGTTTGCCGCCGGTGACGTATTTGCATTCATCGGTGATTTCCACGAGAACGGCAACTGGTTTTACCATACCCATCTGCAAGTCATCACCCAGAAAGGATATGACACCGGCTGGGTCTCCAAAGGGTATTGCTCAAAGAAGGATCTGGCAATCATAGACAGCATCTGTCCGTCTCCTTTGTCTCTTTTCAGAATTTAACGGACAACCATACCGCAAGAGCTCCCAGCGGGGTTCAGGTCCTATCGGGTCAGGGCCCCGCCGGAAGCTTCCTTCTTTTTTCCTTGATCACATGAAACAATTATTGGCCATGATATTATTTCCTGTTCCGCTGGCGGATCATGTAATCGTTGAGTGCTTCCTGGACAGTCCTTGCAGCAAGGCCGGCACAGTGCCGGTCTTTTTTCAGGTATCTGCCGATAGTTTCCAGGACTTTTTGATCTGTAATGTCGGTGAGTTCATCCGGATTTTTCCCAGCGTCAGTTCAGCAGCAAAGGAGCCGCTAATGGAACTGGAGGCGCATCCATTTGTGACATAGGAGGCATGAGATATCCGGTTGTCTTTGAATTTTAGAAAGATTTCCATGGTATCGCCGCATTCCCCGGTAACACGGCCATAGCCGTCCGGATTTTCCATCCGGCCGCAGAACTTAGGGTTGCGCCATCGGTGGAATCCCTTTTCACCCAGGGCCTGCCTGGCTTCTTCAAAAATTTCGTTCTGAAGATTGTCCAGAAACACATCCAGTTTATCCATGATCAGAACGCTTTGCCACAGCAGCTGCCGGGACCGGCACAACCCGATGCCTGTCCAGGTGCCGCGCCACAGCAGGCCGTATCCCCCGGTCCGGGTTTTCGAAATTTTCCCGGTCCGGACATGGCTGAATGGGCTGACATCTGTTTGGTCAGGTTGGTGCTTCCGCAGGCCCTACACTTTGGTTCATCCCCGGAACCGGTGATGAGCAGTTCACAGGCCCGGCCGCAGTCATTGCATAGAAAATCAAATAAAGGCATGGGATTATTCCTTAATAATAATCAGGCAAAAATATTATCCGGTTTGTAGGGATGGGTCCCTTCGATCACTTCGACACCGGATTTGGCTTTTATTTTTTTGACAATGACCTCTTTGTGGGGGCAGTGATCCGTGATGCACGGGCCGATATGGATCTTGGTGATTTTTCTTTCATGGGCGCATTCCACAAGTTCACCTGGGCCAAGCGCGTGACAATGGTTGCGCCCGGGCAGTCCCCGCAGTTCAACAATCCCGTGATCTCCGCATCCGTGTCTTGATATGCGCTGAACTCCCCGTCTTTTCTGTTGAATCCCACCAAGCATCTGCTGCATCCGATACATACATCATCCATGGCTTTTTTTACACCCGACGATCAGTATTTTTTCCATATTGTTTCTTTTCTCCCGTTCCGTTTCTCCCGTTCATTGTGGCACAGCCATCTGCTGCCGACATGATGTTTTCATGACTTTCCATGGCTGAAATGCAAACCATATGCCAGGTTGGCATAAAACCGAAAATACCTTTGAATATTCATAATTACAAACAGTTAAAGACAAATTTACAGGACGGATTGCTAGATTTGAAAGGCCCTGGATTGCAGGAATGCGACTCGTGGCGGCTATGATGCGGGCTTGATTACAACGGGTATTTTTATGAATCTGTCCATCGAATTGGATCCATCACATGGACAAGGTTTTAGGAGTCGCCGCTGTCCAGTCTTTCAAAAACGAACCCGCTGTCTTTCTCTTGCCTGAAGTCTGGCCTGCAACTGAGTATACAGACGAGCTTGATGACTGGTGCGGTCACACAGACAAACAACCAAAGCATCGGGTTCGGCCGTTGCACTATACGGTTCTCCCCAGGGATAATCATTGCGTGTGACCGAACATAAAGGAGGTGCGCAACTTGGATCGATTATTGAACTGTTTGAATGTCCATGTTGCCACTGGAAGAATGCCTTTACCACACGATGGATTTCACTCAAAAACCGGACAAAAATTCAGTGACTTGAAGCAAAAACAACATGTGCTTGTTGTGTTTTCAAGATTTGATTTTTCCCCAAAACAACTAAAATTGCGGGCAATGAACCTTACCGTGTGTGTGTTTTCAGATAAGCATCAAATTCCCGGAGAGCTTCCGGGACGTTTTTCCGGCCGAAACCGACCCGGAAGGCGTTCAACCCCTGATCATAAAGAGTTCCCGGCAACAGAAGAACACCGGCTTTTTCCACAAGTTCCGTGCAGAAGGCCTCCACACGTCCCTTCAACAAGGTCGGAAAAGCGACCGAACCGGCTTTGGGCCGGCACCAGTGGAACAGCCCGGCATGACTGGCAAAAAACCGGTCCAGATGATCGAGATTATCCTGAATGATCCGAAGGTTGCGCAGGGCGATTTTCCCGGCGTTCCGGAGTGCAATGGTGGCCAGAAACTCACTGGGGGCACTGTTACAGATGGTGGTGTAATCCTTAAATGCCGCCATTTCATTGAAAATCCGGGTATTGCGGGTGGCAACCCACCCGATTCTCAGGCCTGCCAGGCCGAAGGTTTTGGACATGACACCCAGGACACGGCCCGGTCGTTGATATCCGCAACCGCCGGAAGACGGTCGGAAGGGTCCAGCTCGAGGCCCCGGTAGACTTCATCGGAGAAAATGATGAAGCCGTGTCTTTCGGAAAGGTCTGACAGTTCCTGGATAAAGTCGGATTCAGGCAGAAAACCCGTGGGGTTGTGGGGAAAATTGACCACCACCACCCGGGTCCGGGGGGTCAGAAGCGTTTTGAGTGTGCCAAAATCAAGCTCCCATCCATGCCCGGGATCCCCGCGCCATTCGGAAACGTCGGCACCGATACTCCGGGCCACTTCCGCAAGGGACTGATAACAAGGCCCATGCACGATGACGTGATCCCCGGGCTGAGGGCCACATTCATGAAATTAAAGATCGCTTCTTCGGCCCCGGCGTGCATAAGTACATGATCGGCGGTGATTGTTTCGTACAATGCGGCCACAGCCTCCCTTAACCCGGGATCGCCTGCGGATTCGGTATACCCCAGCCCAGAGCGACTGAAACCGCTCCGCTGCATCGGGTTCCAGTGACAGCAGCTCCCCCAGTTCCATGCTCTCGCAATCCGACGTACACAGAAGAAAAGAGGCGGAAAACTCATGGACTGCAAAGTAGCGTTCCAGCCGGAACGGCTCAAGTTTCATTGTAGACCTCCCTATTGGTCAAAACCATCTCCCGTGAATTTTTTGGCTTATTTGATCCGGGTAAACCCAGGGTCTGATTTTTAAGTAACTCATTTGAGTTGCTTCCGGGTTTGATGCCGGGCAATGCCCCGGCTGTCGCGCCCTTAATTTCTTTCAGGCTGCAGACTGCCCCGTGGTCTATATGGGTTCAACAGGAACCGGCCGGATATCTGACACATTCATCCGACTGACTGGAGCATTTCGATCACTTCCACCAGCTTTGCCACCAGGTGGTCGTGATAGGCTTTGCCTCCTTCGGCCGTGGCTTTGGACGGCTCACCCGTGGTACCGCCCGAAGTTTTTGTGAGCGCCGCCATCTGTTCCGGGCTGGACGGCACATAGCAAAGGGTGTCCCCTTCAAAAGAGGGATCCACGCTGTACAGGGGATTTTTCTCGTGGGGATTGTCAACGGCCCGGTCCATTTTCACCAGGTCCGGGTACCGATGCATCATATGGGACCCTTCGATCTCTTCGGCATGCCCCACCTCCCCCCATCCCATTTTTTGGTGAAGGTCTTGGACATGTAAGCGGGATCGAAAATCACCAGGTTCACGCCCAGTTCCCGTTTGGCTTTTCGCCGGCGATCTGCATCCAGGTAATGTTGACGATGCGGTGGCCATTGATGAACACAAAGTTGTCAAACCCATGGTGATGCAGGGAAGCACCATGTCAAAGGCGAATTCCGCCAAAAGTTCCGGCCGGATGGTGATGGTGCCGGGCAGCACCATGTGGTGGGGACTCCATCCGAACCACAGGGGCGGAGCCGCCAGTATACCGGCCCGGGCCGCAGCGTCTTCAGCCAGGGTTATTGCCACCAGGGTATCGGTGCCCACGGGCAGGTGGGGGCCGTGCTGTTCCGTGCTGCCGAAGGGCAGCAAAATGGTGCGGCCGCCGGTTTCAATATAATCCCGGATCTCTTCCCAGGTCAGGTCCTGGAGCCATATGCGGTCTGTCATGTCTGCCTCCCTTGTCATGTGGGGTTTCTCACCCCTTGTTCATCTGTTCCAGAAAATGGGTGTCAATGTCTCCGGCCCGGAATTTCGGATTTTCAAACACCTGTTTGTAAAATCGATGGGGGTAGCAATCCCGATGATTTCGAACTCATTCAAAGCCCGTGTCATGCGGTTAATGGCAAGGGTCCGCTCCGGGGCCCACACACACAGTTACCGATAAGCGAATCATAAAACGGGGTAACCATGTACCGGTCATGGATATGGGTGTCCAACCGCACCCCGGGGCCGCCCGGAAATGTCACGGAGATGATCTCGCCCGGGGAGGGCATGAAATTGTCTGAAGGATCTGATGCGTTGATGCGGCACTCCATGGCCCAGCCATGAAACCGGATATCGGGCTGGGACAAACCCAGCTCGTGTCCGGCGGCGATCTCGATCTGTTTTCGGACAATGTCCAGGCCGGTAATCAGTTCGGTCACGGGATGTTCCACCTGAACCCGGGCATTCACCTCCATGAAATAATACTGTTTATCCTTGTCCACCAGAAATTCCACGGTACCGGCATTGACATAGTCAAAAGCCTTTGCGATGCGAATGGCGGTGCGGCCCAGTTCTTCTCTGAGAGAGGTATTCACAAAGGAGACGGGGCTTCCTCAATGAGTTTCTGGTACCGCATCTGAATGCTGCATTCCCGTTCCCCCAGGTGTACGTAATTGCCGAACCGGTCCCCCAGCACCTGGATCTCGATATGCCGGGGTTTTTCAATGTATTTTTCCAGGTATAAGGCCGGGTTGCCGAACGCAGCCCCGGTTCGGCCGATGCCACGGGAAAAGCGGCCAGCAGATCCTGCCGGTTTTCCGCAATCCGCATGCCCCGGCCCCCGCCGCCCGCCGGCAGCCTTCAGAATCACCGGGTAGCCGACCTGGTCCGCGGCATCACAGGCCGCCTTGGGGGTCGCAATCACATCCCTGGAGCCGGGAATCACAGGGACGTCCAGATCCATCAGGATCTGCCGGGCCGCTGATTTGTCCCCGGCCGCAGCAATAGTAGAGGCGGATGGGCCGATAAAGGTGAAACCGTTTTCCTGGCAGGCCTGTGCAAAGGTGGCATTTTCAGACAGAAACCCGTATCCCGGGTGCACGGCATCCGCACCGGTCTGTCGGGCCGCCTCAATGACGGCTTTCTGGTTCAGATAGCTTTTGCGGCTCAATGCCGGACCGATGTGCACGGCTTCATCCGCCTGCCTCACATGACGGCTGTCCCTGTCCGCATCCGAATACACGGCTACCGTGCTGATTCCCATTTCCCGGCAGGTCCGGATGATCCGTAAAGCGATCTCTCCTCGGTTTGCGATCAGAATTTTTTTAAACCCCATCCCCTGTCTCCCAACCTGGTTGTTGCTGAAGCGGAAACAGCCGTTATTCCAGAAACCGGCTGTGCTGATTGGATGATCAATCCAGTTCGATCTCCATCAATGCCTGGTTTTTCATGACCGGCTCTTCATTTCCCACCAGGATTTTTTTAACCGTTCCGGCATGGCCGCACCGGATTTCCGTAAAAATTTTCATGGATTCGATCATGCAGACAATGTCTTCGGGTTTGACGGACTGGCCGGGTTCCACCAGGTGGGGGAGTCCGGTGCGGATGACCGGTAAACGGTTCCCATGACCGGAGAAGTGACCGTATGAATCTGTTTGTCCATGGCTGGCTCCTTTGACTGATGACGTCGTTGTAAATCAAGTGGGCACGAAATATGAAAAATATACTTGACATATATTTTAAATCTATGTCAAGTATATTTTCGATCATAAAAAGAACCCGGCAACAAAAAGGCAGATCAATGGCCAAGCCGATAAACAATGGAAACAGCCCCAAACAGCCGCTGGCGGCCAAAGCCTATGAATTGCTGGCAAAAAAAATCATCTGCCTGGAATATCAGCCCAGTCAGAATCTGGAAGAGAACCAGTTGATGGATGATTTGGGTATTGGCCGGACCCCGATCCGGGAGGCCTGGTGCGGCTCCAGGGTGAAGGAATGGTGGAATCCCATCCCAACAAGGGGTGATTGTAAGGCCAGTCACCTCCAGAACACCAAAGCGATGTTCGAAAGCATGGCCCTGATCGAGATGGGAATCGTGGATATCGCCGTGGAACGGGACTGCACCCTGTTTCTGGAAAAGATGGAAGCAGCCAACCAGGAAGCCCGGAAAGCGGTATTGGCCGATGATGTTTTTGGTTTGGTGGAAGCCAATCACGAATTCCACATGCATTTTGCCAGGTGTTCCAGAAACGAGTTTCTGATCCGGGCGGTCAAAGATATCCGCACGGAAGCCAAACGGCTCTCCTACCTGTCCTATGATAACGTCATCGATCCCCGTCACCCGCTGGAAACCCATTATGAATCCGTGGTGGGGGAACATGAGCGGATCATCAAAGGACTGGCCCAGAGAAATGTAACACAAGTCAAACAGCTGATCGGCAAGCATATCCAGACGTTCAGAAACCGGATCGTCGTGTTCATGACATCCTGAATCAATGGTATACTGCGTGAAAACGCATGGTCATATTAACCTGCTTCATCAAGGAGAACGACATGAAAAAATTCTTTATTATCTTAACCGCCCTGATCGGTTGTCTGATCCTGGCCGCACCTGGAATAGCCAAAACCAAATGGGATCTTCACCTGAATTACCCGGCCGGCAACTTTCACTCTCAGGGGCCCAGCGGTTCGCCGATGCCGTGACCGAAGCCACCAACGGAGAGGTCACCATTGTGCTTCATGCCGGCGCTTCCTTAGGGTTCAAGGGGCCGGAACTGTTGCGGGCCGTGGCTGAAAGCCAGCTGGCCATTGCCGAATACCCACCGGCATGGTGGAAGGGGATGCCCCGGTGCTGGCGTTGACGGCCCAGCCGTTCATCGCCACCAACGCGTTTGAGCAGCGTCTTCTGTACCAGCTGTCCAAGCCAGTCTATGCCAAACACCTTGAAAAATTCAACCAGATCACCCTGTACACCTCAGTGTGGCCTTTTTCCGGCATCTACACCCAGCGCCCCGTCTCTTCGGTTGAGGATCTCAAGGGCTTGAAAATGCGGGTGTATGACGGCACCGGCCTGGCTTTTGGCAACGTCACCGGCATTGCGGCCAGAAAAATGCCGTTCTCCGAGGTGTATCCGGCCATGAAAGCGGGACTTCTGGACTCCATGTACACGTCCTCCCCGTCCGGCGTGGATGCCAAGGCCTGGGAAGTGCTCAAATATTTCACGCCCATCAACATTGTGGGACCGGTGAACATGATCAATGTGAACAGGGACGTCTGGAACAAACTGGACCAGAAAACCAGGGATGCCATCCTGGAAATCGCGGCTGAAATGGAAGATGAGATGTGGAACCTGGCCGGCGACATGGACCGCAAATCTCGGGCTATCCTCCGGGAAAACGGCATGATCATCAACCCTGTGAATGCCGGATTCCGGGCCGAACTCAACGAAGTGGGTGAACAACTGCGGGCTGAATGGGCCCAGAAAGCAGGCGATGACGCCCAGGCGATCCTGGCTCAGTACTACAAAATCACCGGCAGAAAATAACCCCGGTGACCTGACCATCTATCACCGAATCCGGCCAGGCTCAGGACGAGGATCTTTTTTTCCGGTTCTGTCCGGAACCGGCCGGATAAACCATAAAATACCAAAAAATCCGGGGAGTTCCATGAATGTGTTTGTGAAAATTTCCGACCGGCTGAGCGATATCACTGCGGGGGTGTCTGCCGTGCTGCTGGGATTGATGACCATACTGATCATAGTGGAAATCTTTATCTGGAACTTATTTGAAAAAACCACGCTGATTGCCGATGAATACAGTGCCTACGGCTTGGCTGCCATCATTTTTCTGGGAGCGGGATACTGTCTCAAGGAAAAAGGCCATATCCGGATCACCTTGGTGCTTGGATTTCTGCCGGGTCCGGCGGCCCGGGTCATCACATTTGCCGCCACCCTGGTCACAACGGTGTTCATGGGATATTTGTGGTGGTATCTTCTTAAAATGGTCCAGTCTGCGTATCGGTATGACTCCACCTCCGGCACATTGACCAACACCCCCCTGTGGATCCCCCAGGTGATGATGCTGGCCGGGGCCACTGGATTCTTCATCCAGCTGGTCGCCACCGCCATCAAAACCTGGCAGGCCATCCGCACCAAAGAGGAGGTCGTGTAATGGAAGCGGATCTGGTCTTCATGTCCGCGGTGGTGTTCGGGTCCTTGTTTCTGCTGCTGGCCGCAGGCGTGTGGGTAGGATTTGCCCTGTTCGTTGTCGGATTCATCGGCATGACCTTTTTTTCTTCCCTGCCCGCCGGCAACAACATGGCCTCCTCGGTGTGGGCCACGATTGAAAAATGGGAGTATGTGGCCCTGCCGCTTTTTATTCTCATGGGAGAAATCCTGTATCGATCCGGGATTTCGGAACGGCTGTTCCGGGCACTGGTGCCCTGGCTGTACCGGCTGCCAGGAGGATTGCTGCTCATGAATATCGTCTCCTGCACTCTGTTTGCGGCGGTGTCCGGGTCCAGTGCCGCCACCACCGCCACGGTGGGACGGATCACCCTGGCAGAATTCGACAAACTCGGGTATGACCGAAGCCTGTCCATGGGATCCCTTGCCGGGGCCGGCACCCTTGGATTCCTGATCCCCCCCGTCCCTGATCATGATCATCTATGCCATCCTGGCAGAGGTCTCCATCGGGTAAAATGTTCATGGCAGGGGTTCTGCCGGGTTTGCTGCTGTCCGGGGTGTATTCCGCCTATATCATTTTCCGGGGAATCCAAAATCCGGAAATCGCGCCCCAGTCCCAGGAAACTTATTCCTGGACCGACCGGCTCATGGGCCTCAAGGACCTGGCCCCCACCGTAACCCTGATTCTCATGGTCCTGGGCAGTATCTACGGCGGATATGCCACTCCCACGGAAGCGGCGGCCCTGGGGTGCTGGGGCATTCGGATTTGCTGTTCTCAACCGGCAGATGACCGCCGGAATCCTGTTCGACTGCCTGAAAGGCGCAGTGAAACCAACGCCATGATCATGCTCATTGTGGTGGGAGCCGGATTTTGTCCCGAGTCATGGGATTTTTGGGTATTCCGGCGGCCATTACCCAGGCCATCACCCAGATGGACCTGTCCCCGTATATGCTCATGATCCTTCTGGGCGGGTGTACATCCTGCTGGGGTGTCTGCTGGACGGATTTTCCATCGTGGTGATGACCCTGCCCATCGCCCTGCCCATGGTCACGGCAGCCGGATTCGATCCCATCTGGTTCGGGATTTACCTGATCCTGATGGTGGAGGTCAGCCAGATCACCCCGCCGGTGGGATTCAACCTGTTCGTGATCCAGGGGCTCACCGGAGACCTATCATGCGGATCGCCCGGTTCGCGCTGCCGTTTTCTTTCTGATGCTGCTGACCACGGCGGTTCTGACGGTGTTTCCGAAAATCGCACTGTACCTGCCGGATCTGATGTCGGCAAACTGACGGACCCGTCAGGGATGAATCCATCCAACCAAACACAAGGAAACCAACCATGAAACGCATCGATTTGAACTGTGATATGGGAGAGAGCTTCGGAGCCTATACCATGGGCATGAACAAAAAGGTAATGGCCAACATCGCCTGCGGCTTCCATGCCGGTAATCCAATGGTCATGGGCGGCACCGTGTCACTCGCACTGGAAAAAAACGTGGGCATCGGTGCCCACCCAGGCTACCCGGACCTGCTGGGATTCGGGCGCCGGCCGGTAAAAAGGGGGAAACCATGCGCCAGACCCTGGAAGCCGGGAGCATCCAGGTGAGGCCCATGGGGAGGACATGGCCTATGACCGCAAAAATTTTTGACAAGCCGGTCTGCCGCCTGACCGAGGATATCCTTGATGCCCATGCCGTGTGCCGGCCGGCCGGATACCGGGCGACACGATTTCTTTTGAAAATCGACTTGCCCGCGGCCCACCGGATTTATCAGGAGGTTCGGAAAAACAGGCAGAGATAAGTGTCGATTGACTGCACCGCGACACTCATTTCCGCTTGCTTTAACAGACAGTTTCCTTTAAAAAAGGCCATTTAGGGACTGATCTGAAGCTGACAGTCAAAAACTTGAAAAATACCGGAGTCATGATGAAAGTAACCGTATGTGAACTGCCTGACAACTGGGCGCAGAATGACACCCTGTGGAATGCGCTGATGGATCACCTGGCATCGGACCCATCCGATCTGCTGGTGCTGCCGGAAATGCCGTTTTTTCCCTGGATCACCCGGTCTGACCAGGTGGAACCCGCCTTATGGAACAAGGCGGTATCGGCTCACGACTCTGGATCGGACGGCTGGAAGAACTGCCGATCGACATGGTGGCCCTGTCCCGGCCGGTGACACAAAAAGGGCACCGGTTGAATCAGGGTATTGTCTGGACCCGGCAGGAGGGGGTTCTGCCCTGCCATGAAAATACTATCTGCCCGACGAGCCCGGATATTTCGAAGCCGCCTGGTACCAGCGGGGCAGCGGCCAATTCCAGGCGGCCCAGGTGAACGGAGTGACCCTCGGGTTCATGATCTGCACGGACCTGTGGTTTACGGACCGGGCCAGGGAATACAAAACGCCAGGGAGTGGATATCCTGATCTGTCCCCGGGCCACGCCCGCATCCGGAGAAGACATCTGGGTACCGGGAGGGAGGGCCGCCGCCATTGTTGCCGGGGCCTTCTGCCTGTCTTCCAACTTCAACGGCCCCAATGTGCCGGGTGAGGATTTTGGCGGGACCGGCTGGATCATCGAACCGGAAAGAGGTGCCGTTCGGTGCCTGACCGACCCGCGACAGTGGATCCTCACCATAGATATCGATTTAGAGGAGGCTCGGGCCGCCAAACAGACCTATCCCCGATATGTCATGGAATAAGCTGATGTTCCACTGCCGAGCAGTCCCAGTTCGTCGCTTTGATTTTTTACGGAAATCCGGATCGGAAATCCAGACAATTGACCGCTGACATCCCTGCGCTTTTATTTCGCAATTTTATCAATTAATTTTCATTTTACTATAATCTCACGGTTTTTTCATATGTGGCGGCTGGATAGTGTGCCATGCTGAACCATGCGATACAGATTGTCGAAAAATTTTATTGCTTTTTCCAAAAGAATTTACCGATTGAATAAGAAATGATTGAATTTGAAGCAAATCAATGGTAATTCAAGTATGGCTGAAATTTGAAAAAAACCTGGCGATTTCAGCGAATCCTGTAAATACCTGAACGGCGTTCGACTGCTCAATGTTTGGAAAATTTTATGAAGCTTTCGACACATGCGGCACGAACCTTACCGTTTAAACTGGAGCGTTTGTATGAACAAAATATTGGTTTTCTTTGCAGCCGGTTGTTTAGGGGGGTTAGCAAACAGCCTGACTGTCTGGATTTTTGGGAACTTCGATATTACTTCGTCATTAGGGGTTGCCATTTCTCCCTCTTTGAATTTGAACTGGCTTTACCCTCGTATTGTATGGGGCGGTCTTTGGGGTCTCACATTTGTTCTCCCAGTCTATAAATCAAACTTATTTTTTAAAGGCACAATGCTGAGCCTTCTGCCTACGATAGTCCAACTATTTGTTGTTTTTCCTTTTCAGGTTCACAAAGGAATGGCAGGCTGGAATTAGGTCTATATACGCCGGTATTTGTTTTGTTCTTTAACTGGGTATGGGGTGTTTTCACAGCCTTTACCATCAAACTCCAAAATAGAAATTGACCAGTCGTTCACTGGTTATAAGAGGTGCGGCGATTTTCTTTTACGGGGTCCATGATGTTACCTTCTCAGGATAAATTTTCCCAAGAATCTGATCTGGAATTTTTTAAACCCCGGGCCAAACCGATGAATTGAAGGATATGTTTTCAGACAGATGAAGACTGTCGGCAGCAATGAAGAAGGGAAAGAGATGTGCTAAAAGCTCAGTTGTTAAGAGATAAAGTATTCATCACCCGAATTACATCGGCAATCCTTTTGTCAATTCTGCTTATTTTTATAGATGCCGGGACACCTGACGCTTCAGAAAAAGTGGCCCTGCAGCTTGCCTGGAAACACCAGTTCCAGTTTGCCGGATATTATGCTGCCTTGCATAAGGGTTATTACAAGCAGGCCGGATTAGAGGTGACACTTGTCGAGGGCGGGCAGGGAAAATTTGCCCGGGAGGAAGTGCTCAGCGGCCGGGCTCAGTACGGGGTAGCCGGCGCCGAGCTCCTGCTTCACCGAAGAGACGGCAATTCTTTTGTGGTACTGGCCCCCATATTTCAACATTCGCCGTCCGTTCTGCTTGTCAGAAGGGATGCAGGCATATCAACGATCCAGGATCTTATCGGAAAACGCGTCATGCTGCTTCCCGGAAAAAAAGATGCAGACATTCTGGCTGCCTTTCTAAATGAAGGGGTGCCTCTGGAAGCTTTTCATCGTCTCGATCAAACCTATCGTCTTGATGATCTGATCGAAAGGCGCACCGATGCGGTCAGCGCTTATGTAACCAATGAACCCTGGCAGCTTCTTCAACAGGGGTTGAGCCGGCAGTTATCTCTCCCCGGACAAATGGGGTTGATTTTTACAGTGACTGCCTGTTTACCACGGAAGTCGAAATCCGGAAGCACCCCCGGCGGGTGCAGTCGTTTTTAGACGCGTCGCTGAAGGGATGGGAATATGCCATGGCCCATACCCGGGAAATCATTGATCTGCTTATCGCAGAGTATGGCGTGAAAAACATCCCGACCATTTGAACTTTGAGGCTGAAGCCATGCAAAAATGATGATCCCCGACCTGGTGCAAATCGGGGCATATGAACCAGGGCAGATGGCAGCATATTGCAGGAGTTTATCAAAACCTGGGACTTCTGGACGCCGACTTTTCCCTGGAAGGTTTCTTGTATGATCCCATATCACAGCATCCCCCTCCCTGGCTGAACCGGTCTTTCTTTGCCGCCATATTTGTAATCGTGCTGCTGGCCAGCGGTACCGGCTTTCTGATTGTTATCAACACAAGGCTGAAATCGGAGGTGAAGGAACGTCAGCAGGCGGAAAAAGCACTCATCGAAAAAGAGGTGCTGTTCCGGAGATTATTTAACCATATGACCAGCGGGTCTGCTGTTTTTGAAGTCAGAAATGACGGATCAAAGGGGAAGGATTATATTATTCGGGAGTTTAACCGGAAAAGCCTTGAGTTGGAAAGAAAAAGCCTGGATGAAGTGCTGGGAAAGAGTCTTTTTGACCTGAGGCCCAATATTGACGACTACGGATTGATTCCCGTAATGAAAAAAGTATGGGAAACCGGTATTCCTGAGTATTATCCAGTCAGGATTTACCAGGATGACAATTTCGCAAATTATTATGAGAATCATATCTTTAAATTACCCACAGGAGAGGTGGTGACCATCTATAATGACGTCACCGATCAAAAAAAATCAGGAAAAAGATCTGCTGGAAAGTGAAAAAAAATATCGGGTCCTTTTTGACACATTTCCTCTGGGAATCACCGTTTCCGATCAATTCGGAAATATCGTTGAATCTAATACCGTATCAGAAAAGTTTCTGGGAGCACCTGAAACTGAACATGAGACCCGGACCATTGACGAGCCGGGCATGGGGATCATCCGTCCCGACGGATCGCCGATGCCTGTGGCAGAATACGCTGGTGTGAGGGCTCTGAAAGAGAAACGGCCGATTGAAAATATCGAAATGGGAATGGTGAAATCCGATACTGAAATTATTTGGATGAATGTATCGGCAGCCCCGCTGCATCTTAAAAATATGGCGTGGTCGTCATCTATGGAGACATCACCGAACGGAAGCGGGCAGAAGCTGAGAAGGAAAAACTCCGGGCCCAGCTCCTTCAGGCCCTGAAGATGGAATCAGTCGGCCGGCTGGCCGGCGGTGTGGCCCATGATTTCAACAACATGCTTGGGGTGATCCTGGGAAATACGGAACTAGCACTATTAAAGGCGGATGAAGACAACGATCTGATTTCCGACTTGATAGAGATTCGAACCGCAGCGAGGCGTTCGGCAGATATCACAAAAAACTGCTGGCTTTTGCAAGGAAACAGACCATTTCTCCCAGGCAGCTGGATTTGAATGATACCGTGGAAAGCATGCTCAACATGCTGCGCCGGCTCATTGGAGAAGATATCGACCTGGTATGGCAGCCATGTTCCCTTCTGTGGCCGGTGAAAATGGACCCGTCCCAGATCGACCAGATCCTTGCCAATCTCTGCATCAACGCCCGAGATGCTATTTCCGGAGTGGGCAAACTCACCATTGAAACCGGAACAAAGACCTTTGACAGGGAGTACTGCAGCGAACACGCCGAATTTGTCACCGGTGATTTTGTCCTGCTGGCGGTCAGTGACAATGGTTGCGGCATGGATAAAACACTCTGGACAATCTGTTCGAGCCGTTTTTCACCACCAAGGAGGTGGGCAAAGGCACCGGCCTGGGGCTTGCCACCGTCTATGGCATTGTCAAACAGAACAACGGTTTCATCAATGTATCCAGCGAACCCGGCCAGGGGTCCACGTTTAAAATTTACCTGCCCCGGTTCGTTGCCCATGAAGACGCTGACAAAAAAAGACCTGAGAAAAATGCAGCTGTTGGGGGGACGGAAACCCTTTTGGTGGTGGAGGATGAACCGTCTATTCTCAGAATGGTTCGGGAAATGCTGGAAAAAAAGGGTATGGCGTGCTGTCCGCAGCCACCCCGACCGAGGCGATGGAAAAGGCAAAACCCATTCCGGCACCATTGACATACTCATAACAGACGTGGCCATGCCGGAAATGAACGGCCGCGACCTGGCTGAAAAAATCACCGACCTTTATCCGGACCTCCGCATCGTGTTCATGTCCGGGTATACCGCAAATGTCATTGCCCATCAGGGAGTTCTGGATGACAGGGTGGCATTTATCCAGAAACCTTTTTCAATGGCGGACTTTTCAAAAAAGATTCAAGACGTGCTGGATACGGCCCCGGATAAAAATGGCATGAATTCACAACAGGTTCCATCCGAAACGCATTATCCTGAAATCGGCCCTGAAGTCACTGATTGACTCAAACTGAAAAAGACGTACCCATGGGCGATCTGCCGTTTGAAGAGGAAGCAATTGACTCACCCGGTCTGAAGGGGTCCATCTACAATACCGGTTTTGAAAAAAAGGGCACTGACAGGCATCGCTATCAGAAAGCAGGCTGCCTGCTGATGGTTTCGAATACCACCTGGCTGACTAGGTCCCGTCCGGCCGAACCTGCGGGAAAATGGGAGACTGAATACCCTGAAATCGCCCTGGCCACCTCAAAGATTCAAATTCTGGAAAAAAGGGAAATCAATCTGTATCGATAAATACAGCGTTCACCACAGCTATGGGGGATACATCGCCGGAAAACGGAATGTATGAATGTCATTCTGTGGCGGTCGCAGCAAAACCAGTCTTAATTCCTGAATGCCGACAAAGCGTTTTCCCTTAGACGATTCACTTTCCCTGAAAAGATTTGACAAAAGAAGATCAAAATGGTTAACCACTAAGCAGCATCGGAAGTGGGTTACAGAATCGACAATTCAAGTGGGAAAACTGCATTTTATGTTTAAACGTGCCAAACAAAACCGGGTTTTCAGGATGTGGTGGAGCAGATACAGGATGCCATTCTGACCAGAGAACTGCCTCCCGGCTCCAAATTGCCGGCGGAACGGGAACTCAAAGAGATGTTCAACACCAGCCGGGGGACCCTTCGGGAAGCGCTTCGGGTCCTAGAACAGAAAGGACTGATCGAGATCAAGCTGGGGGTCAACGGCGGAGCATAGTCAAACAGATCGACACGGATCCGTTGATGGAATCCCTGGCCCTGCTGATCCAATCCGGCAACGTTTCCCTGACCCATCTGTCCGAATTCCGGATTAAAATTGAAGGCAGCCTGATGGAACTGGCCACGAAACGGGCCACTTTAAAAGACATTGAAGAACTGGAGCGGATGCAGGCCCGGGCCAGACATTGTTATGAGATTCAGGACTGGGAAAATTTTTTGAAAACCGATGAAGCCATGCATACCTATATCGGCACCATGACACGGAACCCCATGTTCCAGTTCATTCAAAAAAGCATCCATGACAATATCCACCGCTATTACCAGGATTACCTGCCTATGAACCGTGAACGGACCCTGGAAAACCTTGACGACTTTGATAAAATCATTGCCGCCATGAAAGCAAAGGACAGTGCCACGCATCCGCCATTATCACAGATCATGTGCAGCGGTTCCATGACAAAATGACCGGCAGACGTCCTTGAACCCGGTCATTGGAACGCGCTCTCCGGGGACGTGATCCTTCCTATATTTCTGAAAAATCTTAGGTATATTATCCTCTTCCCCTGTATTTACCTCTTGAAAAAAACCAGGGAAGGCCGTACACTCGGCCTGGTTAATAGTTGATTATTTTTAATCAAATTTTATCAGGAGATGTAAATGCAAACCCCGATCAACCGTCAGATTGTCAAACAGGAAATCGATAAAATGGGCCTGACGTCTGTGGGCCTGGCGTCCATCCGGGAACTGAACCGGATCGTGAACAACATTGAAACCGCCACAGGGGACCAGTTCATCCGCATGGAGATGGGCGTACCGGGCTTGGCACCGCCGCAGGTTGCCGTGGATGCAGAGATCGACGCCCTCAAACAGGGGGTGGGGTCTAAATATCCGCCTTTTGACGGGATCCCCCAGCTAAAAACCGAAATTTCCGCATTTGTGAAAAACTTTGTGAATATCGAGATTCCGGCGGAATCCTGCTTTCCCACTGTCGGCTCCATGCAGGGTTGCTACATGGCCATGATGTGCTGTGGCCGGCGGATACAGGGAAAGGACCGAATTCTGTTCATCGACCCTGGATTTCCGGTAAACAAGCACCAGGCAAGGGTGCTAGGCCTGCCCTATGCCCATTTTGACGTGTATGAATACCGTGGCGACAAACTGGGGCCCAAACTGGAATCGTTTTTGAAAAAAGGGGATGTGGCTGCCATCATGTACTCCAACCCCAACAACCCGGCCTGGATCTGCTTTACTGACAGGGAACTTGAAACCATCGGAAAACTGGCCTCCCAATATGACTGCATTGTCATGGAAGACCTGGCCTATTTTGGCATGGATTTCCGGAAAAACTATTCCATTCCCGGTGAACCACCGTTTATCCCTTCCGTGGCCAGATATACGGACAACTATATCCTGCTGATCTCCAGCTCCAAATCCTTTTCTCTGGCCGGCCAGCGCATCGGCATGACCGCAATTCCGGAAAGGTTGTTCCATTCCACCGGCACCAACCTCAAGCCGTTTTTCGGCAGCGACCGGTTCGGATATGCCTATATTTTCGGGGCCATGTACGCATTGAGTTCCGGAGTGTCCCATTCCAATCAGTACGGGCTTTTAGGGCTGCTCAAAGCGGTGAACACCGGAGAATTCAATTTTGTGGATCATGTCAGGGAATACGGAGACCGGGCCGCGGCCATGAAGCAGATGTTCACGGACAACGGGTTTGAAATCGTATATGATATGGATGATGATCAGCCCATTGCAGACGGGTTTTATTTTACCATCTCCTACCCGGGATTCTCCGGCGTGGAACTGGTGGAAGAACTTCTCTACTACGGCATCAGCGCCATTTCCCTGACCACCACGGGCAGCGACCGCCACGAAGGATTGCGGGCCTGCGTGTCCTTGACCGGCACAGACCGGTTCCGACACTGCGGAACGACTGGCCTGTTTCCGTACCGATCATCCCAAAGGCAGTGATTTCAGAATCATCCACG
>LQAG01000111.1_pt1 | contig 37819 bp, 47 predicted proteins | sample 1535801 | NCBI WGS metagenome assembly LQAG01 (sample SAMN04331584, study PRJNA305678) | bioreactor metagenome | isolation source: bioreactor_3 inoculated with Wadden Sea sediment 1st replicate of a... | place: Germany:Bremen
AAGCTTTAACAGCCAAATCATAGATTTGGTTTCACACGCTTCGCGTGCAGGCAGGAACACACTGCAGACAAGCTGCCGTGTAAGCTTTAACAGCCAAATCATAGATTTGGGTTAAAGCATTAAAGCCGCTGACATACATTTCTGTATGTCAGGCTTATGTGTTATAGCTTTAATTGTTGAGTATTAAAGATTATAGGCTTATTCTACGATTTCAGCAAAACCGAAGAACCAAGTGTTACGTGAAGTTTTTTCCCAGTCTGCTACTGCTTGAGATACCATGATTGGATCTGTGTAGTAGTAGATTGGCATGTAAGCTGAACCTTCCATTACAAGGTCATGTGCCTTGTAAAGTGTTTCAAAACGTTGTTGTGGTTCTTGAGTTTTAGCTTCTTCTAGAAGTGTATCGTACTCAGAATTTTCCCAACGAGAGTAGTTGTTTGGAGAACCAGTTACGAACATGCCTAGGTAAGTCATAGGGTCAGAGTAATCTCCGATCCAACCAGAACGTGCGATCTGGAAGTTACCTTGCTTACGTGTATCTTGGAATACTGCCCATTCTTGGTTTGTTAGAGTCACGTTAATGTTCAGGTTCTGCTTCCACATTTCCTGAATGGCTTCTGCGATAGCCTTGTGGCCTTCAGAAGTGTTGTACATGATTTCTAGCTCAGGGAATCCTTCGCCATCTGGGTAACCAGCTTCAGCAAGAAGAGCTTTCGCTTCTTCAACACCAGAACCGTCTACAGGAATACCGTAGTCGCCAGCTTCAACTGCAAATACATTTCCGTTTGCATCACGAGACGCTTGAGAAACCATTGTAGTTGCAGGGATTTGACCACCCTTCGTTACAGTTTCAACGATCGCAGTACGGTCGATTGCTAGCATAAGCGCACGACGAACTTTTGCGTCATCCATTGGCTCTACTTGTGTGTTAAGTGCATAGTAGTAAACGCCATCTTGAGGCATGATCATGAATGTAGGATCTTCCGCAAGTAGTCTTGGAATCTCTGCACTTGGCATATCATCAATAACGTGGATTTGACCTGACTCGTAACCTGTAAGAGCCGTCGCTTGATCAACGATCATAAGACCTTCGATTCTATCAAGCTTAACTTGATCAGCTCTCCAGTAGTTAGGGTTTTTCACAAGAACCAGACGGTCACCGTTACGGTAGTCTTCAAGCATGAAAGGACCGTTTACGATAGATTTCTCTGGATCAACTGCCCATGCTCCGTCAGCGCCTGCTTCAACAGCCTCTTGACGTACTGGGAAGAATGTATAGAATGCAGTCAGACCTAGGAAGTAAGGCGTTGGAGCCTTTAGAGTAACTTCAAATGTCTTTTCGTCAATTGCCTTAAAAGAATCAACGTTTGCTTCGTCAAAGATCCAAGCATATTCAGATGCTGTTTCTGGATCAAGGACACGATTCCATGAGTATTCGAAGTCATTCGCTGTGATCGCTTGGCCATCAGACCACTTCGCATCACGGATAGTGAATGTGTAAACCAGTTGGTCATCACTCATAGTATAGCTTTCAGCAATACCCGGTTGAATTTGACCATCAACTTCACGCATTAGACCTTCGAACATGTTGTTGATTACGTTACCGCCATCATTTGCACCATTTAGACCTGGGTCAATGGTTTTGGCTCAGAACCTACGTTCCAATAAAGTACTTGCTCTACATCTGACATAGTGTCTTCTGCAGGAGCTTCGCTTGATGTGTCTTCCGCTGGTGCTTCTGTTGAATCATCTGTTGCAGGTGCTGTTTCTTCTGCTGGTGAAGAACAACCTGCTAGTGAACCGATGACCATCATCAGCACAAGCAGTAGAGATAGACTTTTCTTAAACAAATTAATCCCCTCCGTTTTGTTTGTTACTTACGCCTGTAAGTTGGTTTATATATACATGAATGGAGCTAAAGCTCCACTCATGAATATAACAATATTATTACAAATTTTTCTTCATTTGTAAATCTTAACCTTGCATTTTATTTATATTTTTCGTCCATAAGGTGGCAAGATACCATATGACCGTCACCAATATCACGAAGTTGTGGCTCTTCTGATGCACAACGATCAAAAGCATAACGACAACGTGTTCTGAAACGGCAGCCACTTGGCGGGTTCAGAGGCGACGGAACATCCCCTTCAAGGATAATACGCTCTGATGTCTTCATAACATCTGGATCTGGAATTGGAATCGCAGATAGAAGAGCTTGAGAGTATGGATGCTCAGGTGTTTCGTAAAGTTTGTCAGCATCTGCAACTTCTACGAGTTTACCCAGGTACATTACACCAATACGGTCAGAGATGTACTTAACCATAGAAAGGTCATGGGCAATAAACAGATACGTCAGACCAAGTTCATCCTGTAAATCTTGAAGCATATTTACAACCTGTGCCTGGATAGACACGTCAAGGGCTGAAATAGGCTCATCACAAATGATAAACTCAGGATCAACAGCTAGGGCACGGGCAATACCGATACGCTGACGCTGTCCACCAGAGAACTCATGCGGGTATCTATTGGCGTGGTCTTTGTTTAGACCAACACGCTCTAGAAGATCCCAAATGATTCTTTGACGTTCATCACCAGTTGCAAGACCATGAATATCAAGTGGCTCGCCAATGATATCCCCAACCGTCATTCTTGTATTAAGAGATGCGTATGGATCCTGGAAAATCATCTGGATTTTCTTACGGAATGGACGCATTTCATTTTCATTTAAATGAGAGATGTTGGTTCCATCATATATAACATCTCCATCCGTTACATCATACAGACGAATAAGCGTACGGCCTGTTGTTGATTTACCACATCCAGACTCGCCAACAAGACCAAGAGTCTCACCGCGGTTGATTGAGAAAGTAATATCATCAACAGCTTTTACGTACTTTTTCTTATTCCCAAACAAGCCATGTGTGATTGGGAAGTATTTTTTAAGGTTTTTAACCTCTAATAACACATCTTGTTTCTTCTCCATTACTCAACACCTCGATTCACACCTGTATCAACTTGTACCTCTGGCGCATCTTTATGATTCAGCCAGCATACAGCTCTATGACCAGTTTCAGTCACTGAGTACTCAGGCATTTTCTCCATACATACTTTCATTGTGTATGGGCAACGAGCTGCAAATGGACAACCCACTGGAGGTTTAATCATATCTGGTGGAGATCCCGGAATTGGAATCAGTCTTTGTTTTTCACTTTCCTCGTTGACACGCGGAATCGATTTTAAAAGACCCATTGTATACGGATGCATTGGCTCATAGAAGATTTCTTCTGCAGTGCCTTCTTCCATAATCAGACCACCGTACATAACGCAAATACGCTCACAAACATCCGCAACAACGCCAAGGTCATGGGTGATAAGGATGATTGATGTATCAATCTTGTCGCTCAGTTCTTTAAGAAGTTCAAGAATCTGTGCCTGGATTGTAACATCTAGAGCTGTCGTTGGCTCATCGGCAATAAGAAGGTCAGGTTGACATGATAGCGCAATGGCAATCATAGCACGCTGGCGCATACCGCCTGAAAATTCATGCGGGTAGTTGTCTACACGTTCTTCTGGCGATGGAATACCAACCAGACGAAGCATGTCGATAGCCTTTTCTCTTGCTTCTGATTTACTTAGACCCTGGTGGCGAATGATCGCTTCCATGATCTGGTCACCAATTTTATAAACAGGATTCAGGGATGTCATCGGATCCTGGAAGATCATTGCGATTTCATCACCACGAATGTTCATCATTTCTTTTTGTCTTTTTTAAGAATGTCTTCACCCTTTAAAAAAGATTTCGCCTTCTTTAACTTTACCTGGATATTGAAGGAGTTGCATTACTGACATCGACGTTACTGACTTACCAGAGCCAGATTCACCTACGATACCAAGCGCCTCACCTTTTTTTCAGGCTAAAGCTTACGCCACGTACAGCTTGTACTTCGCCAACGTGCGTATAGAAAGAAGTTTTCATGTTTTTTACATCTAATAATTTATTACTCATCAGTTTAACTCCTTTCTATTTACGTAATCTTGGATCCAGTGCGTCACGAAGGCCATCGCCTAGGAAGTTGAACGCAAGTACTGTTAATGAAATAAATAGCGATGGGTAGAACAGCTGGTAAGCGTACGTTCTAAGACCACCTAGCGAATCTGATGCAAGAGTACCCCATGAAGCCATAGGTGCAGAAACACCAAGACCGATAAATGATAGGAATGACTCTGTAAAGATCGCATTCGGAATTGTCATTGCTAGGGATACGATAATCGGACCCATTGCATTTGGAATCAAGTGACGAACCATGATTCTCCATGTAGACGCACCCAAGGTTTGGCTGCCATAACATATTCCTGCTCTTTAATAGATAGTACCTGACCACGAACAAGTCGAGCCATACGTACCCAGTACACGGAACCAATCGCGATGATAATTGTCTTTAGACCTGAGCCGAATACAACCATCAGAAGGATTACGTATAGAAGAAGCGGAATTGTTGCAATAATATCAACAATACGCATCATGATGTTATCCGCACGGCCACCTAAGTAACCTGAAATACCACCATAGAGTACACCGATGAAGAACTGAACCACCGTTGCAACAAGGGCAACAGTAAGAGAAATTCTCGCACCAAATAGCACACGTACATACAGGTCACGACCAAGTGCATCTGTACCAAACCAGTATGTTTTGTTTAATGATTTGCCTGCAGGTTGTAAAACCTGACCATTAGCTCGAATTTCGAATTTCTTAGCATTTGAGTCGTCCGATTGTGTCGCCTTAGCAGCAAAGCTATAGTCAACAACAACTTCTTGACCCTCTACTTCATAACTTCTTTGACGGTTCATCATGTCTTCCTTCTTTTTAGGAAGGGCCTGAATAAACTCGCCGTTATCCACTTCATAAAGCCTGTATTCCTTATGAAGATAAATTTGAGTATCTCCAACTTCATAGTACTCATATCTTGGCGGCAGTCCTGACATAGACAGATCCTGATCCGAGTATTCATACGATGACATTATAGGACCAAGTACTGCAAGTCCAGTAAGAATAATAACTGTAATAAGACCGATCATTGAAAGTTTATTCTGCTTCAGTCTTCTCCACGCATCTTGCCAGTAAGTCATACTTGGTCTGGCAATTATGTCGCTTTGCAGAAGAGAGGTGTCGACCTTCTCCCACATATCTTTTGAAACGATATTTTCAGTGCTCATGGTCAACCTCCTAATCTCCTAGTTTAATTCTTGGATCAATCAATCCATACGCGAGATCCACAAGGAAAATCATAAAAATCGCAAACGCCGCATAGAAGATTGTTGTACCAAGTAGTACTGTGTAGTCACGGTTACCTACAGACTCAACGAAGTGACGTCCCATACCTGGAATTGCAAAGATTTTTTCTGTTACAAATGAACCAGTCATGATAGCCGCAATCATCGGACCCATGTACGTGATTACTGGAATTAGTGAGTTTTTAAGAGCATGTTTGAAAATAACAGTTAATTCCGGTAGACCCTTCGCACGTGCCGTACGAATGTAATCTTGTTGCATAACCTCTAGTAGAGAGGATCTTGTAAGTCTTGATACAAAGGCCAGTGAGAAACCACTTAATGTGATAACTGGACCAATATAGTGCTTCCAACTATCTAAACCGTAAGCTGGTAAGACATCCATTCTTGCACTGAAAACATAAACAATGAGTGTACCAAGTACAAATCCCGGAACCGCAACCCCCCAGTGTTGCAAATATCGTTACGAGATAATCCTCCCATTTATTCTGTTTCAGCGCTGAGACAATGCCGACTGGCACCCCGACAGCAATGACAACCAATGCTGCTAGTCCACCGAGTCTCGCAGAAACTGGAACCCTTGCTCAATTAGTTGGTTTACTGTAATACCTGGTCTTGAGAACGAAGGACCAAGTTCAAATGTTGCTACACCTTTTAAGTAATCAAAATACTGCTTGTACAGCGGATCGTTAAGATGGTACTTTTCATTCAATGCTTCCAATACCTGTGGTGGTAAAGCCTTCTCATTCAAATCGAACGGACCGCCCGGAATTGAATGCATTAAGAAGAATGTAATAGTAACAACGAACCACAGTGTAATCAGCATAGACACTACCCGACGCAGAGTATATCTTGCCAAATTACTACACCCCTTTCAGTTTTTTATGCTGCCCTTATAATAGAAAGAAAAAATCTTGATGCGGAATCATTTCGAATAAAATATTAGAAATGCAATTTTTAAAACGATGAACTTGTTATATTTTCGAAATTCAAATCGATTTCAAACCCGTAATAAAGAATCGCTTTTCCAATCGTTAAATATTAATGATAGTTTAACATTCAAGATTTTAAGTCTTTTTTCAAGGGCGATGCGTTTTACATATACTTAATATACCGTGAATTTGGCTATTTTTCAACGGTTACGCCGTTGTACAACTTTTAAAAGATTGTAACATTCTCCGTAATAGTTGCTACCACCCCGTTCAACGTCATGTTACGGTTTTTTCACATTTCCATATGTAGTAAATTCGTGCGTTTCAGCAAATACCAATGCCTTGGCGCATCACAGGCTCTAGAGACTCAAATTCATTGATATTAGGGAATTTTCAGATTTTAACGTCCCGCTTGTTTGGGAATCGTTTTTCTGCAAGTTTCGACTCTGTTTCATTCATTTTTCAATTTTCAGTCATTTCTTTGTAATAGTTAAAGTGTTTTCGAACAACCATTATCAATATTATATTTTTTATCGTCTGAATTTTCTGTCATTTCATTCATCAACATATCTTATAAAACAGACAAAAGCTTCTTAAAACTTACTTAAGAAGGCTTTTAATATAAAATATATTGTTTTTTCTTATATCATTTATAAATGTATTTAAACTTTAAAGTTCGACACGCATCGTAAAACACATGGGATTTAGTCGGAATTTTTATCCTAAGCAAACTTTTATTTATAAACATTATTTTATGATGTTTTTTAAATTGATGCAACTTACTCAGCAGCACTTGAACCAATAATACTGACAAACTCTTCTTCAGTCATCGTATCCACACCAAGCTCATTGGCCTTTCTTTAGTTTAGAACCAGCACTTTCACCATAAATTACACAATCCGTCTTTTTGCTGACGCTGCCTGAGACTTTTCCACCTTTTTGTTCAATCAGCTTCTTGGCTTCACTTCGTTTATAGGTTTGAAGGGAGCCCGTTAGAACAAAGGTCTTACCCGAGAAGAAAGAATCTGTTTCCACAGCCACTTCTTCTATGGATGTCATATTGACACCCGCTTCACTCAGCTTAGCGATTCTACTCTTATTGGCTTCATCTTCAAAAAAGTCTCTTAAAGACTCTGCCATTTTATCGCCTATTTCTTCAACCGATGTGAGCTCTAAATGATCCGCTTTCATAATTGCATCAAGAGACTTAAAATGTCTTGCTAGAGTAGACGCTGCTCTTTGACCAACAAGCGAAAATTCCAAAACCGGAAATAAGCTTGGACAAATCATTGTCCTTTGACTTTTCAATTGAGTTAAGCAGATTGTCAACTGACTTCTCACCCATTCTTTCAAGCATAAGAAGCGCATCGCGTTTGTCCTTTAAATAGTAGAGATCGGCATAGTCTAGAATTAGTTGATTGCGTAATAGTTGTTCAACCTGGCGTTCTCCCATGCCATCAATATCCATTGCAGTTCTTGAAACAAAATGTATAATACCCCTGCGAAGTTTAGCTGGACATTTATCATTAATACATCTGAGAGCCACCTCGTCCTCGCGTCTCACTGTTTGAGTACCACATTCTGGACAGTGATCGGGTAGACGATAGGCCTTTTCATCCCCGTTTCTTTTCTCAACGACCACACGGACAACAGCAGGAATAACATCCCCTGCCTTCTGTATAACCACATGATCACCGATTCTTATATCTTTTCATCAATATAATCCTGGTTATGTAAAGTTGCATATGATACCGTTGACCCTGCTACAACAACGGGCTCTAGTTCTGCTTTTGGCGTCAAGACGCCCGTACGGCCAACCTGTACAATAATATCTTTAATCACTGTTTCTTTTTTCTTCAGCTGGAAACTTATAAGCAATGGCCCAACGCGGGCTCTTGGCTCTAACACCTAATGCTTGTCTTTGCCTTAGATTATCAACCTTTACAACCATACCATCAATTTCATAATCAAGGTCGTGACGCTTAATAATCATACCATCACAGTAATCTGCTGCCTCTTTCATGCTTGAAAAATGTTTCATAGTTTGAAACTGTAAACCCTAGGGTCTTTAAGTACTCAAAGTTCTCAGCATGACTGTCACTTGGCACATCACCAGATAAAACATCAAAAACAAATATATCGAGGGGTCTTGAGGCTGTTATTTTTGAGTCCAGCTGACGTAATGATCCAGCTGCTGCATTTCTAGGATTGGCAAAGGCTTGAAGCCCCTGTTCTTCTTGTCGCTTATTGAGCGCTTCAAAGTTCTTCTTTGGAAAATAGACCTCACCACGCACCGTTAGGCTTACTGGCTCTTTTAGCTTAAGTGGAATAGACCGCACCGTTTTCAGATTCTCTGTGATGTTTTCTCCTATTTCCCCATCACCTCGAGTGGCCCCTTCAACAAAAATACCATTTTCGTATTTTAAAGCCACACTTAAACCATCTATTTTATATTCAACAGTGTAATCAATAGGCTCTGAAATTTCTTTAGAAACCCTTTCATGAAAGCTTAAAAGATCATCGCTGTTATATGCATTGCTCAGACTGAGGAGTTTAACATCATGTCTGACTTGTTCAAAAGCCAATAGAGCTTTACCGCCAACGCGCTGGGTCGGTGAATCTTGACGCTTAAACTGGGGGTACTCCGCTTCGAAGGCTATGAGTTTGTTCATTAGCTTGTCATACTCAGCATCTGATATTTTGGGCGCATCCAAGTTATAGTACTGGTCGCTATGGTAATCAAGCGTCTCACACAGTCTATCAATAATACGCTCGGGATTTGATGCAGATGCAGGATCAACGCTCAATAGGTCTGTATAATCCATTGGCGATACCTTTGTCATGTTCATTCTCCTATCTAATCAACTTGCAAAGTTTCATAGTCAACATTTCAACTTTTGCAGGTGTCTATCTATTAACTTATTATCTCAAGGGGAGCCATGCCCACTTGTAATTTCTTAATGCCCTTTTTATCAAAGGCAATTGTTACAACAGCTTTGTCTCCTGAACCGGTTTTTGTAATAACTGTACCTTCTCCAAATGACTTATGAAGAACCTTGGTTCCTGGTTTTAAGCTACCATCTTCAACGGCTTTGGTTCCCTTGCCTTTGGCAGATGGAATCCCTTGACCATTTTCTCTTTGAACTTTATTTCTGAAGTCTTTCGTTTGGCCACTTCTGCAGTCCCACTGTCAATGAGCCCAGCTGGTATTTCTTCAATAAACCTTGAAATAAGGTTGACGTTTGTTCGACCATACTGGTTTCTTAAGTATGCATGACTCACATAGAGCTGGTCTTCAGCCTGGTTATACCTACATAGGCAAGACGGCGTTCCTCTTCCATGCTGTCATCATCTTCTAGAGATCGCCCTGTTGGGAAAATGCCCTCTTCCATACCCACAAGAAATACAACTGGGAACTCCAGACCTTTCGCGGAGTGAAGGGTCATTAATAGAACGCCTTCTTCTTCCTCTTCAAGACCATCGATGTCAGACATTAAGCTCACTTCAGCAAGAAAATCTTCTAGTTTTGCCGATTCACTGCGTTTGCTGAACTCCATGGTTACATTAATAAGCTCATTCAAGTTCTCTAAGCGGCTCTTCGACTCAATGGTCTGGTCAAGGACCAGTTCAGCTTCATAACCACTATCCTTTAAGATCCCCTGAAGAATATCACTTACGGACATGTCTTCTTTTCCATTTATATACGGCTGCAAGCCATTCATAAAATCAGTCAGTCCAGTCAAGGCACGCTTAGGTACCTGTCCACTCTCCATCATTTCTTCAATGCATCAAACATAGAAATGCCACTTTCCACGGCATATCCTGCTATTTTTTCAAGGGATTTGGCTCCAATCCCCCGCTTTGGAACATTTATAACGCGCATTAGACTAATGTCATCCTTGGGATTGAGTATAAGTCTTAAATAGCACATGGCATCCTTGATTTCCTTACGGTCATAGAACTTATGACCCCCTACAATTTTATAAGGAATGCCCTCACGCATTAAACATTCTTCAAACACACGGGACTGTGCGTTCGTTCTATATAATATGGCAAACTCAGAATAGTCTCTGGCTTCACGGGATTTTAGACTTCTAATTTGGTCGGCAACATAACGCCCTTCGTCGTACTCATTTTGTCCCATGTAGTATTTAATAGGGTTTCCATCTTCCTGGGCTGTCCATAAATCTTTTGGTTTTCTTCCACTGTTGTTTTGAATCACAGCATTGGCCGCATCTAGTATAACCTTTGTCGATCTATAATTTTGTTCCAGTTTAATAACTTTGGCGTTCTTATAGTCTTTCTCAAAATCTCGAATATTTCGAATATCTGCACCACGCCAGCCATAAATACTCTGGTCAATATCGCCAACAACACATAGGTTGCCATGACCAGAAGCAATCATATTGACAAGTTTATACTGGGCCTTATTGGTATCCTGATACTCATCCACAAGAACATACTTAAACTTACTCTGATAATACTCAAGAACCTCATCATTTTCCGAGAGCAGTTCAATGGCCTTTAAAATCAAATCATCAAAATCCATGGCATTGTTCTGCTTGAGTTTTTCTTGGTAGAGTCTGTATATTTTACAAACGTGTTTTAGCTGATAATCACCAAAGTTAAGTTCCTCGTACTTTCAGGTGTCAGCAAATCGTTTTCGCTTCGGATATTTAGCGCTCACAAATTTAGGTGTAACCGTCTTGGCATCAATGTCCAATTGTTTTAAACATTCCTTTATAAGCGTTCGCTGGTCTGTTGTGTCATATATAACAAAATCACGCTGATAGCCTATTAAATCAATATCCCGGCGTAAAATTCTCACACAAGTGGCATGAAATGTGCCGACCCACATCGTTGAAGCTCCAGATCCGATCAAACTCTCAATACGGTCTTTCATTTCACCGGCTGCCTTGTTGGTAAATGTAATGGCAAGCACCTGACTCGGATACACGCCTAGCTCATCTATCATGTAAGCTATACGATTGGTCAGCACGCGTGTCTTGCCTGACCCAGCCCCTGCTAAAACCAGCAATGGGCCATCTGTTGTTATGACAGCCTCTCGCTGTCTTTCGTTAAGCATCCCTAAATCCATTTATTACAACCTCACTTTACGAACGTACATTCGGGGTATAGTTAGCTTTATTGTACCATAATCCACTATAATATCCTATCATGAATCTTGTATAATATCATATAAAAGGCCTTGAAACAAAGATAAAAAAAATATAAATTTTATTCCCCCTATTTCACACAATGTACACTTTTTCTTATTATAATAGAATTTGGAAATATAGACCACGAAAGGAAGACTATGAAGAACACGACCTACTATGAAAAATACCCATCGACCATTTGGAAAGCATTCCTCTTGGTTATTATTATTACTCTTATCAAAACAGCTATTGAAGTATGCATCGCTATGCTTGGCGGGGTGTATATCGCAATTTACGCAGCGGCAACAGGGGCTACCTTTGAAACAATATACAGTCAATCAGTCAATATAATTACCTTGACGGCTGTCTCGATATCTGGAATTGCCTTAATTTCCTACCTGTTATTTTTCACAAAGAAGAGAAGGCATTTTAAAATCAATTTTAAGGAGAGTCTATCTATTCGCCCCAGCTACGAATTCTCAGTTATGGCCATTTTAGGTGTTTTTGCCATAACCATGGCCGGCGGACTTGTCACACAATTTGTGCTTTCATTTTTCGAATCAGAAACGCCATCCCACATTGAAGCTATTATGAATGTGGAACGCCTTCTATCAGTGGAGTCACTCTTTACTTTTTTGGGTGTTGTTATAGTCGCGCCCTTTTTCGAAGAATTTCTCTTTAGAAAAATACTGCTTGATGGCCTCTTTAGCAAGTACAAACCCATTACAGCAATGGCCATCACCTCTTTATTTTTTGCCATCTTCCATATGAATCTGGCTCAAGGGGCCTATACCTTTTTCCTCGGATTTTATCTGGCTTTCTTGTACTATGTAAGTGGAAGCTACTGGCTTGTTGTGGTTGTTCATGCCATTAACAATCTCTATGCCCTTCTTATACGCCAACTACCAGAAGACATTATTGGCCTTGTTGCAATCATGCTCTTTGTCGCAGGATCTATATGTATGTATCTGCTTGTAAAACAAAATAAAGAAGGCGTTGTTTGGATGGCGCTTCCAAAAGAAATTGAGCCTGACCAACTTGAACTCAATCAAGCATGTGTCAGTAATGTCCCACTAGATAAAGCACATATGAATATGGACTCAGAGGCTGATTCACAAGTGAACTCCCAGCCCTCTAAGGAAGCTGATCTTCCAGCAGAGTCACAATATGAGAAGTTATAAATTATAATATTGATTGAAACATATAAAAATGCCCCTTGGGATGCTATATATTCCCAAGGGGCTTTTATTTTCTGTAATTATACATGTGTCTGATCTAAATTACCAGATTAACAAGAAGGCCTTGAATTTGACCAATCTTTTCAAGAAGTCTAATCTGCTTTTTTTCCTGACCCAGTATGAGATTTGTCAGCTCTACAAGCTGTTTATCAATTTCCTTAACTGTTCGCATCACCCTGGTTCGACCTGATCGGCTAAATCCGCGTCGCTCTTCAATCTTATAGCCTTCCTGTACGGCTTCTTCTACAAACCCCTTGATCATTTCACGGTACTGCACCAGGGTCTCAACTGTTCTATTTTCAATAAGCTGCTTGCCCTTGCTTTCAATTTCCTTGAGCAGTTCATCTAATAATTCCTTAGACCGACCCCTGTCATCTTCTAAATTGCTAAGTATTTCAGTAAAGGTGATTCGTGGGGTCTCCACTTTTTTTGTCACACTGGATTTTTGTGTCGACCCAGTTCTTTGGACTTTTTTTAACCTTCATTCAAGTCTTCCTCCTCAAGTTTGCCAATGACATCAATGATCCCACTTACACGGCAAAGAGCTGGGGGGGAATATTCTTTCTTAAATCATTGCCCACTTGGTCTTTCAAGGTTTTAATATCAGATTCCACAGGAATATCCTGCTTTTTAGCCTCTTCCTTAATGACTCTACTGAAACTTTCCAGTTCATTCACATCAGACTTTGCATAGGATTCAATTTGATCATCATAAATATCGACACCTTTTTTCTCATATGGAAAAATCAAATCCTTTCTTTGGAGCGCTTTCCCTTGGGGCCACAGTCTTCTTTTGTGGTGGATTTTGAATGTCTCCAGGGCTTGACAATATCCCTTGGGGCTTTATTATCTAAGCTTGAAAACCGAACAGGCCCAAGCTTATAGCCTATATCTACAAACTCCTTTTGCAGAGCTGTCACAAGAGGCTTCATCACCTGTTCAAAACTCTCCTTGTCATTACGAACATTAATGCTTAAGAGTCTATCTTTTGACTGAAGATGTATACCCGTTTCACCATAAGTGCTCAGTTCTACAGAAAAATATAAGGAACTGTTCTCCCAGTCAAGGGCATCGCCATTCTTTCTGGCATTCACGTATAGCTTCATATCCTTAATCTCCCCATCTGCTTCTACAGGCACATGAAAAAACAAGGTCTGTGTTTCTTTTTGCGTTTCCAGCTTATTCATTAACTGTTGGCCTGTCAAATTATTGAGAGACCGTTCGGCAGCTGCCACAGTTCTTTTTTGATCAGGCTCATTATTTTCCATAAGTTTTAATAAAACAGCCTTTAAATTATCCTTGATTTTATAGTCATCATCCCTTTGGAGTCCCTTGCCTTGGCTTAAAAGTTTTTCAGCCACTTCCGGTTCATGATTCAGCCCCATGTTTCTGAAAAGTTCTAAAACCCCTCTAGGCGAAGTGTCCTGCCAATTTATTGCTGGCATGATATTCTGTTTCATATCCAAAACATTCATGCCTTCTTTATAGGCCATGAGTTGGATGTTCTTTTCTGATGGTGTGAAAGTCATTTGGCTGAGCTTGTTCTGAACAGTCTTTGTGATTTCAAGGGCACCATTGACATCCCCCTTATTCAAGAGTTTTCTTGCTTCTTGGAGGGTTGAACTCATATTTAGGAGGTCGCGTTCCATTTTCATACTCGTAAATAGAGACACATCGCTCTTCATTAAAACATTGTCTAATTTTTCAATCGCCTTGCTTAAAACCTCTGATACATCGACCTTTTCACTTGCCGTTTGAGGTATCTCAATATTTTTTAAAGACTGAACAATGTCTTTTTGCATGTCTTTAAATGTCTGCTTGGCCTCTATGGCCTGAGCTGTGACCTTCTCTACTAGAAACTGCTTGAACCGCATATCGCTCAGGGCTGAAACCATTTCCCCATCGGCATTTTCCATAAAGGCATCCATGACCTCATCAAAGGACGCTTCCAGTCTTTGTAGCATTTCATTTTCAAATGTGTCTTCATCATCGTTTTCTTCTGTGGATAAAATCTCATTTGCATCAAAAGTCATCAACAATTTCTTCTAAATTGTGTGAATTTATCGTCTTGTCAGAAAAAAACCGACTCTAGGGCGTCATCTAAACCTAGACCTGATGCATTTTGCAGGGCACTTTTTAAAAGATCTGCAAAATCCGACTGGTCCCCACTAAGATTACTAAGGGCCGCTTGTACAGCACTTAAAAAATCTTCTAAGTTAGCACACACACATGCGCCACCTTGACTCGAATTTTCAATAAACACCACAGATCCCTTGAGCTCAATTTTCACATGAACCAAATTTTCAACTGCATTCACAAGGACCTTGTTAAGGGGCATGCCCGATTCAATGGCCCTTTGAATATTCTTCTTGATTGCACTCGGTATATTGGGGTCTTTTTTTATCTTTTCAAGAATGTCTTTTGCTTCCCCTTCTGTGATTTCTTTTGTTCCAGCGAGGGTCTCAATCATATCTGCTTCATTCATCTGTGTGTTCATGGTTTCCTGAATGGCTGATAGGTTCTTATCTGTCATTTCAACGCCTTTGTCGGCCGCCCAGTGTATGGTTTCAAGTTTTGATTCCATGCTTCCAGATCCATCTTTCACAAAGCGTTCAATCGATGCCGCTTCAGAATCTGACACAGGATGATCAAGTTTTCTAAGTAGGTTGCCCACCCTATCCATACCTGGTGTCTTAGCGTTTTTAAACACAGCAAAAGGATCGTCTCCAGATTGAGATGATTCCGCCTTTACCGACTTCGCCGTGTCTTGGTTCTTAAATATATTGGATTGAAAAAGCTGATCAATAATTTTCAATTTACTCACTCCATTTGCTGAGTTCTATTCAGGCTTTTTGCCTTGCCTCTCACTTGACGCTGGGACCAAGCCCTACAAGCACAAACAAGGCCACTGGTTTACCTAATATAAGTATCGGCAAAAACAGTGCCTCATCCAGTTTTATTCTAAGATATTTAAGACTCTTCTTTACTGTAAAAAAGCAAGCCCTTTAAACTGATTTCCCAGCGGCTTGCTTTCTTAAACACATGATGCCCATAAGGTCTTATCTATCTGGCCTGGGCTTTTCCAACCATATAGCCCCCGCCACCAATGAGTGCCAAACCCATGATTATGAGTATAGACAGAGGCATAACAATATCATTAAATCCCAGATTTCTTATCATAATGCTTTCAAGGGCTTCAAAGGCCCAGCGGTGAGGTGTTATAAAACTGAGTCCCAGAAGGATTTTTGATGTGACTATCTCAAGTGGCCACATGCACCCTCCAAGCATAGCGAAGGATGTCAGTAAAATAGGTGTCACAGCAGAAAGTTGTGAATGATTTTTCAATATGCTGGCTAGGAACAGGCCTAAGCCTGTTAAGGAAAATATATAGGCAAAGCCTGTGATCAGGACTAGGACCAGGTGATCACCAATCTCAATGCCGAAGAGAACCTGTCCACCAATGAATATTATGGCCATTTGAATGAATCCAACCAGAAGCGTTGTGAATGTGTTGCCTAAAAGAATTTTTCCTATTGAAACCGGCGTCTGCAACAAACGGTCCCATGTATGATAGGCTTTGTCGTTGAGTATTTCACCAATGCCAAAGACTATGGAGTAAGCTGAAAAGAGCAGGGCGAATCCAATGAAATTGTGAAGGATCTGGTCTTGTCTTGACCACCCGCCGACAGACTTTTTCAGAAATTGTGTAAGGATTTTGTCGTTTATATCTTTTCTCTATCTTTTCATATAAGGCCTGAGAAAGTTTTTCTTCGTCTATATTTTCTTTGATAGAGCCTATTTGACTGGCCGTTTTTTGAGAAAAGATCAAATTGGCATGAAGGTTTGTGAGTATGCCTCTCACTGTATTTTTTAGGCCCATGGTATCAACATCATTTTTACTGCTGATAAATGCAAGAGCCAGGTCGTTCCTGCTTAGGGATCTTTCAAAGTCTTTGGGAAGAATAATATGGGCAAGCCCCTCTCCATCCGCTATAGCTTGTCGTCCCTCTTTTTCACCAATTACATTGACCTTGTATTCTTTTTCCTGGCTGAGCTCACGTATGAACTGCTTTGAAACTTCAGATTGATCCATATCTGTAATATGAACGACCCTCTCATAGGTGCCTCCACCAGCGGAGAATGCATAAACCATTCCAAGGGCAAGCACAGCCATGACCAGCATGATTTTATAGTCTTCTTTAAGCCCCAGTAACCTGAGCTTGATCACTGCCAACATGTTTTGTCTCCCCTTTCTTTCGCATCAAGGCAATTCCTACACCTGCAAATACAAGACCGTTCAGTGTCAATATAACAAGCAGGTGGCTTATATTTCGAATGTTAGAACCTGTCATAATAGCCAGGAAGGCTTTGAGGGCCACGCCATTTAAAGGCACCTGACTAAGACTTTGAATCTCACTTGGTAAAACCTCGATAGGAATATATGCGCCTCCAAGAAGGCCCATTATTTGAAAAATAACCGATTCAAATAAACTGGCAATACGGGTTTTATCAGATATGAAAGTAATAACTGCAAGTAAGGTTCCAAGACCTGATACAGCAAAAGCTGTGAACAAACTGACGATAATCAGAGAGGACACATTGCCCCACGTAACCCCCAGCACAACCCTTGAATAGGTAATTAGAATAGATAACTGAACCAAGGAAAGAACAAATATGACAAGAAATTTTCCACTCAGTATTCGCCACCTTGTTATACCAGCTGATAACATTCTTTGATATGTGAAGTCCCTTTTTTCTTCAAGAAGCATATAACTGCCTCGTCCTGCGCTAAAGAGTAAAAAGAGGGTCAGCATACTGACTGAGTAATAACTCTTGCTGCTGATTCCTTGTCCACCTGTGGCTGTCTCGTCATAAAAGGTTAAGTTTAAGTCTTGACTGTATGACTGATTCACAAGTTTATTTATATGCCCTCTGTCATTCATTTCACTTGTGTTTATGTCTGCCGAAAGAAAAGTTTCCACAGCTATATTTTTGCGAATATTCGAGGCCGACATTCTTTGCATAAAGCCCTCCACGATGGAAGCCGCTATGCTGGAGGTCACACTTCTTTCTGGGTTTTTAATAATTTCAATATCTATTTTGCTTTGATAGGTTGTAAGCATATTTGCATAAGACGCTCTAAGAAAATTCTCAGGTAATAGAATCACTGCAGAAAGCTCATCATTTTCAAGTTTTCTCAAGGCCTCTTCTTCAGTCATAATTTCATGATGCATCATGTCTTTAATATCTTCATGTCCTAGAAAATCTTCAAAGAATATTTTCTCCATATCCAGATCTTCTGCATTTGCCATGATGTCTTTTTTCACATCTGCAGGCAAGAAGTCTCCCAGTAGATTATTCCCGAGAGCCTCGTCTATGGCTTGACTTGCAGGCTGGCTTTCATACCCCTTTACAATTGCCACTTTAAATTCTGGAACACTTGGGTCATCACCAAACACACCCGCTAAGGCAAAGCTGAGAATAGAGGTTAAAATAATAGGCATGACCAGTATAAATGCAAGATTCTTCTTATCGCTTAATAGTACTTTTAGATCTCTAAGAAGAATATGTCTAATTTTCATAATGTCCGCCTTTCTAGTCCCTTAAGGCTTTTCCTGTCAAATGGAGAAATACAGTCTCAAGATTGGGTTTAACCACATCAACTGACTCCACAGACACCCCGGCTTTCATAGCAATGTTTAGGGCATCTTGTATAAGGGTTTTCCCGTTGTTGGTATAGAGCGTAATCGCCTCACCACTTTGCTGGACCTTGTCAACGCCTTTTATATTGCCCAAGGCCTCCACGAGGGCTTCAGTGGATTTTTCAAACTCAAAAATAACCTTTCTTTGCCCTTCAACGATGTCAACAAGCTCGTCTTGCGCCCCTGATGCAATGACATGCCCCATGTCCATAATATGAATATTACGGCAGAGGTATTCCACTTCCTCCATGTAATGACTCGTGTAAATAATGGTCATGCCTGTTTTATTGAGCTTTAGAACCGTATCCAGTATATGATTTCTTGATTGGGGATCAATACCCACCGTTGGCTCATCCATAATAAGGAGCTCTGGTTCATGAAGAAGGGCTGCTCCAATGTTCAACCGTCTTTTCATGCCGCCAGAGTAATTTTCCACCCTATCTTTCAAACGTTCATCTATGCCAATAATTTGTGAAACATCATCAATTCGTTTTTTCAGTTTATCACCTGATAAGCCATAAGCCTGTCCCCAAAATTTCAAAATTGTCATAACCAGACAGGGTGGGGTAAAGGGCAATTTCCTGTGGCACTATCCCCAGTTCTTTTTTGAATGGCCTTGGGATTTTTTACAATGTCTTCTCCCTTGTAGAGAATTTCTCCTGATTCTGGTTTTAGGAGTGTTGAAATCATGGAGATAGTCGTGGATTTGCCCGCCCCATTGGGACCAAGCAGACCAATTATTTCTCCTTCATTCACCGAGAAACTTATATTATCCACTGCCTTTAACCTTCCGTATGATTTAGATAATCCTTTAACCTGTAAAAGTGCCATATCCTCACGTCCTTTATATTGTGTGTCTTCAGCCCAGAGCTCTGGCCTCACTTATATACTCTTCTTGTCTACTCTATTAAATTCTCGTAAGTTGATGGCAGTCCCTGCTCAAGTTCCTGAATTGATAAAGAATTTTCTTCTGTTAGTTCTGGAAAGTCAATGGACTGATTCTTTTCAATTTCATAATTCGTGGTTTCCAGGGTCATATTGAAAGCATTTGGAGCTCCCGGCATATCAATATCCATTTTGATGGATATGTTCACAGTCGTCTGAACAATGTAGCCGTCCACATCTATGAAGTCTACCACTTTAAATGTTTGAACTTGCCACTTTTCCATAGCGTCATCCAGGCCCGAAAGAAAATCTTCTGCCTTTAGAACTTTGCCATTATCAAAGGACATCTCACCAAACTCAGCCTGCATGTTTTCATCTTTTACAATAATTTCTGTCGTCTTTTTCACAAAATCCTTTAATTTCTCTTTATCGGGTTCTATAGTGAATTTTACGACACGCACATCTCCTTCAGGGGTTTCCATAATGCTATCTTCACCCTTTATGACTTCGTCAGCCTCAAAGGTTTGCTTCCATACATTTTCAAGCGCCTGTACCGTTTCGTCTGTCAACTGCAAACTTGCTATTTTTCCTAGATTATCAGTGTCTTCTGAGAGTTTATCAATGTCTTGACTTGTCAAATTTAAGAATTTCCCAAGCATAGGGATATATAGGGCCATCTCGTCTCCTAATTGATAGTAATCAAAGTTCATGCCCAGACCACCCAAACTTAGAAGATTGATGGATTCCACTTTGGCTTGATCTCCAGTATAGTCAAAACTGCTTGTCCCCTCATATTCAATATTTTCAAAGGATTTCAGCTGACGGGCTTCCTGCTCATCCAGGCCATCCACCTCAAAGTTCATTTGGAGTTCAAGATCAGTGTGGGTTTTCCCACGTTGAATGTTTTCTGTTTTTTCCAGTGCAGACTTATAGTCTTCCAAGGTGTTTTCTGTACACGCTGTTGTCAAAAGGGCTGTTAATATGACGACCACCGTTAGTAGGGCAATTGTCTTTGATGCCATTTCCCTTATGGTTGAATATATGCTTTCAAATTTCATATGTCTTACCTCCTTCATCATTTATATATCCATTATACGAGTTATTGTCCTCTTATTCTGCACACTTCTGGCATCTTACCCTTATTTATACGTGACTTTTTGCACTATTTATGTAAGATGAGAACCAGCCCTTATCCTCATAAGATTTTGAAGCCACTTGAACACCCCATATGGATGCAAAAAAGTCCGTGAATAAAGAACACACAAGCACTTGTAAAATGTCTTTCTAACAAGTTGCTTCGTCGTCTTTCACGGACTTTAATAGTACTGCTTATATACTTTGTCTTATGCCTTTGGTACAAACGTGAAATTCCGTCCAATAGGCTGGCGTTTATAGATATGTCTATTTTATATTAGGCCGATTCCTTAACCAACTTGGCCTCTGCATGCTCTGGTACCTTGTTGAGCTTTGAAGAGACTAAAAGTACGGACACAATAATTGTTGCTCCACCTAAAAGTTGTAGAGGGCCTAGGGTTTCTCCTAGATAGAAATACCCTACAATTATTGTTACAACTGGAATCAGGTTTAAATAGTATGAAGACTCGCCTATTCCCAACACATCGAGGGCATACAGGTAGACATAAAAGCCAATGGCTGATGCAAACACACCTAGTATAGCCACATGCACCCATATTTCATTTGTCACATCCGCCCAAACCGTATTTTCAATTAGTGCAAATGGAATAAAACACGCCAGTCCGATAATAGACTGCCAAAACAAAAGTTGAAGGGCATTGTACTTGCCAAACAGAGGTTTTGAGGACACTGAATATGCCACCCATGCCACAACGGCGCCCCCATCATTAGGTAGCCCTTTAAATATCCTGAACCAAGAAGAGCCTGTAGATCAAGACCAACAACCATACAAACGCCTACCACTGACAAAAGGAGACTGGCCACAGCCACCTTGGTGATTGGCTTTTTATAAAATATGTTTTCAATAATAACCGAAAACACAGGAATGCTTGCAATGATAAGTGATGCTGCAGATGCTGAGGTGTATTTCACACCATTGTTTTCAAAATAGAAATAAATTGTTATACCGAAAGCTCCAGCAACAAAAACATTCAAATAGTCTTCTTTTGCCACTGAAAAATCTTCCTTTTTAAATTTCATAATGCCATATAGAAGTATACTCGCTATGATGAACCGAAGTGCTCCTAGTGTCATTGCTGGGATCACTTCAACTGCAACACGTATGTTGACAAAGGATATACCCCAGAGAATTACGGCCGTCATAATGGCTGCTATACCTAACATTTTTTTCTGCTTCATAACCATCACCCTCTCTTGTAGAATTACATTACTGTCATTCTACTGCCAGAGAGACAAAAAAGCAATATGTTTCTAAGCTCTTTGGAATTAATTACCGATCAACCAAGCCCTGTTTAACAGCCAATATAGCCAACTGCGTCCGGTCTCGAAGACCTAACTTATCAAGTATTTTGGTCAAATTGTTCTTTATTGTTCCTTCGCTCAAGAAGAGTTTTTCAGCGATTTCTGCATTATTGAGCCCTTGACCAACAAGTTCTGCAATGTCCTTTTCACGGTGGGTTAACACTTTAAAGCATTCTTGATTTGGGGTCTTGATCCCCTCTTCTCCCTTAGCTAGTTTTGAAAACTGGTCAAGGACCTTTATTGCAACATCAGGCTGAATCAGAGCGCCCCCGGACTGTACAGTTTTTATGGCCTCACCTATTTTGTCTGGCGGTGTGTCCTTAAGCAAATAGCCTGAAGCTCCACTTTTAATGGCTTCAAATATAAATTTGTCATCATCAAAAGTGGTTAAGACAATTACCTTGACCGATGGATACTCTGCTTTAATGATTTTTGTGCTCTCCACCCCATTCATAATGGGCATTTGTATGTCCATCAGAACAACATCTGGCAAATAGGCTCTGCAAAGACCAATGGCCTCCTTGCCATTTTCACCTGTGCCGACAACCTCTATGTCTGGGTCTGATGAAAGGATCATTTTCAGTCCCTCACTTAGTATTTTTTGATCATCAATTATTGCCACTTTTAATCACGGTTTTCAGCCCCCTTTGGCTTTATTGGCAAAGAGCCCTTCACTATAAGGCCTGACTCTATTTCAAATTCAACAGCTCCATCAAGAGACTCAAAACGCTGTGTCATTTTGCCTATTCCATACCCCGGATCGGGTATTTTTTCGATTGTGCCATTGTCCCTAATGACCAGGTCAAAAAAGTTTTCCTTGTCATGTGACACTTTTAATTGAATCCACATTTCACTGGCCTTGCCATGCCTGAGGGCATTTGTCATGGCTTCTTGTATAGCCCGATACACACATTCCTTTTGACTGGAATCGTTCAGGAGCTTGTGGTCGATTTCCCAGGAAATCTTTAGTCCTGTCTTATTGGAAAATTCCCGAATAAGTGTCTCAATGTCGTGACCAGTAGAGCCCCCATCCATAGTTTTAACAGCCTGACGAACTTTTACCAGATTGTCTCTAGCCGTTTCCTTAGCCCTTTCCAACTGTTCCCTTGCTTGGTTGGGACTCTTTTCAAAGAGGTGGCTGGTCATTTCAAGTTGCATGATGAGAGCTGTTAAATTATGACCCACACCATCATGTATTCGGCTGGCTATATCTGCCCGTGTCATGACTTCGGTTAGTTTTTGAACTTCTTTTGAATACGCCTCTAGTTTATTGTTGGCCTTGATAAGTTTATCCTGTTCTTCGCGAAGGCCTAGCATTAAAGCAATAACCACCAAACTCATTATATTGAGCAACATAAAAAATGTGGCTTCTGCATAAGTGGAAATAGCTGGTCTGTACTGAATTAAGTTCACATACTTATACATGCCCGCACATATAACAACCATGCCCACCCAAAGGTCAGAACGCTTTCGAACGGCCACTGCCATTTCAATAATGAGCAAGACATAAAGCACATGTATAAAATAGTTAATGATATATCTTGAATTGTGCTCCAGCAGCATGACCAGAAAGACACTCGCCAGATATGACCCCCCGCGTTAAGGCCACTTTGTCTGTCTGCATACGAAGAACAATCAGTCCAACAAACCCCAAAAATCCAAATATAAAATAATAGGTTCTTGGAAAATGTATAGAATCATACCGAAGGGCAATATGAATAGCATAAGGGTCATTAGAATTTCTAGGGGCCTGTACTTTTTATCTATGGCATTTATAGAGGGCATCAGCCTACTCCTTCCAAAGTTTCTTAAGTTTCATTAAACACTTGTCTATAAAACACTCTTCTATTATAACAGTGCATTTCCTCCATAGCCATTGCGATTGCATTTCTATCCTTTTCAAATGGCCAAGCGCCCATAGAAAAACCCGGTTCATGTCTTAAAACGCATGACCGGGTTGAAGTATTTCTTTTTTATATGCGCCTATATTACGCCTGGTATCCATGTAAAAGTGGTGAAATGCGCTTGTATATAAGCAGGGTTAAAATGCTTACAACAATGCCTTTCAAAATGTTAAAAGGAATCACCGCATATAGGATGTATGAGTTTAAATCTACAATTAGAGAGTTGGCCGCTTGTGCTATTGTAATGATTTGATCGATTGGCATGAAATTGGCATAAAACGGTATTAAGATGTAGTAGTTGGCAAAGGCTCCCACAAGCCCCATCACCAAAGTGCCCACACCTAGTCCCAACAAGGCTGATTTCATAGTCTTATTGCGTGCATAAATTAAACCCGCTGGTCCAACAAGTGCCGCCCCAACAATAAAGTTTGCAAGTTCACCAACACCACCTGTTGAAGTTCGCATAAGATGCAGAATGTTCTTGAGCAGTTCAATAGCTATGCCTGCTAAAGGACCAAATGCAAACGTTCCAACCAGTGCTCCGATATCACTCATATCAATCTTTAAAAAGGGTGGAAAGAGTGGGAGTGGAAACTCAATAAACATGATGACAAATGAAATCACACTGAGTAGTGCAATTTTCACCATTAAATTAACTGACGACTGACGATTCATTAAAAAGGCCTCCTAAGTGTGTGTTTTGCATTGATAGCCAGCTGCTTCAAATAAATCTATTTGGCTCTGATGATGCCATGACGTTTCAATATGCAATCGGCTAAGTATAATAAATAAATGCGTTTGTTTCACTCAGGGCTTTTATGTTTTAGGCGCTTACAAAATTACCAATATAGGCTCTCGTTATAAGATATATAGAATTTTTGATTCTTAAATATCTATATATGCTATAGAGAGCGTTCTTGAATGAAATTTTGAAAATCGCTCATCTAAGAACGATTAAACATAAAAAGTCCCTGAAGTTATCTTCAGGGACGGATTGTTTCTTCTTCTTTTACAGAATATGCGTAAAAGTACATCTCTTCTTCCATCCAGACTTTACTGTCGGTTCTGGAATTTCACCAGATCAACCTTTCGGCTCGCGGACTTTACCGCCGGTCGGGAATTTCACCCTGCCCTGAAGAATGTATCAAATTTTCGCTTTAAGCTTAGCATATCCCACTCAAATCGTCAAGTTTATTAAACAAGCTGGTTGATAACTTCCAGAGCCTTGTCGTAATCTGGATGTTCAGTCACTTCTCCAACGTACTCAACATATTTGATCTGATTGTCTTTATCTACAACAACAATACCGCGTGTCAGCAGTCTTAATTCATCTATAACAAAACCATACTTGTCACCAAAATCAAGATCTTTGTGGTCTGAAACCACGTCAATATTTTCAATGCCTTCAGCCGCACAATATCTTTTTTGTGCAAATGGAAGATCAACTGTTACTGTAACGATTTGAACACTGTCCTTAAGTTTTGCAGCTTCTTCGTTAAAACGAATTGTTTGAAGCGAGCATACACCTGTGTCAATGGATGGTGCAATCGATATGATCTTCACCTTGTTCTCTGTGTCCTTATAAAAATCAAATGGTGATAGATCCTGCTTAAGAGCAGTAAAGTTTGGTGCTTTTTGTCCCTCTTTAACCGCTTCACCACGAAGTGTCATTGGGTTACCTGCAAAAGTGATTTCGCCTTTTCTCATTTTAAAATCCTCCATTCATACGTTTGTTTATCTTTATCATTCAAATATTCATTTCATTTTTGTATCCGTTACATTCACTATAACAATGTTTTCCATAAAGGTCAATAGGAAAGTATATCTTTTTAGTCTATTATCGACGCTTTTTTCACGCACCACGCCTTTATCTTTTTAAGGGGTCAAAAGTACAGGCTGGCAAACGGGTTCAGATCGACATATATGGTTAAGAAGACCAAAAAATCGTATTAATATAATAAAGGAGGTGCGCCTTGAACACTCGACTAAGAAAGATTATACATTTGCTGGGCTGGTTGTTTTTAATCCTGGCTGCACTGCTCACTATTCCCCTTGTTTTTAGCCTTGTCACAAAGGCTTCAAAGCAGGTGATACAGTCCTTTCTCTATACCCTATTTATAGCTTTTATTGTAGGAACCCTGTGTATACTGCAAAAGCCTGAAAAAAATACCCCGCTCAAACTTTCTGGTGGGATGATTCTTTGCGCTCTTGCATGGATTTTCGTATCCCTAATAGGTGGTTTACCCTTTTTATTTGGTATTAATGCAAGATTTGTAGATTCTTTTTTTGAATCTGTTTCGGGGTTTACCACAACCGGCATTACAGTTTTCACAGGCCTTGATACCATGCCCACTCCCATATTATTGTGGAGAGGTCTCATTCAATGGGTCGGCGGTCTTGGCATTTTGACTTTCTTTCTATTTGTAACCTTCCAAAATGAGGGGGATATATGGCAACTCTTTGCGGCAGAGAGCCACAAAATAAGCACCTCTCGACCTGTCCCAAACATCTTTCGAACCATAAAGATTTTCTGGGGGATTTATGCCCTCTTTAGCCTGATACAATTTATACTTTTAAAGTCCCTGGGCATGCCTGTGTTTGATGCTCTTATCCATTCACTTACAGCCTTGTCCACAGGCGGGTTTTCAAATCACGATGCCAGCATTGGTTTCTATGCGTTGCAAGGCTATAAACACGCCAGACTTATTGAATACACTATCATTTTTTCATGGCCTTGGGAGGGATGAATTTTCTCATGCATTACTACTGGTTAACCAGGCAGTTTTCCCTTTTCACCTCTGATGAAGAAACCCGTGGCTATCTTAAAATCATCTTGCTTTTCACCACCTTGATTCTCATTTCAATTTATGTGGCTCAGTCTGGTGGTCCTGACTTCGAAATCAATCTACGAACCAGTCTTTTTCAAGTGGTTTCTCTTATTACATCAACGGGGTACGGCACCGCAGATATTGGCGGCGCATTTTTCCCACCTGTTGCCAAGCAACTTTTTATTGTCCTAATGGTCATTGGCGGCTGTGTAGGGTCAACAGCCGGCGGCATTAAAATAGTAAGAACCCTTATAATATCCAAGCTCTACAAAAGAGAAGTTCGCAAGGTGTATTATCCCCGTGGGGCCACTGTACCAGTCATACTCAATGGCACACCGATTGAAAACAATGAGGTCCTTAAAATTGCTGGTTTACTATACATTTGGATTGTACTCATACTTATAGGCGCTCTTATAACTGCCTTTTTCTCAGACCTGAGTGCTTTTGAGGCTATTTCAGGTATGGCAAGCGCCGTTGGAAATATGGGGCCTTTCTACTTTAGCGTTGAAAAAATGTCCACCCTGTCCCCTATCATTAAATACACCTATATATTCGGCATGCTCGCTGGACGTTTAGAAATGCTCCCAATGTTTGTTCTCTTTCAAAGAAAAGCCTGGCGGTCTCTCAGCCGATAAGGAGGTTATCTATGTATATCATTATTGCAGGTGGCGGTATCGTAGGCCGTAACATAACAAAGTCACTTAGTAAATCCCATGACATTGTTGTCATAGACAGTAAAAATCCGCTTGTGAGCAAATTTACTCCAGATATGGGGCTGTCAGCATTCATGGAAACGCCACGAATATTGGCGTGGTAAAAGATGCAGGCATAGAAAAATGTGACTATGCCCTGGCGGTTATGCCAAGGGATGAAGACAATCTATTATTCGCACTGCTTGCAAAAAATTTCGGTGTGAAAATATTTTTGTACGTATGCACGATCCTGATTACGAGGAAGCCTACCGCCTTGCTGGGGCAACAAATATAGGTGGTACGGTCCAAATGATGGTTAAAAAATTCGTATGGGATATAGATAATCCTGAGATAAGGCGTGTGGTTTCCCTGAGAGGGGGCAAGGCGGAAGTGAGTATTGTCACCATACCAGAGGCCAGCAAAATATCTGGTAAAACCGTAAGTGAGATCGCCTCGAGCCCTGATTTTCCCCAAAACTGTCTGATAGCTGGAATATTCGACCAAGACATTGATGAGCTCATTATTCCCAGGGGCAGTACAAGAATCACCAGCGGCAACCAGGTTTTCCTTATTGCCAACCGCGAAGATGTCAGCCTGGCTTTTGAAATACTTAGAAAGTGACATGAGCCACTATGCATCTTCCTGACCATAGATTCATAAAACAAGAAGCCACAGGACCGGCCTCTATAAGGCCTATCCTGTGGCTTTTAATTTTTGTGCTTAAACCATCTAGCTTGTTTTCTCCTCTGATTTTGGTTCTTCAAACCATAAACCAGGACCATTGCCTGGAATATCAATGAAAAAGTCTGTTCCATAGCCTTCACGGCTAGAACAGTTTATTGCCCCACCAAGAACGTTGTTAACAAATGTGTATACCTCTGAAAGACCCATTCCTATGTCCCCTTGCATGCCTGAAGTCGTATAGAAAGGTTCGAAAATTCTTTCTTGAATATTCTGCCCCATCCCCTTGCCGTTATCACTAAAGTAGACTCTGAGGTAATCCACATCATAAATAACTTCAATGGTTATCACACCCAGGGTATCTGCATGGAATCCATGTTTGACCGCATTGGTCGCCAAGTGGGTAATGATCTGAGAAACAATCAAGGGGTCTGTATAAACGATTAAATCACTATCGCATATGATTTACACTCTATGGACCTGTCGCTATATTCATTAATGATCAGTTTCATAACCTGTTCGAGATGGGCCTTAAGTGGAATATACTCTAAATTCAGCTCAGTTTCTTCAGGTGCTACATTTTCTTGAATCTGGCTCATTTTTGATAGAAACTTGCGAACAGACATCATGCCGATTCCAATTTGGTTTAGCCTGACCTCTGTCATTTTACTCACATCATCAGAGGCCATGACATCATTAAGGTTCTGAATAAGCCCCACACAAACAGCTTCACATTCCATCAGCGTTTCAACGGGCTTGTCGGTAAAGGTGTTTGAATTTTGAACAAGTGATTTTGACTTTGTGCTCTCATTTGGAACGTGTTCAATTTGCTTTGCAAAATCTTCAAACTCTTTAAAGCAAAATGCTCCATCAAGTTCATCCACTTTTCGGTGCTTTATAACTTCTTTTAAATAGTCAAAACACACATTTAAGCGTCTCGAGACAAAACGCATCATAACTGCAAATAAAGTCAAGGTCAACAAGGTTAAAACACAATTATATATGTGAATCCCTTCATGACTTCTTCTAAATAATAGGCCTTGCTTTCACTAATATTCTCACTCAGTTCTGACTCTATGCCAACAATCCATTTCCATGAATCCACTTGGTACAGATAAGTCAAGGAAATCGGGTCACTGCCTTCAAGAGCCTCGACATCTTCTAGGAATCCACCACTGTTCATTTCTTTCGCTTTCAACAATTTAGAAGTTTCTAATGCTGCTCGTCTGAAAGAATATCTTTGCCTTTTAGGAGTATTTTGCCCTCTTTGTTTGGCCACATAAAACATATGGCCTTTTGCAACCTTTTTAAACTGACTCAGGTCTCTTAAAACGGAGGCTTTCACGGTCTTTATATAATCGTCCTCATATAAACCTGTTCCAATATACCAATCTTGGTCTCTAAATCTTTTAATATAAGAGATTTTTAAAGAGCCTGCATCAGATGTTTGCCCTGGCTTAATCCAGTGTCCTTCAGCATAGCCTTCACCAATTGTTTTTGCAATATTGATTTCATCCCTTATGACAAAGTTACCAAAATCATCTTTTAAATTGAGAATGTTGGTTCCTTCTGTTTGAGGTTGTACAGGATAGAGCATGACTTCACCATCGAATCTATCCATAAACAAGTAGCCTTTGCCTTCATCATAACGAAAGTCTCTTAAACTTTCTGCTATTTTCCCTTCAATTTCTCTTTGCGACAGCTGTCCTAAATTGTCTTTATAAATTTGATCTGCTATGTTGTAGGCTTCACGAACCCGCCTCTTTAACTCAAGGCGTATATCCTCAGAAGCTTTTTCTTCTGCCAAATGGATATAGTCTACAATTTCTTTGACTTCAGTTTCCATTTGAATTTTATCGAGTCGAACAACTTCTTCATAAGTTGTGTCTTCTTCCACTTGGTAAGCTGTTTTTGTCGCATAAGAAATTATCATCATAACAAATGCGATAAATACTGCAAACGTAACAACAACGACTGCTCCGATTACTGTTGAAAATTTAAATTTCCCCCGCATGTCTCCAAACCTTCCCACATACTTATAAAATTGCAACGTAGAACACATACCCATTATTTTCTGCGTTAACCATTAAAATATGAAATGTTAATATCAAAAAATGTCGAACTCTATTATATTTATTCTGATTATATCTCAATTTCATCGTAGTCTTCAACGAAAATTGAACAAATAGTTTGAATTATCTATTATCATACAGTTTATTTCATTAATCTGCTTATTGGGATTTTGTAATGTTTTGGAACATACAATTCCACATTTTCAATATACAGCCCATCCATAGAAATACTCAAAACAACAGGGACACTCTTCAAACTAGAATATAAAAAAACACCTAACTTAGGCGCTTGCAAAATTACAGATCTATACCCTCGCCATACCCTATATAGAATTTTTGATTCTTAAATATCTATATAGGATATGACGAGGGTTCTTGAATGATATTTTGCAAGTCGTTTTAACTAAGAGTTAGATGTTTTTATCCCATGACTTATTTTATGATATGCATACTTCTAATTGGTCATTATTCTCCAAATATCTGAAGTCCAATTGCTTTGAGCATGTCAATCCCTTTAATGCTTTCAGCAAAAAGAGGGACTTCAACAACCTCGGCTTCATTAAAGGACTCCACAATCTCACTGGCGTAAGACAGCTGCATTTTTCGCCTATTTCTAAAAAAATGAGCTTCTAGCTTCTTCCAATGGAATGTTAAAATTGGATACCAGCAATCTTGTTTGAATGCCCAGAACACCGAGTTCATTGGATGCCCGGTAAGCCTCAACAATAGGCGTTTTTTTCAGGATAAACGACAAAAGAGAAGGTTGTCCTATCTTTATCTTTCAACATGCTTATGACAGAATCAAAGCGCTTCATTTCAGCAATATCTTCATCGCTAATTTCTGTTGACTCACCGGCCTTGAACTCCAGTTGCTTACTCCAGTCCATCGGTAAATTAAGCAGTCTTAAAGTGTGTCCCGTTGGAGCCGTGTCAAACACGACCACATCATAGGCTGTATCAAGGGCGTAGTCTAGAAATTTCTGAAAAGCTGCCATTCCTCAGTACATGGGGAATTCATTTCTTCAGCCATGGTTAAAACCGTCTGTTCATTGAACTTCTTTCTCGCATCAGATAAAACAGACGCTTTGTAAGCTTCTGAAGCCACTTTTGGATCAATCTTTACAGCATATAAGTTATCAAGACCTTCAATAGGTCCAACTTGATCCGTCACAGGTCTATCAAGAACTTGGCCTATATGCGCAGCCGGATCTGTGGTCACTAAAAGTGTTTTATATCCCTTTCGAGCAGTGTATACAGAGGTTACACAGGCTATGGACGTTTTACCAACGCCTCCTTTTCCAGAGAAGAATATATTTCTTTGCTGACCGTTAATGGGAATAACAGGCTCTCCATTAATCTTTCGATTCCACAAGTTCTCTGTTTCGTTATGCAGTATCAAAGAGTTTTCACGACAACGTCTAAACATGACTGTGCCCTTAACTTCCTCTGAAAAAAGGTCCATGGTCTTAATCGAAACATTCTTCAGTTCAGCCTTTACTCTTTTTAAATAGTCCTGCTGTAGCTCATATTTTCTTTTGAAAAAAGGCCCTAAGGCTTCTTCTTTAGGTATAAGCCCATTTACGATCACGCCAGTCGTTTTTATACCGAGGGTCTCTATCTCATCTATGGATCTCTTTGTCTCATTGTAACTGGCTTCGTCTGCCTGCATAACAAATATGAACTCTGTTACACTGGGATTTCGTAATTTTTCAATAGCCATGTCGTACTTGGCCTTACTGTCCTGAATTAGAGCAACTGGACCCATGCAAGTCTGTCCACTCCCCTTTGAAGCGTCATCAATATGCTTGCTCCAGTCAACGGGCAGTTCCAATAGGCGTATTGTATGTCCTGTTGGTGCAGTGTCAAAAACAACAACATCATATTCATCTTGATCCATATAGTCAATAAATTTATCAAATGAAGCCATTTCTTCTGTACATGGTCCACTGAGTTGTTCATCAGCAACTTTGACAAACTCTTCATCAAAGAGTTCTCTAAGAGGCGCCAAAGACCTTTCCTTATACTCTCTCGTGGCCTCATTTGAATCTATTTCCATGCCAAAAAGATTGTCCACACCATGAATTTGAGTGATTTTATGGCCGATCTCTTGATGAAAAACATCTGAAAGATTGGCGGCTGGATCTGTGGTGACTAGAAGGGTTTTTAAGCCCATATCGGCATAATGGACCCCTGTTGTACAAGCCATAGAAGTCTTTCCTACACCGCCTTTGCCTGAGTAAAACACAAATTTAGTAGCCATGATTTCACCTCTATTATTCTAAATGTGCAAGCATTTCATCCATAGTCGGATACTCTGAGTGCTTGATCACTTTCCCATTGATGGTCGTAATAGGCAAAACTGTTTTACCTTCATCTTTGACCAGTTTCATAACTTCTGGATTCTCTCTGAACTTAAATGGATTTGTAGATATCATAAATCGATCCACCTTTAGGCCATCAAACCTACTTTCTAGTTCCGATATTTGTTCCACCAGCTTAACGAGTTTACCGTCTACACTTGGTCCACAAACACCTGTTGGGCAACACATTGGCGGTTCATAAAATGTAATATTCATCGTTACACTCCTTATTGTAATTATAGCGTTAGTTGGGTAATACATCAAAATGGCATGCTGCAAGTCCCCAAAATAAGACAATCCATCTAATTTCACATCTGTGACAAATGAAACAAATCCATACATGAGTGTATGATCCATAACTCATATGCTTTTTTTTAAGAAAGACCCCAAGGGTCTTTATATCTTTAATATGTCCAATTGCTGAGTTATATTGTCACAATTCATTTCCCGTTCTTTGAAAATTTCAAATCTCTTGCTGTCTTGAATAAAAACATGGTCAGACCTAAATTGATCTTTCAAATAACTTAAAAGCAAAGCATGGTCATGCATAAAGGCTTCCGAAATGAAGTAGAACACCCACTGAGCTTCCTTGCTTCTTGAAATGATCCCACTTCGGGAAAGCTTTGACAAATGGCGGGACAAATTAGACTGCTTGAGGTCTGTCAGCGCTTCAAGCTCACAAACACATAAACTTCTATTTAACAGTAAATTGATAATGCGCAGGGTATTTGTGTCGGCAAGGGCCTTTAAGTATTCAGATGTTAACATAAACGCTTCCCTTCTTATTTTATGTGTATATTACCAACAACTCATATACTATCTTTTCTTCTCAGCCTTGTCAATAATGCTTAGGACCACTTGTAGGAAACGTCCAAGAACAATGTACATTTTATCCTGCAAGACAGTATATCAAATTTCATCTACATGCTAAGACTGCGAAACCAATGGGTTTCGCAGTCTTAATAATTCTAGTATTGAGTGCTTGAAGTTTATTCCTGACCAACAAGAATATCCATAAGCTTTTCATTCTTTAAAATGGCCGTCTTAAACAAGATCACTCCCGCAACCGAAACAACCACAAACTCCCCAAAGGCCACTTGAGCCATAGTCAAAACAAGGGGCAGTTGATATAAAACATTTAGCATAATACCAATAATTACGCCGTTAACAAGGACAGGCCACAAAGAGGCCACAAAAATATTTTTGGTTCTTGATACAAGTTCCACACTAATATAAGTGGCCAATGTACCAAATACAATATCCATAACACCAAGTTGTGAATACATATTGGCGAGTAGGCACCCCAGCACAAGGCCTGGAATGTATTTTCTATCAAGAAATGCTAAAAGCACAAGTATTTCTGATAGTCTAAATTGAATGGGTCCATAGCTTATTGGAGCCAGTCCAATTGTCACAGCCGCATAGAGGGCAGCCACTATCGCACTAAAGACAAGGTTCTTTACAGATTCTGAACGCATAGTCATTTTCCTTTCTACATCTATTGAGTTTTAGGCACTTAACCTTACAAGCGACAAATCAAATGTGGCATTTAGGCCACTGGTCTATTTTTATTATGTCTCAAATTTAAAAGAACAGAATAAAAATTATCACACTCTTATTTTAATGTCAACGACAAAATGTCCCATATTTCTGGGTATGTATGAAATAGAGGTCTTACAAGTGTGGAGAAAGAAAACAAGAAATACTTAAACTATACCTATTTCGTATCCTTTGCAGACGTGTTATAATGAGAATAAATATCAAGTAGGAGGTCATCAAACATGACTCAGGTTACCTTTCAAAAAACGGCTGAAGTAAAAAAAGACAAAATCCTTGCTCCAAAATTGCAAAAAAAGAAAACATAAAAATAAAAATCCCCTTGCAAGGGCAAGGGCAAAATGTGGAAAAATGTTTGGTCAAAATAATTTCTGGCACAGCCCAACCCACCGACTAAGAATGAAATCAAGGGCTTAAGCGAAAAGAAACTTAAGGAAGGTTACCGTTATGCATGCGAGATCACTGAAATGGAAGACCTTGTTGTTGAATGGGAAAAAGACAAATAATCATTCATAGTTTCTGATTCTTAAATATCTATATAGGGTGAAGGCACTCTAATGATATTTTACAAGTCGCTCAAAACAAATAAAACCGCTTCTCCAGCATATTATACTTGAAGAAGCGGTTGTTTTTATGCAGGTCCTGCATATTCCATGGTCAGGCTTGCACCAAAGCTGTCATTGAACTTGTCTATATACTCCTGAGCAGCCACCATTTCAAGAATAGGTTGGCGCTCAGCATAAAGTCTTAAGGATACCTTAGACCCTTCTATGGCAATTTGTATATCCTCAATTGTTCCCGACTCACTTCTATCAAGCTTTTCAGAAAGCCCCAATAAAATCGCCAGGTCACTCAAACGTTGAAATTCTCGTTTTGAGACCACTGTCTCATACGGACTTAGGTCTATCTTTAATTTTTCATTCCTATGCATACCAATTAAATAGGCGCATGCAATGATTTCTTCGTTTGTGAGTCCACAAAGTCTTGAATTCATGGCCAAATAAAAGCCATGAATGTGGTGGTTGTAATACTCTATATGCATGCCTATATCATGAAGCAGTGACGAGGCATGGACAAGCTTCCTGTACTCATCTGTAAAGCCGTGAACCAGTTTTAAATTGTCAAAGAGTTTTAGGGATAGATTACGCACTTGCTTGCTATGCGCCATGTTGACATCATATCTCTTGGTGATATTCTCAAGACTATGATCAAGCACATTGTCCACTTGAATCGGTGTGTTTCTGGCCTTAGCATATTGTTTAAAGAACCAGCCTTCTCGAAGCCCATTCCCACTTATAATCAACTCTTGGGCTTCAAGAGTTTCCATTATAAGTTTAATCGGCAATACGCCACCAGCCATAATGTCTGCTCTTTTTTTATTGATGCCGCTAACCTTGCCTAGGTCTGAAGGCTCTGACACCAAGATTTTTTCAAACATTTTATCGCAAAACTTACGCGATACCCTATAATTATGAAGATAGAGCGACTGTAAATCTTTTTTGATTTCTGTCCACTTTGGCAAATGTACGGATAACACCGCCAAGCCCCACCACAGGAATCCCTTTCAAGTTTTTAAGCCATGGCACATCTTTAAACAAAGACTGTATGGCCTCAATAGCATTCTCGATGCCATTTTTTCCTGCATTCACGTAATTTTCCGTTAAAACAACTGAACCGATTGGAAGACTCACAGCTGCTCGTTCTTTCCGATTCTCAACCCAAATCAACTCTGTCGAGCCACCACCTATATCAACAATAAGGCAGTTGTCTATATCGATGGTATTAATCACCCCAATATAGTCATAATGGGCCTCTTCTTCTCCTGATAAGATTTTGAAGTCAAATCCAACTTCGTCTCGAACCAAGTTAAGAAACTCATCCTGGTTTTCAGCTATTCGAACCGCGGCTGTTGCAAGGGCAAACACTTGGTCTGCACCATAGGCTACAGACAGTTTTTTCAGGAGTTTCAAGGCTTCCACAGTGCGTCGCATGGGTTCAGCTTTTAAGGTTTTTTCAGGTCCCATATCTTCTGAAAGACGCACCATTTCTTTTGCTTGATCCAACAAGGTATAGGAACCATCTTTATTAATATGAACAATATTCATTCTAACTGAGTTGGACCCCAAGTCAATAATAGCGTATCTTTCCATGAGCGCCTCCAGTGCTATATTTTCTTCAACCAGTACATCCTGTTGACTGTTTCAAACTCTTTCATTTCAATGTCATAGCCATTCACGTATTCAAAGTGACCTTCAAGTAGATCATTGATAATGGCCTCGTCCATGTTCCAGAAGATTAAACCCGATTCTTCCTCATAACAGTTGTCTGCAATTTTTCTAAAGTCTTCATCCTCTTCAAAACAGCCTCTTCATAGACCGGGTTTAGCTTAACAAGAACACTGGCTCCTTTTTTTAAGACTCTTGAGAGGGATTCTATCAAGTGCTTGGCATCATCAGGATAGAGGTTGTCCAGTATATTGAATAGAATGGCTCCATCAAATACATCTGCCTCTAAGTTCTCAAGACTTTCCAGTCCACCATTCTCAAAAGAAAATCTTCCATCAAGCTTGCTATCTTTTACAACCGCACTGGCTGTTTCAATACCTCGGGCTGATATGTCTATGCCTAGACCAGATTTCACACCGAACTTTTCTGATACCATGAGGGCTTTTCCATTCCCGCACCCAAAGTCCAGCACATGCTTTGCGTTATCGCCTAACCATTTGAGTCCATCAATGATACCCGGGTAAGGTATTTTGGTGTCAACTGTGAACTTGGGAGCACCATCAAAACAGCGTCCCAGTACATAGATATGTCTTTATAGTTGTATTTGCTCACTATTTATGTCCCTCCAAAGGTACAATACAGATAAAACGCAGCTTTGTATCGCCTACATTTTTGAACTGGTGTCGTTCGTTATTTGGTACATAAGCATATGAACCCGCCTTAATTGGGTTTTCCTTTCCATTTAAGAAAAGTGCGCCTTCACCTTCTATCACATAATTAATATGAGGCCAGTCATGACTATGCTTTGGTGTGTATCCACCAGGTTCCAGTTCAAAGACTCTAAGAACATTGTCTTCCCAACCTTCTTCTGGAGAAACTAAAACTTTCATAACAGCATCTTTTACCTCTGGGTGGTCCACTACAGAACCCATTACATTATTTTCATGTCCTAATGGCATATTTATCATCCTTTCTATATCATTAACTTAAACTCTAAATGATGCGCTTACAAAACATTTTTAAATAAACTCTATATCAGTGCTTCTTCTAAGGCACTCATAGAGGGCTTAGAATCAAAGCGCCTTAAATACCATGTAACAAACAAGGGCTAGGATCTATCATATGGGCTACTGTGTATAGAGCTCATATGATTATTATAACACGAGTGCTTTTGTTACAAATATATTTCGACTCCCTAATTATTCGGAAGACAAAATAGTTTTATGCTATAATTGTCCTATCTATTTGCGGAATTATTCAAACCATATGAGAGTCATTTTACGAGATTAATCTAACCGAGGTGCAGATGTGGACTATTTAAGAAAAAGAGACTTAATTCTACACGGCCCAATGCTCAAGGTCATCCTTGTCTTATCCGGCCCTGTTATGCTGACAAATTTCATACAGACACTTTATAACCTGGTCGACACATATTTTGTTGGATGGCTTGGGACCACTGAAATTGCGTCTGTTCAGTTTATTTGGCCTGTCATATTTTTAATGATGTCCATCGGCATGGGACTTTCCCTTGCCAGTACGAGCCTTATTTCACAGTATACCGGTGCTGATTCCCATGAAAAAGCCAAAAAAGTTGCAGGACAAATATTAACCCTCTCCACAGTGCTTGCGGTGACCATTGGTTCCATCGGATTCATTTTTACTGGTCCCTTGCTAAGGCTCATGCACGCTGATGGTGCCCTATATACAAATGCCAAAGCCCTTTTTAGAGATTATGTTCCTCGGACTCCCTTCCATGTTCTTAATGTTTTCTTACTCAGCCATTAAAACAGGCCTTGGTGACACATACACACCTATGAAAATCAGTGCCATGAGTGC
>LQAG01000112.1_pt1 | contig 37619 bp, 39 predicted proteins | sample 1535801 | NCBI WGS metagenome assembly LQAG01 (sample SAMN04331584, study PRJNA305678) | bioreactor metagenome | isolation source: bioreactor_3 inoculated with Wadden Sea sediment 1st replicate of a... | place: Germany:Bremen
GTTCTCCATATGCCACTAAGATAAAGTTATGTCAAGTTATCTTTTGTTCACATTTTATGCTAGTCGTTGATGACCACTTTGTCTTTCTCACCGATCATCATACTGTCCTTGATGACTGAACCTTGAATGATCGGAGCTTCAGCAACGTATTCACCGATGGAAGCGATTCTTGCATAGTAGACCAGGGGCTCGTAACGGCTGCCGTCTTCTCTCTTGTAGATGTAGAAATCCACTTTCTGCCCTTCGATATCCCTGTACCAGCGATATCCGCCTTCATGCCTCAGGCCGAGCTGCCAAGGATTGTCAATAGGCTTGAGACCGGCCGGCGCATAGTCCGAAAGGCGATACGCGCTGTCGATGGCTTGAGCATCGACAGCCCAGTCAAGAACCACCTTGACGATGTCCCCCTCCCTGAAACATTGGTTGTTTCACCGGTCTGATAGTTGATGTATTCTCTGGTCACTTTCAGGCTGCCATCATTGTCAACGGACCGGGTCAGCGGCGCATCATACGCGGCCACTACCGCCATATCCCCTTTCACCTCGAGGATGTTGAAATCCTTCAGGGTCGCACTCGGTATCCTGACACTTCTCGGATATCCGTGTTCAAACTCCAGGGTCACTTCCTTGCTGTTGTATTCATAGGTCAGACTGCCTACTGTTTGGGATGACTTGTCGATTCTTGCGAAAATGTATTGAAGCATCCAGGTGTTGACCAGCACCTCCTTGCTGTAAGTGTTCCGGACGAAATCATAATACTTGTCATGTATGTCAAGTCCAAGTTTGTCAGTGATCACCATAGCCATGGCCGTCAGTTCAAGGTTATCATGTTCCCTGTCACCCACCTTGAGATAGCCCCGTTCTTCATACTCTTCAACACGACCTGCCGCAACCTCCTCATAGATGCTTTCGGCAAGGTATCTGTCACCGATTTCCGCATAGGCCAAGCTCAGATACATCCTGTCCCTGTCGCTCAGGTTTTCAACCCTGGCATAGGTGTTCAGATCCTGCAATACAGGTTCTCCCAGCAGGATGAGTCCATAGAGCACTGCTCCCTTCTCGTTGACATTTCTGTCGTACCATGCGTTTTGCAGGTAGTGAGACAGACTCACAGTACTGATCTCATTCTTGATCAGCGGCAGCATATTGACGGTGGTCTCGATATCGGCTTCTGCATACGGCAGGATGGCGATACCACCATTCGGAGCCATGTATTCAGTAATGCTGACATCTTCAACCGTTGCATCTCCTGCAAAGTATTCGTTCAGATATTTCCTGACCACATCAGCCAGATACTTCTGGTCCACACGTTTTCCCGAGGAATAGGATAACCTGTATAATCCCGGAAGATAATATCCACGCCCCTCATCGATGAAGGTCAACAGTGTATTGCCAGAGTCGTTGGTCGTGATGCGCATACCCGGCTGCAACGGATATATGTCCGTCACCACCTGCTCATGATATGTCTCTACAACCTCAATCTTCATCTCAAGGGCATCTCCCGTTCCGTCCTCTCTAAGGCCCTTGACGATAACACGATAATCACCGGCTGCTTCAAGCGTTCCAAGTGGCAGGTTGACCCTTTCAAAGGCTGTTCCCGACAATCCTCCCGTCATGACAGGTTCGTCTCCCTCGCTATCATATACCTCAATCGAGTACCGGATCAGTTCATTGTCATCCAGTCCGCTTCCATAGGCAGTCACCCCTACGAGCGGTTTGTCTCCCACAAGGTACGTCCGCGATATGGAAGTGTTCAGGAAGAACGGCAGTGACACATTGACTTCCTCCACCTGGCTTCCTGCCTTCAGTTCATCCGAAACGGCAGCTCCAGTCATCCGCCAGCCTGTCACATTGTCAGGCAGCGTAAAGCTCAGCTCGCCGCTACCTGTTTCATCAAGATGCAATGTGATGAACAACGCCGTATCCTTGAATTCGCTTCGCACCCTCGGTGCAGCCGCATCTTCAGATGTCGCAAACTCAAGCTCCATCCCCTGTGCTGTAGCGGCATTCATCGTGCTGCCGTCCATAACAGCCATATCAGCTTTCGCTTCTTCAGCCATACCCCTTCCAAACATCACACCGCCATGGCGGTTCATGTTGGAATGGCTGCTGTAAGAGCTGTGGAAGCCGGATGGAACATAACGGTATAGCTCTTCCAACGGATTGATGCTCTGGTCACTCAACGCCAGAAGCGCCTCATCGATCAGACTGAGATTGACGACGGCATCCTTCACTGCTGACCTGTTTCCGTTCTCATCCTCCGCAAAAGCCTTGATCCGTACCTTCACCTGCTCGCCAGGCTTATAGGCAGCTTTGTCTGTTTCAAGTTCCAGGGTGATCCTATTGGATTCATAATTGAATCTCGCATGGGCGCTGCCGCCGGAAACGTAGGTCTTTCCATTGAACCACACACCGATGACATCCACATTCGGCACAAAGGTTTCACCAAAGTCATCTCAGCCATGGAGTTCCCTGTGATACGGTAGTCCAAAAGACCGTTCTGACCGGCCATGAAAAGGAAGTTTCCACCATCGATAGGTTCTTCTCCATTCTTCATGGTCATCTTCACCGGATCACCGATATCATATTCATCCTTGTCAAGTTCCATATGATAATAGTCACCGTACTGCGGTTCGTATCTTCTGTAGTCACCGAAATGGACCCTGTACTCCATCTTGCGGTTCTTGGTATCTTTGGTTTCCAGTTCGGCCGTGTAGTATACATTCTTCTCTTTTGGGAGATTCAGGCTGATCTGCGCATCCCCCTCGCCATCGGTGATGAGCGTCACCGTTTCAAACAACGTGGTTTCAAGATGATAATCGTATCGCATACGGACTTCCTTGTTGATGAAGTCATAGTATTCGCCGCGCTCCGTCTTGATCCATTCATTTCGCTTGACCTTGCCTTTCACCGTCAGACCTTCCACCGGTTCGTCCAGAAAGTCATTGTAACTTTCCTCGTCACCGCTGTTGATTCTGTCCAGGGTAATGGAATCAGCCCGGACTTCAAGAGTGCCCTTCTCACCTTCAAGCTTGCCGTTCGCAGTCACGTGAATATCGTTGAAGAACACCCTGAACTCTTCATTCACCCAAATGCTTCCCGTCTCTGGAAGCTCGGCATAGGCACTGAAATAGTAATACTGCTGTCCCTGGTGGCCACCGACGTAATTCGGTCTGAAATCGATGACCGCCTCACCCTTCTTATCCGTCTGCATCCGGTCGTCCACATAGGTGACGCCTCCGATGTTGTAGTTGAAGTCAAGATAGGATACCGGGGTGCCTTCGAAGAATCTGGATCCGACTGTGAACTTGATTGGTTCATCGACGAAGACTGCCTTCTTATCCTTGTCAACTTCAAGCTTGTAGCTCGGTTTGACATAATCTTCCACACTGATATAGCTGCTTGCCACCCTGTCACCCTTGTATCTGACAACCAACTCGTATCCTCCCTGCTGAAGGTTCGGCAGTTTGAAGCCACCTTCAAAGAAGCCCTTGTCAACCTCAACCTCCGTCGTCACATAACTCAGGCTGTCGATATTGTAAGGCAGGAATTCAAAATAGTAGTATCCTCCCTGCACGATTTCAACCGTCACTTCATCGATGTCCACATCCTTGTAGCGATTCTTCAGGTAACCGAAGAACTCAACGGTATCATCCGGCTTATACAGGCTTCTGTCGGATTTGAAGTATTTCCAGTAGTAATTGTTCTCCTGCCCATAGTACCTGAACCACGGGTCAGGCATGTCGAAACAGATGCTTTCCCTGCCAGCTGCACTGAGGTGATAGACCTTCGTCTTTCCGATATCACTTTCACGTGCACCGATGAAGCCTGCAATTCCCTTGGCATCGGAAACGGATGATCCACCGGATTTGACATCCTTCACCGTCAGTTTGCTATAATCCACATAATCCTCTGATGGGTCTCCGATGACATATTCCGTCACTTTGACCCCTCAAGCGGCTGCCCGTCTTCAAGGTCATGAATCCAGAAGATATCACCGTTGGTGTTCTGTGAATAGTAGAAGCTCAGGTCCGTCACCTGAATGAAAGTCTGAACACTCATGCCTTCCCATTCCACATCCACCAGGTAATACCCCGGATCCAAACGGTCCGGAAGCTGAAGGAATTTGGGATAGGAACCGTCATCCGTCATCGCGTAGTCAAACTCCATGACTTCCTGCAATCCTGAGACGTCCGTTCTTCTTTCCATCATGCCGTATCGTGACCAGAAAGGCATATGCCCTACACCGCCTATATCGAGCATGAACTTCCTGAAATCATTGTAGGCATAGACCCTGGTTTTTGCTTCTTTCTCATAATCATTGTCATAGGTGTAGAAGTCCCACATGATGGCAGGTGCTTCTGACGTGGTGTATTCACCGATCATGCTTGTGAAGTTGACATAGCCTTTCGGTTCATATTCTTCTTCCTTAACACTTTCCGTTTCGAAACTGAAACTCGTCCCTTCACTGAGGACCTTATCCGAACCCGAAAGCCCAAGGCCCTCCTTTAGGGTAACCGTATATACGGTTCTCTCTTCGAGCTCCTTGGGCACAAAAACGACGATTCGCCCATGGGTTTCAAAGCGTCCTTTGACTTCAGGTTCAATGGTAAAAAAATCCTCCACTTCTGCGCCCTCGTAATTGAAGACAAATTCGATTCCGCTGCTGACCGGCACATTGGTCGCCTGATGCCTTGGGAAAGTACCCACCAGGGCAAAGTCGGCCTCGGTCTTGAATCCCCATGTCGTATCCATGAATTCAAAGATATAGACCGTATTCGTATCAAGCATCCGAACCGGTTGAATCACCAGCCCCTCCTCGCTTTCCGAGACCGCAAGCTCAATCTCCGGTGCAACCTTCATGTTCGCTTCCAGCTCCTGAACCGTAACAGGCTGGACACCGTCTTCCCATAAAAAACCGAAGGCTGAATCCACCTGTACTCCCGTCGCATCGATATCCAATGGCTTCACCATATATCCGTCCCTGAACTCTTCAGCGTACACGACAGCTCCTTCCCTGTTCCAATAATTATAGGTCAAAACGGTGGTCACCACCAGGACAGCAGCGACGACAAGACCCAAAACACGTTTTTCATGTTTCCCCGTCCTTTCTTTATAATAGGCGGCTCATGCTTCAACCTCCGGTCATGCAGCAACCAGAGGAAAAAAGAACCTTCACAACTTCATTCAACATTTTGACGTCTGACAGCTGCAAAAGGTTCCATAAACACCTAATTATTCAAATGTATGTCCACAGGATGATTCAGCCGGATGCTATCCGGGGTCACAATGCTGTCGTAACAAAGGATTCCGACACCTTCACGACGGGCTGCCATCAAGGCTTTGACAAAGGCCGGATCGGTTTCTTGATTGGGGGTGAAAAACTCAACCGGTGAGAGCTGGACAACAAAGAGGATATAGGACCTGTATCCTTCCTTGACACTATCAATCAACTCATTGATATGCTTGGTACCTCTGACTGTAGGGGCATCCGGAAACAAGGCGATTCCTTCACGCTCCAAGGTCACACCCTTCACCTCAATAAAGCCTCTTTCACCCCTGTCATTCTCATAATAAAGGTCAAACCGCGACTTGCCATAGGTCACTTCAGGCTTGATCACTGTCATATTCCCGACAGTCTTTGCCAGATGAGGATTCTCCTTGAGCGCAATCATGGCTGCCTTGTTGGGAATCTGGGAATCGATGTTGACCACCATCTCCCCTTTATAGAGGGATACCAGGGAATAGGCGGTCTTTCTCTCCGGATTCTTCGCCGGTTCCAGGAAGACCCTGACACCTTCGATAAAAAGTTCTCTGCATCTTCCGGTATTCTTCACGTGCACATTCCGAAGGACACCATCCACTTCAACTTCTGCGACAAAGCGGTTCAGGCGCCTTATGAACCTACCTTCAACGACTCGTTCGTATCTCATATCATGTCCATTCTTCGAGCTTTATATACAGGTCAGCTGCATTGATCGGTTTCAGGATGAAATCATTCATTCCGGATTCTGCAAGGTTGCTCTGTGTATCCTTATCCGCATTCGCTGTGACCGCGATAACCGGAACGCTTTGGTACACCTGGCTTTCCCTAATATTGCGCGCAGTGGTGAATCCGTCCTGCACCGGCATCTGAATGTCCATCAAAATGATGTCAAACAGCTGCTCATGCTCTCTGGTGAGGATTTCTTCCGCGACCTTACCGTTGTCGGCAATGATAACCTTGTTGCCCTTCTGTCTCAACAGTTCAACCATCAGCTCCTGATTCAGGGGATTATCCTCGACGATCAGGACCTTCAGGTTCCTGCTTCCTGATGCCATTATTTCTTCATAGGACTTCTTGTTCTCAGGGAGTTCACTGCCAATCTGGCCAAACGGCAGTTCAAAAGTAAAGGTGCTTCCATGTCCCTCTTCACTTTGTGCATAGATTTCACCATGCATGAGATGGACAAGGCGTTTACAGATAGCCAGTCCCAACCCTGTTCCGCCGTATATCCTGGTTGTAGAGTCATCTGCCTGGACGAAGGGCTGAAACAGCACTTCCATGCGTTCCTTCGGAATCCCGATGCCCGTATCCGCCACTTCCACCTTGATGACCGTTTCGGTGGTCTCATCATAATCACTCAAATGATGATGCATATCGGCAACACTGGCTCTGACAGCGACACTGCCGGTGCTCGTAAACTTGAATGCATTGCTCAGGACGTTGATGATGACCTGACGCAGTCTGAAGGGATCACCCACGAGGTTCTCAGAAACCCCATCACCGATATCGACCTTCAACTGGATATCTTTCCTGTATGCGGTGTTCTCGAACATGCTTACCGCATTCCTGATGACATTGTGCATGTTGAATGGTATGTTCTCAATTGCAATATGATCCGCTTCGATTTTTGAAAAGTCCAGGATTTCATCGATGATTTCCAAAAGGGTGTTGGACGCATAATCCATCTTTTCCAGATATTTTTTCTGCGAATGGGTCAGATAGGTCTGTTCCAGCAGGTAGATATATCCGATGGTAGCATTCATCGGCGTCCTGATTTCATGGCTCAGATTCGCGATGAAACTTGATTTGGCCCTGTTGGCTTCTTCCGCTTTCCTCTGCGCTTCGATCAAGCCGGTGATATCTGAAATCATGATGTAGTGCTCTTTGCTGATGGGATTGTCCTTGATGACCGTACTCATGTTGACGAGTCCGTAAAGGGTTTCGCCGTTCTTTTTCATCAGACTGACCTCGTAGCAGTTATAGAGTCCCTCATTCTTTCTGACGACCACATCCAAGGGTTTGACCATGAAATCGGTCACGACCTGCCCAAGCATTTCGCTGATGCGGTAGCCGAGCATATCCGCAGCGGCCTGATTCACTTCGAGTATGGTGTAAGTCGAATCCGCCCTCACAAAGGCTTCGGAAATTGTATTCATAATATGCCCGAGCCTTGATTTGTAGAGGGATTTCTTCAGCTGCTGTTCGCTGGATTCCACCTTCAGCTCCAATACACGCCTGCTGTTGAGGAAATATATATATATGAAGGAAAGCATGACGATGGACATGACCAATATGATGAAAAAACTGATGTTGTTCATGATTGCCAGCTGTCGGATCACTGCATAATCCACAAAGGTGATATACATGATCTCATCTGTCAGCCTTCGGTAAAGGTACAGTCTGTTTCCGATATCCCTCTCGTGAAGATTGTAGTCCACAGCGTAGAAATTCCTGACTATGGAATAATCTATTTTACTGTCTTCCAGTAGCGGTGTCAGTATGTAGTCCGTATACAGGTAGATCCCGCCGGCGATGTTGGCATCCGAATTGGTTAGCATGTGTTCAAGGTTGTCGACGACCATTCCTGTATAGTTTGATTCATGCCCGTACTGTACTTTCTCCCACAAGAAGAGCATGCCATCCCTGAACGTTGAATTCCTTGTATTCTTCGAATCGATATTCCTGAACTCCTCCGCAAGTACACTCAGGGATCCGGCTGAAATGTCGCTTTCATTCCTGTAACCTCCATATGGATAGACGACATCGAATCCGCTTGTCCTCGACTCATAAACGAAACACAGGTCATGTTCGTTGCGGTTGACGAGCGCCATATCATTCATGATAAGGGAGACCGCAATCAACTCACTGTTGAGATTCAGCTCTTTCGCATCAAGAGACCGGTAGCCATAGGAGTAATAGATGTTGCCTTCAGCATCTCTCAGCTCTCCTTCCCAGCCGTTATCAAATGTCTTCAGGAACATATTTGGCGCATTGGTTTCCGTCACTTTTCCACTGGTGGAATACTCGATCATCTTGGTTTTGACATCAAGAAAGTTCTCCAAAACCGTCAGCTGCATCATGATATCATTTGAAACCGTTTCGTTGTTGCTGAATATGTCTTCCCTGATCTTCCCGATGTCATTGGTGATCTGCAGAACAGCGACAACTCCGCCCACGATAAGAAAGGCCGTCATCAACAGAATGCCGACCACCCTCAGGTCCGGTTTGTAGTTTTCGATCTTAACTGCTCTCATCCTTGATAGCTCCTAATCATTTCAGCTGGTTGTTATCACCTATTATATCATTCTTTATTAACAAGCCGCAAGCATCCCGCCTGTCCAAAAGTCTGCCGAACTCTCCCCATATCATTGCTGCGTCCGTTGATTCAACCGGACTGCGACATACAGATTGGCAAGCGAAAGGAATGCGACCATGAAGAAAATATACTGCGGACCATATTTCTTCCATACGAATCCGCCAATGACAGCGAATGTGATGCTCATGACATGATCCATGCTGATGCCCAGCGACAGCGAAGACGTGATATCCTCCGGTTTCAGCGCTATGGACCTCAGGTAGAGTGTTCTGACGATCCCCATCTGTCCCGACATCTTATCGATGATAAACAGGGCATAGGCCATGAGGACAGGTGTTCCCGCCGTAGCCAAAACACCACTCACATAACCAGCGCAAAGCAGCCCGTAGAGCAGATATACCAGGATGAAGGAAATGGCATCTGCATACAGCATCTTCCCGACACCGAACCGGTCAACCCATCGACCTATTGACGGTATGAAAAAGATGCCGATGAACAGCCCGACAATCCCAAGTGCCGCAATGGTATCCGCCTTCTTATCGAGGATATCAATCAGCACCCATGGACCGTAAACCATCATCATCTGCTTCTGGATCCCGAACATGATGACCAGAACATAATAGTACTTGTACTCCTTGCGGATGACAAATCCCGATTTCTTGGGATGACCGCCCTCGATGTGCATGGCCCTGTCCAGGTAGACAAAAAGCACGAGAGCAGATGCCATGATCAAAGCCGCCAGTATGAAGATCCACTTGATATCGGAAGTGAAACTGAAGAATCCGCTTCTGAATCCCACAAAACCAGTCCGGCTCCAACCATCTGGAACCCGGTGAACAGGCCTTTGTACTGCCCCATCCTCCGACCGACCTGATCCGGTTCGGCCAGCGACATGCCGATGCTGTCCTGCATCGGAAAGAACAGATGCATCCCCATCGAGTTGATGAAGACGAAGACCATCATCACACTGAAGCTCGGTGTCGACAATCCCAGCATGGTGATTCCCAATAGGCTCAAGACCCTTGATATCATGGATATGCGGATATCACTCATGAATGAAAGTCCCGTAACGACCAAGACCAGGATCACTCCCGGCGCTTCTCTGGGGATTTCAAGCAATCCCCGCTGTATCGGAGTCACCTGATAGGCATCCTTGAAGTAATTAGAAAAAACATCATTGGTGAGTGCCAGCCCAAGCGCCGTCAACGCAATGATGATGAAGTACAGTTTCATTCCCTTTCTCATAGTCACCTCCATCGGCACACGCATCAAAACAGGCATATGACCGTCTCTATGTATTATATACCAAATTCGCGGCATATCAACAGCAACGGCAAAAGATTTAGTGTATAATAACCATATACGCCCAATCAAGACCGACACCATTACAATCACTTCATGAAGGAGGTATTTACAATGAATGCTTTCAGACAATCCGCACTGAAACTCATTCGAAACTCAAGCCGAACCCTCATTACGTTTCCATCAACAGTGATCTTCGCACTTGCATTCACTGTTGTTACGATGATTCGGATACAGTTGGACTGGCCTGAACAGGAGGCCTACAACTTCCTCTTCAATTGTCTTCACTGGTCTTTCGCCATTGGCGCCTTTACCGGCCTGACAGCTGTCACTTTCTCTCTGAACAGATATGACACGAAGGGAAATTGGATTCTGTCCAACCTTTTGGTCTTGCCGCAGTCACTGCCTCATTTCTCCTGCTGTACTTCTTCGGTTCGGCTGAAGCGACGGACAAGATCACGAGGTATCAGCGCCTATCGGACATCTCCATCAACAGGTCAATGATTGTCATCACCATATTCCTGCTGCTTTTCATTCTGATCGCAGGCAATGTTTTCGGAGAGTATGATTTTTCAGATGCGTTCTTCATGTTCCATAAGGCTTTTTTTCATCGCCTTGATTTACGGAGGCGTCCTCATGGCAGGAACCAGCAGTATCGCCGGAGCCATAGAAGCCCTCCTTTACAATGACATGAGCGAAAAGGTATACATGTACATCTCGGCTGTCGTCGGCTTTCTCACTTTCATCCTGTTCATCGGATATTTCCCTGACTTCAGGAAAACAGCTTTGACGAACATCTGGAGACAGCGCGCAGCCATTCCAGGTTCATCGACATTCTTTTCAATTCCATCATGATTCCCATCGTCATCGCCTTGACCGTCGTACTGCTGATCTGGACCTTCAGGGAACTGGCTCCCGGCTCACAGACCAATTTCCTCCAGTTGGAAGGGATTGCAACAGCTTATGCGATCGGGGGCATCTGGCTGCATATCCTGGTCACCCACAACGACACCGGTATGGCAGGATTCTATCGCCGCATATATCCTGTGGCAGCCCTTCTCATACTTGCTGCAGAAGCATGGACCCTGATCGTTCAGCTGAGAGCGACCGGCCTGAAGACAGTCACCTATACCTTCACACTGATTTGGATAGCATCAGTCGTATGCGTTCTTCTGCTTCTGCTGATGAAAGAGAAAGCGCACCCGCCGATCGTTGTGGTTGTGTGCATACTTTCAGCAGTATCCATCCTGCCGATGATCGGTTATCATACCCTTCCTGTGACCGCTCAGGCCAGCCGCCTGGAAAACTGTTGGTTCAAGAAGGCATGTTGACCGCCGGAACCCTGACACCGGCAGAATCGGAACCTGCCGATGATGTCAGGGAGGCGATAACAGATGCGGTCCTGTTCCTGGCCGATTCAGAGGATGCCGACCTGCCCGACTGGTTTGACCGCAAACTCTCCATTCGTTCTGATTTCGAAAAGCAGATGGGCTTTGAGCAGACGATTCCAAAAAGAGATTTCCCTTACAAACCTTCTGATTCCGAAATGCGAACTTCCCTCTTCAATCCCGGCGGAATCCTGGACATCGAAGGGTATCAGTGGAGCTTCCAGCTGCCTAGAGCCAGGTATGAACCGACCACCAGTCATGAGCTGTCCATCAACGGCACCAACTATACCATCGAATGGTCTGCTCACAGCCGCAACGACGTTCCCCTGCTTCGAATCACCAAAGATCAGGAAATCATTCTTGAAGAGGACATGAATGATTTCCTCGACGGCATCTTGTCCGAATATCCGCCTGGTTACCACTCGGAATCCGACATGAACATCGATGATCTGACAGTAACCTACAAGACCGAGCATCTGTCTGTTCTTCTGGTTTTCGACTATGTGGAAGTCTATCTGGACCCGAATGACGACATCATCAATTATGAACTGACCCTGAGTTCAATCTATATCAAAGAGAATCGGTAATGTTGATATCGGGCAAGCGAAAAATCATCAAAAAAGAGCACCTTCTCAGGTGCTCTTTTCACGTTCCCGGCGGGAATCGAACCCACAGCCTTTCGCTTAGGAGGCGAACGCTCTATCCTATTGAGCTACGGAAACACTGTTCATCGCATTTCACATCATGTCAAACGCAACATAGAACATATTATCACAATCACATCAAAATATCAATATGGTATTGCAAATAAATCACCGTTAGTCATTGAACACGAAATCGATGAGTCCGTGAACCCAACAGGTGCCTTTGAAACGCATCCCTTTAGTCGGTTTTCCGATCAGGTCCTCCTCGTTCAGGAAGATATCGAACTGCATGTTCATGCAGCTCAGCTTTATCCTCCACACCTTTTCCTTCGTATACCGGTTGATCAGCTTTTTGGCATCGGCGATGGTTCCGAGGATGGAATAGATGTCATCATCATCACCAAGCGGTATGAAGAATCCCTCCAGTATCGTCAGAAGATCTTCGTTCTTCAACCGCTCCCTGAGGATCTTGGTCGCCTCGACGGCCTCTTCCTCCAGTGCGTCAATGGCTTCTTCCACACCCTGCCTTGCCTGATTCAGGAGTTCCTCCCGGATCATCTGTTCAGCGATTTCAAGGTTCTCATCTTCTTCATCTTTGTCTATCGGAAGAATCACCGTCCCTTCAACCGCAAAACACGACAGTCTGACACCGTTGATATAAACCTCGTGCTCCTCTTCGACCTCATGATAGTCGATCAGGTTCTGAAGGAAGAAAGATACGGGCGTTCCGGATTTCCGTTCCTCGCAGTAGCCACTGAAGCCGTGGGATACGCCATGGTCAGAGATGTCCACTTCGTGGGTATCCACAAGCGAACGGCCCTTGGCATAGGGAACCACCGTATGGATGACCAGCTCCTCCTTGTCATCGATTTCACCCCGTACCACAAGACCGAAATCCTTGCCGTAGGATTTATAGTATTCAACTTTCACTTTATCGTCTTTATCGCTCGTGACATATCTGTCCGTCGGATGGTCGATGACCTGGGCCACCAGACTCTCCGTCTTCTCCTTCGTATCGTATTCACTGAACCCAAGCGCTTTAATGTACAACAACATGGGAGATACCTCTTTTCTATATATTTACTTATCTAAATATAGCACTTAGCTAGACATTTGTAAAGAAAAAAAACTACGAAGGCCTACCTTGCGGAAAGCTCTTCGTAGCGTCGTATTACTTCTTCATAAGTTAATTGCCTGTTGACGGTTGGGACCATTTTCTTCTTACCGAATCTCAGTCTTATCTGGTTGATAAGCTCTTCAATCCTAGTCATGAGCTTTCCTCCTTCCAATATTGATGAAACTTCCGAATCATCTACTACAATTGTATCGTAGATTTATTAGAAAAGAGTTAATACAATGTAACAAATCCATTACAAATCCCGAAAGATTTACTCATGTCCGAAGAACAGGCGTTTACCATTCATATAAGTGGCCTTCTCCACCTCCTGGGATGTCAGCCCCTTGATCTCGGCAATCGCATCGATGACATGGGGCAGGTATCTCGAATCGTTCCGTTTGCCTCGGTAAGGCACAGGAGCAAGATATGGCGCATCGGTCTCTATCAGGATGCTCTCCATCGGTATGGCAGCAACGGTATCCTTCAGTTTCCTGGCATTTTCAAAGGTCACTACGCCACCGACACCTATCATATAGCCATTCTTCACATATTCTACGGCCATCTCGGGCGATCCGCCGTAGCAGTGAATGACACCGCACGGTCCGTCAATCACTTCATCCAGTTTGGCTTCCATAAGCAAATCAAAGGTATCCTGACTGGCTTCCCTGGAATGGACGATAACCGGAAAACCGAGATCCTTTGCCAATTTCAGCTGTTCCCTGAACCACAGCTTCTGTACGGTCCTCGGGGAGAACTCATAGTGGTAATCCAATCCGATTTCCCCGATGGCTACCACCTTATTATACGCCGACAAGTGCAAGAGATGTTCAAGGTCTTCATCTTTCATATCCTTCACCTCATGGGGATGTACGCCGACGGACGCATAGATGAACGGATATCTCTTGGCCAACTCTATGGAAATCCTGGAGGAACGCATGTCCGCACCGACATTGATGACATACTGGATGTCATTCTCCGGAAACTGCTTGAACAACGCCTCCCTGTCCTTATGGAATTGATTGTCGTCATAATGTGCATGGCTTTCAAAAATCATTCTATCACCTTCTGTCTTCATTTATGTCCATGCTGCTATCTAAGCTCGCATTACAATACTAGTATAATCCTTATTTTCGAATAAGTCGAGAGGAATGGTATTCATCGGAACAAAAAAGACATCACACGGCAAACTGTACGCTTTGGCAGCCTTGCCGTGTGATGTCTGATGATTTAACTTACTGACGCTCCGCTTTCCACATCGCCGTCTGTGGTTATGACAGCCAGTGAACCGTCTTCTCTCGACGCCGCGAGAATCATACCTTCGGATTTCTCACCGCGAAGTTTGATCGGTTTGAGGTTGGTGACCACAACGACACGCTTACCCACCATCTCTTCAGGGGTATAGGATTCTGCAATGCCCGATACGATCTGCCGCACTTCATCGCCGACCTGGATCTTCGAGACCAGAAGCCTGTCCGCCTTCGGATGCTTCTTGCATTCCAAGACATGCCCCACTTTGAAATTCACTTTGGTAAAGTCATCAAAAGTGATGAACTCAGGCTCCTTCGCCTCTTCTTTGACTTCCATTTTATCTTCCTTCTTGACTTCCTTCTTGGATTCACTGGCTATGCGCTTGGCTTCATTCTCTTCGAAGATGGCCTGAAGGACCTTCTTCTCGTCAAGGCGTGCAAACAGAGGCTCACCTATGCCGACGCTGTCGCCGACTTTCATGCCGTCAAAGGCTTCCAGGGATTCCCAATCCGTCACTTCCGTATTGATCTGCTTAAAGATCTTATCAGCCGTTTCAGGCATGTACGGCTTGAGAAGCACTCCGCAGATTCGGATGGATTCCAAAAGATTGTACAGGACGGTACCCAGTCTTGGATGGTCTTTCTCATCCTTTGCCAGAATCCAAGGCATCGTTTCGTCGATGTACTTGTTGCTCCTTCGAAGCAATGTCCAGATGGCATCCATGGCGTCAGCCACTCTCAAATGATCCATCTTGTCAAGCACCTTTGAAGGTGTGGCAAGTGCCAGTGACTTGAGTTCATCGTCAAAGTCACCGCTTACCGTTTTATCCTGGATCACCCCGCCAAAGTACTTCGTCTGCATGGCAATCGTGCGGTTGACAAGGTTTCCTAGTATATTGGCAAGGTCTGAGTTGATTCTCTGCACCAACAATTCATAAGTCAGGGTTCCGTCCTGACCGAAAGGCATCTCATGCAACAGGTAGTAACGTACCGCATCCACTCCGAAATGCTTGACGAGCTGCTCGGCATAGATCACATTGCCTTTGGACTTGCTCATCTTATCCTCACCGATCATGAGCCAAGGATGACCGAACACCTGCTTCGGCAGTTCGATATCAAGCGCCATCAGCATGATCGGCCAGTAGATCGTATGGAATCTAAGGATATCCTTGCCGATGATATGGACATCCGCAGGCCAGTACTTGCCAAACAGTTCCGTACTGCCGTCGGGATCATAACCGATACCGGTGATATAATTGGAAAGAGCGTCAATCCATACATACACCACATGACCTTCGTCAAAAGTCACCGGCACACCCCAGTCAAAGGATGTTCTGGATACACACAGGTCCTGAAGTCCCGGTTTCAGGAAGTTGTTGATCATCTCATTCTTACGGGAGTCCGGTTGGATGAATTCGGGATTCTCCTCAATATGCTTCATCAGACGGTCCTGATATTTGCTCAGGCGAAGGAAATATGCCTCTTCACTTGTCTTCTCCACTTCACGCCCGCAGTCAGGGCAAAGACCGTCCACCAGCTGACTTTCGGTGAAGAAGGATTCACACGGTGTACAGTACAGTCCCTCATAGGAACCCTTATAGATGTCCCCCTGACTGTACAGCTTCTTGAAGATCTTCTGAACGATTCTTTTATGATCTGCATCCGTCGTACGGATGAATTTGTCATAGCTTGTATTCATGAAGTCCCAGATTTCCTTGACTTCATCGGCAATCTTATCCACATGCGCCTGTGGATTGATGCCTCGGATTCCGCCTGCAGTTGTATCTTTTGTCCATGCTCGTCTGTTCCTGTTTGGAAAAACACATCATAACCCACTTGACGCTTGAATCTTGCAATCGCATCAGTGATTACAGCTTCATAAGTGTTGCCTATATGAGGAGTTCTTGACGTATAAGCTATGGCAGTTGTTATATAGTATGGTTTTTTGCCATTTTTCTTCCTCCTTATTTTCATTATTTCGATTATACACCACTTAGGAATCGAAATCAATCGGTTTTGGAATCGCCTGTGGATATGGGCTGTTGGGGTTCATGCAAAAGGCAGCCCCATATGGGACTGCCTCATATCATCACATCAGTTTTTTCTTCTCATCGGAAAAGAAACCGTCAATCTTCTGCAGCGACCTGACGAGCACATCCAACTCGTCATCATCAAGGTTCTCCAGGATACGTTCCACCATCTCATTGTGGAAGGCCATGTGGTGTCTGAAAGCAGCCTTCCCTTTTCTTGTCAGGGACACAAGAACCACCCTTCTGTCCTTGGAACTTCGGACCCTTTCAACAAAGCCTTTCTTCACCAGATGGTTGATGGCAATGGTCAGTGTCCCAACGGTAATGGTCAAATCCTTGGCTATCGAGGACATGTTCCTCGCCCTGTTGAATCCGATGGCCTCAATGGTGTGCATATCCGTCATGGTCAACTCACTGTATGGCCCGTGTGCAAGACTTTTTTCTTCTACCTTCAATATATCATTGAACAAATGAACCAATATATGATTCAGCGTTTCTCTAGCATCCATATCGTCACCTTATTCTTCCGTTTGCAGGTAATTACATTGTACTTGATAATGACGCGAATTACAACCTTATCTGCCTGCCGCCTCCATGATTCTATCCGCAGTCGCTTCAACACCCGCTCCTGTGGCAAAGTCTGCCATCGGTTCTGACAGGTCACTGTAGAATCCCTGAAGGCCATAGGTTCTTATCTTGGATATCCCGTTGTCAATGGCTGCCATATATTCATCCATTGGTATATGATAGTAGAATTCGAGTTCCCTTGCCAGATTCCTTTCCGCCGGTATCGCTCCAAGGCTTGTAGAGATGCTCGGTACGCTATAGGTGTCACTTAAGAAGAAGTCATAGAACTTCTGCATCTTATCAACCAGTGTCGGTTCCATGGCAATGGACAGATTGGACACATACAAACCGGTTGCAACATTGTAATACATTGCATTACCACCGTCTATAAGCGGCATGGCTCCCGCTTGAGCATAGAAAACACCGTCTGCGGATTTCTCCAGGGCTTCACCAGCAAGAAAATAGTCGCTGCCATACCAGGAAATCGCTTCTTCCACATCCGCCATGCTGTGAATCTCGTTACTCAGACCTTCAGTCACTATCGCCTGAATCATCTCAAGAGCCTGAATCACCGTATCCCTGTCCAGTTCAGGACCAGTCCCGCCAAACTCGAGCACCTTTCCTCCCAATCCGTAATAGACACCCAAAAACGCCTCGGGTGAATCTGCAGGGAAGATGAAACGTTCCTCGGCCCAAGTCGGTTCTTCTTTCAGATAATCCCAACTCATTCTTCCCGCACCCTCGTAATCGCCGTAAACCATGTATTCCTGACGCACCGTCAGAGGGAGCATAAAGCGAATGCCATTGTAACGGCCGATTTCAGCGGCATTGCCGATATAATCATAATCATCCGGCTTGAAATGACTGTCGATGTCTGCGACGATATTGTATTCTGCCAAATCCTTGGCATAGGTCCCATAGGTGATCAGCGCATCCGGAAGATTACTGAAATTGATGTTGTTCAGGTCCTCATAGACAACCGGTTCGATATACAGTTCATAATCCCCTAAGCGGTCGAACATGGCTTTGTAGTTGTCAACGGTCGCCTGAGGCATATCATAAAATCCGAGTTTGATCTTTTCCGGGTGGTCGATATAGAACTCGTATTGAGCGACATCGCTGTATTCCTGCTTTTCTATGTCATAGGCAACAATTGAAAGTTCATAGGATCCTGCGACCATGGGTATTCCTTCATAATAATACCTTATACCTGCACCAAATTCTCTTGGATCGGAACCATCGGTCGTGTATACGATGGTCAGATCCGGATGATCGGTACTATAGTTGATGATCTTCGCTTCTTGAACATCCGTATATTCCCCTGGCACCAAGTCAACTTCAGGCAAAACCAGGTCGAGGGTCTTATCGCTGTCTCCGATATCTTCCGATAAACCGTCTTCGGTCTCCGGTTCATCTCCGTCGTCACTGATATCTCCATTCATGTCTGATCCACCGTCATATACCAGCTCCGGGTCATCCCCGTCGTCACCGATATCTCCATTCATGTCTGATCCACCGTCATATACCAGCTCCGGGTCATAGACATCGATGAACGCTTCACTTCCCTTGCTGTATTCACCATACCTGTTCCTGACCACCAATTGCAGGTAGATGAATCCTGCCTCATCCAAGAGAATGCCTTCATCATACTCCAAGCCGCCGGAAATCGGACTGCTGTAATCCATCGTATATAAGAGCACACTGTCGTCCGGTACATCGAACGTGAGCGTCTCGCCTACTTCCAACCGATCCCCTATCCCTTCAACTGGCACCGGCTTCGGTATCAGCTCACTGTACCAGTCACCAACCTCTTCATCATTGCGTCGGATATCCCTGGCGAAGTCGCCTACAGAATCCACCGCTGCAAGATAATCAAAACGTGGATCGACCATTCGCTCATCAATCATTTCCAGATACTGTTCCAGCCAGGCATCAGCCTCTTCGAACCGTTCAGTCTGTATATAGCTTTCTGCCACCAGGTCCCAGGCTTCAAGACTGTCAGGTTCCGTCTCCAGCAGCCGAGTCATGGATTCGATAACCGTATCATAATCACCTCTATCAAGTGCAAGCTTCGCTTTATCGATGTCACTCATCTTCTCTCCGAATGAGCAGCCTGCCAGCGTCAGTATCAGCATCAACATGACAGACATCAACAGCCCGCACCATCTGCCTGCATACCCGGTCAATGAACTTCTTACCTGTGCGCTTTCCGTTTTCCTCATATCCAGCCCTCCAATCCTTCTTTATCCATTATATCATTTTTAGCCGTTACGGCCAGCCGGAAATTGACTCGTTCAGAGCAATTTCCTAGTTTACAAAGAAAAGACCGTCCCAAATAAATCGGAACAGCCTCATCATCAACTTTACTATATGCTTATGCTCTTGCCAGGTCGAACACGGGATTCTGAATCTGCTGACCCGGTGGGGCATAAATGTTGGACAGTATGATATCGCTTCGTTTCACAATGCCGATGAATGTACCCGTATCGTCGACAACAGGGACAAAATTCTGAAACCTTGTCATCTCCACGATATGGTCAACACTGGCATTGATTGAAACAGCTTCAATGCTTCTGGAACGCTTGATGTGATTGATAGGTATCTTTTCCGCATCCCTCAAGCTCAATCCATGATGCTCCTTGAGATGCCACAGGATATCCCCTTCGGATAGGGTATACACGTAGCGACCTTTGCTGTCAATTACCGGTACTGCCGAATACTTATGATATTCCATCTTCTCAAGTGCCTGTCTTATTGTCATCGTGTTCTTCAATGTAACGACTTCACTCTTTGGTGTCAATAAAAAAGCTATGTTCATTCCTTCACCTCTTCGTCATCATCAAATGATGTTTCATACTCACTTTGTAACCGTTTCTGACTGTCATAATCGGCAGACAAATGTGATTTCCTCATACGTTCTCTATATTACATAATAAGGATATCAGACAAATGTGAAGAGAATGTGTTTAAAATCTTATAAATTTATTAAAATTGACGTCAACTATTGTAAACCCGATACGAGTTCCTCAACAAATGTCTGCAAAACCTGCGGATCGCCACCAGAATTATGTATGTTTTTCACAATCGCCGTACCGACGATGACCGCATCGGCCAGTTTGCTCATCCGTTCCACATCCTCTTTTGTGGATATTCCGAATCCGACCGCAACCGGGATGGTCGCATATTCCTTGACCAGCTCAATATAATTCTCCAGATCCCTGTGGAACTGAGAAGCCCTTCCTGTAACACCCATGGAAGAGACGGTATAGACGAATCCGGAACCTTCCTTCAGGGTGAACAGCATCCGCTCATTGGAAGTCGGAGTCGCGAAAGGTATCAGTGCCACCTTGTTCTGGTCCATAAACTGGCTCAGCTCCAGCTGCTCCTCAAAAGGCAGATCAGGTACAATCAGACCGTCGATTCCCACAGCTTCACACTTTCTGACGAATGCTTCCACGCCATATACCGTAAGGGTATTGAAATACACCAGAAATGCAAGCGGAACTTTGATGTCTTTTCTGCATTTTTCCAGAACTTCAAATACCTTGTAGATATTGGTTCCGCCTTCAATGGACCTTTGGCCCGCTGCCTGTATGACAGGACCATCCGCCAGTGGATCCGAAAACGGGACTCCTATCTCGATGACGTCACATCCGCCGTCCTCCAAAGCATGAAGCAACGGTTCCAATTTATCCAAATCCGGATCGCCTGCCGTCAGGTATCCGATAAAGCTTTTCTTGTTATTGGTCTTGTTCTCTTCGAGAACCCGCTGTATACGATTCATAATATGTAAACATGCATCAAGCGCCAAAGTGAATCACTTGATGCTTCTCCTTTCTTCGAATTGTTGATGCGCCTACTTGTTCAGACTTTCAAGATTTGTCTTGCCCTGCTCGTAGTACGCCATGACGGTGTGTGTATCCTTGTCGCCGCGACCTGAGATATTGATGACGATCACTTCCTCAGGTTTGGTGTCCTTGATCTCCTTGACAGCGAGGGATACCGCATGGGCACTCTCCAGCGCTGGGATGATTCCCTCCACCTGGGAAAGCTCTTCAAACGCATCCAGAGCTTCCTTATCGGTGACCACTTCATAGCGTGCACGCTCGGTTGCATCCAGCCATGCATGCTCGGGTCCGATGCCCGGATAATCAAGTCCGGCTGAAATGGAGTGTGCCGGAATGATGTTACCGTCATCATCGGCAAGAAGCGCTGTCTTCATGCCTTGGAAAACACCGATCTTGGCATCCACTTCAGGGGACAGGACCACCGCGTGCTTTCCGGTCTCAACACCGAGGCCTCCGGCCTCTGCCGCAACAAGGGCAACTTCCTTGTCTTCAATGAAAGGATAGAAGATGCCTATGGCATTGCTGCCTCCGCCGACGCAGGCATATATCCTGTCCGGCAAACGGCCTTCCTGCTCCATCATCTGGTCCTTCGTCTCGTCGCCGATGACCCTTTGGAAGTCCCGGACCATCGTGGGATACGGGTGCGGTCCGACTACGGAACCGATGACGTAGAAGGTATCCTCTGCGCATCGCACCCATTCGCGGATCGCTTCATTGGTCGCATCCTTCAGGGTGGAGGTTCCGCTGGTCACCGTAACGACTTCAGCACCGAGCAGTTTCATCCTGAATACATTGAGCGCCTGTCGCTCAATATCTTCCTTGCCCATGAACACACGGCACTCCATGCCGAAGAGTGCGGCTCCCGTAGCCGTTGCCACTCCATGCTGCCCTGCGCCCGTCTCCGCGATGACCTTTGTCTTGCCCATCTTCTTGGCCAACAGGATCTGTCCAAGCACGTTGTTGATCTTGTGTGCTCCTGTATGGTTCAAATCTTCCCTTTTGAGATAAATCTTCGCCTTGCCGTACTTTTCCGTCAGGCGCTTCGCATAATAAAGGGGCGACGGACGACCGACATACTGCTTCAGATAATAGCGGTATTCGTCCATAAACTCCTTGCTGTTGATCGCTTCATTAAAGGCTTCATCCAATTCCTTCAGAGGATTCATCAGTGACTCCGGCACGTACTGTCCTCCATATTCTCCAAAACGGCTCATATCTTCAACTCCTTAAACAATTCTTCCACTTTTTCACGGGTTTTATATCCATCCACTTCCAGACCGGAATTCACATCTAGAATATCCGGATGCACAATTTCAACGGCTGTCTTTGCATTGGCAGGATTGATGCCCCCCGCCAATATCATTTCAAAAGGTCGTTCACCTTTTAGTCTATCCAGCAGGTGCCAGTCAAAGGTCTTGCCCGTCCCGCCTTTCAGCTTCTCATGATAGGTTTCAAACAGAATGCCAGCACATTCTCCGGCATATGGATCGACAGCCTTGAGACTGTCCTCGTTTTTAACCGGCAGGGTTTTCCACACCGTTACAGGGATCTTGCGGATATAATCCACAGTCTCTTCCCCATGCAGCTGGACAACATCCAGTTTGCAGGCTTCAACGATTTCAAGCAGCCGTTCCAACGGCTCATTGACAAAAACACCGACCGTCTTGATGTCATCTCTCAGCTCACGCGCCAGCTCCCTGCAACGGACGATATCCACCTGCCTCTTCGACTTTGCGAAGATAAAGCCGGCATAACTGACCGGGAATCCGTTCAGCACTGCCACTTCATCTTCCCTTTTGATGCCGCAGATTTTTATTCTAACACTAACTTCATTCATTTGACCACTCATTCCATCCTATGATCATTCTTTCCATCCTATGACCACTCTTTCCATCCTGTATATGCATATTCGAAAACCTTCATTCCTGTCATATACATTTACCTGTCACTGTCTGTAGGCTTCCTTCAGATCCCTGGCACACCGGGCGATATCTTCGCTTCGCATGAAGTTCTCTCCCACAAGGATGGCATCCAGTTTCACATACTTCAAAAGTTCCACATCCTTCGGTGACAGGATGCCGCTCTCACTGACCATCACGCACTCGTCAGGCACGAACTTCGCAAGTTCAAGCGTCACCTGTATAGAGGTCTCAAAGGTCGTCAGGTTCCGGTTGTTGACACCGATGATCTTCGCGCCTGCAGCGACCGCCCGCGCAATCTCCTCCTCGGTATGGGTCTCCACCAGAGCATCCATTCCAAGTTCATGTGCCAGATTCAGATATTCTTTCAACTGCGTATCCGACAGGATATTGACAATCAACAGAATGCAGCTTGCTCCCAATGCCTTTGCATTGTATATCTGCACCGGATCGATGATGAAATCCTTGCACAGGGTCGGTACGAAGACCTCCCTGCTCACATTCTCCAGATATTCGTCGGATCCAAGGAAATACTCCTCCTCCGTCAGTACGGATATGGCTTCGACACATCCTTCATACTCCCTTGCAAGATCGACCGGACGGAAATCCTTCTTGATCAGCCCCTTCGACGGGGAAGCTTTCTTGATCTCACCGATGATGGACAGCCCGTCCTGTTTCAGTGCCTCATAGAAACTGGGTCTCTTGGGAACATTTTTGATCTTTTCTTTCAGTTCGTCAACGGAAAGGTCTCTCTCCTCAAGACGTATTCTTTTCTTGGTTACAATCTCACTCAAATATATGGGCATAACGGCATCCTCCTAACCTTTAAGAGCCTGAGTCTTCACTATGAACTCCTCAAGCTTGGCTTTGGCCTTTCCTTCGTCGATGATGGAGGCCGCGAGATCGATTCCTGCCTTGATACTGTCCACCGTACCGGTCACATAAAAGGCCGCTCCGGCATTGAGAAGCAATACATCACGCATCGGTCCCTGCTTGCCGTCAAACAGGTCTCGAAGGATCTGTGCGTTCATGGTCTTGTCCCCGCCTTTGATGGATTCAAGCGGCGCGCTGGCAAGGCCGAAGTCCTCCGGTTTGATGCTCTTGAAGATGACGTCTCCATCCTTCAGTTCACAGACCTGGGTTTCCCCGGAGATCGTGATCTCATCCAGGCCGTCTCTTCCGTGTACCACCATGGCATGCTTGACGCCCAGTTCATTGAGCACCTTCGCATACACTTCCAGCAGCTGTTCATCAAAAACACCAACCAGCTGATAGGTCGCATTTGCCGGGTTTGCCAGAGGTCCCAATATGTTGAAGATGGTCCTCATACCGAGCGCCTTTCTTACAGGACCGACATGACGCATGGCTGAATGGAAGGTCGGTGCGAACAGGAATCCGATGTTGATCTCATCCACACATGCCTTTACCTGCTCGGGAGTGATGTCGATGGCTACTCCCAGTTCCTCCAATACATCCGCGCACCCGCACTTGCTGGAAACGGACCGGTTGCCATGCTTGACAACAGCAACACCGCCTGCCGCCGCAACAACCGCTACCGCTGTACTGATATTGTAGGTTCCCGAGCTGTCTCCACCCGTTCCGCAGGTATCCAGTGTCACATCGTTGTCAATGGTGATGACTGCGGCCTTTTCGCGCATCACCTTCGCACCGCCCACGATTTCGCTGACCGCTTCACCTTTCATCTTCAGGGCGGTCAGGAAACTTGCAGCATTGACCTGATCCACTTCGCCGCTCATGAGCATCATCATCGCATCTGTCATTTCCTGTACGCTTAAGTCGTTGCCTTGAATAATCTTTTCTATATACTGTTTCATGATTCGCCTCTCTTCCTATTTGATATCCAGAAAATTCCGGATCATTGTCATCCCATGTTCAGTCAAAATCGATTCCGGATGGAACTGCAGTCCGTAACCGGATAGCTCTTGTGCTTCATCGCCATGACCTCACCGTCATACTCGCTGAGAACATCAAGATTCTCAGGCAATGTCTCTCTTTCCACGATGAGAGAATGATACCTTGCCACACGGATCGGATTGTCAATCCCTTTGAAGATCGGATCCGTGTTCACGACTATATCACTGGACTTGCCATGATAGAGCTTTCGGGCATAGGTCACGACACCGCCGAAGGCTTCACCTATGCTCTGATGCCCCAGACAGATGCCGAGGATCGGTTTCTTCTTGTAGAAATGCCTGATCAAATCGATGCAGATGCCTGCTTCCTTGGGCGTCTTCGGTCCCGGTGACAAAACGATATGGTCCGGATTCATCTCCTCGATTTCCTCAAGGGTGATCTTGTCGTTGCGGACCACCTTGATATCCTTCTCATAGTGGCCGATGAACTGATACAGATTGTATGTGAATGAATCATAATTATCGATCAATAGTAACATGTCTGCCTCCTTTTCTATCCGAAACGGCTATTTCGCAATGGCCGTCACCAGCGCCTTGGCCTTGTTGATGGTTTCCTCATATTCCGACAGCGGATCCGAATCGGCTACGATACCGGCTCCCGCCTGGATGTTGATGATGTCATCCTTGATGACCATGGTTCTGATGGCGATGCACATGTCCATGTTACCGTTGAACCCGAAATATCCGATAGCGCCGCCGTAGATGCCTCGTCGCTTGTTCTCGAGTTCGTCGATGATCTCCATGGCACGGATTTTAGGTGCTCCCGACAGGTTCCGGCCGGAAGGAAGCTCATCAGCACGTCGAACATGCTCAGCTCCTCGCGTCGCTTACCGGAAACAAGGGATACAAGATGCATGACGTGGGAATACTTATGGACTTCCATCAGCATATCCACATTCACGGAATCGATCTCAGACACCTTGCCCATGTCGTTCCTTCCAAGATCCACCAGCATCATATGCTCAGCGCGTTCCTTTTCATCGGCCAGAAGGTCAGCCGCAAGCGCATCGTTTTCTTCCTTTGTCTCACCGATCCTTCTCGTTCCTGCGATCGGACAGGTTCGAATCACTTCATCCTTCAACTCGACCAGCATCTCCGGTGAACTTCCGACGATCCCATAGTCTCCCATGTTGAAGTAATACATGTAAGGTGACGGATTCACCTGACGAAGCTTCCTGTAGAGGTTGAAATTGTCAATGTCCTTGCCCTTGCCGCTCAGGCGCTGGGACAGGACCACCTGGAAGATATCCCCTTCGTAGATGTATTTTTGGCCTTATCCACGGCTGTCATGTATTCATCCTTGGTCATATTGGAAGTGAACTCGATATCAAGGGCTTCCGAGTGCCTCTCGATTTTCAGCGGACCATGGATCATTTTCTCTATCTCAGCGAACCGCTCTTCGCTTCTCGACTTGCCTTCCTCATCATCGGAATCCAGACAGATGATATGGATCCGGTGGAAATGATGGTCATAGACCACCATCTCTTTCACAAAGAGAAGATGGGAATCCGGGGTCTGGATGGTATCTTCGTTGTCATCCGGCAGCACCTCGTAATCCCTTATCATATCATATCCAACGGTACCGACGGCACCTCCGACAAACGGTAGATCCGTCCTGTTCTCCACCTGGATGGCATCCATCATCTGCTGTACCAGATCAAGCCCGTTCCCGTTGAAGGTCTCCACCATGCCGCCCATGATGCTCTCGACCTTATCCTTGTAGGCCTTGACCATCATATAAGGCTCAGCAGCCATGAAGGAATAACGTCCCCTCGGCAGCTCCTTGCTCTCCAGCAGGAATCCGATGCCTTCACCGACATACTTTGAAAATATGGAAATCGGCGTATCCGTATCTCCCGACAGTTTCTTTCATAAGTCACTAATTTCATATGTTCACTCCTCGATTCTCATTGACAGTTAAATGATTGGTTTCAACTATCCAAAAAGTCCTTACTTCCATTATACAACAACTTTGCTTCTTTGGTACCCTTCGGGTCAAACAGCAATTTCTTAGTTTATAAAAAAAGACAATCCATCCCCGTAATTGGGACGAACTGTCTTCGCTATGCCACCCAAATGGTATTATTCTTCCGACACCGGTAAACCTGTGCACTTCAACGGATCAATCCATGAACACACAGTTACCGAAAGTCTTCCAAAAAAACAAAAAAACACTTCGTTTGAGACGAAATGCTTGCCACTCAAATACTGTTAATACGGAAAATCACTTTTCGATATCACGCCTCTGTAACGGGAGGACCCGGCTTTGGCTAATCACTTTCACCTTGCATCTCATGGAACCATTCCTGACCATTGTATGTATCGTACCTCACACCAACCGACGACTCGCTGAACACCTGAACAATCAGTACTCTTTCCAATCAAAGACATTATCTTAATTGTAAGTAGTATATCACAGTTCTTTAACCTTGTAAAGGATTGAATTCTTGACAATTGACAGGACTTCCTATACTCTATACAGGATAATGAAGCAAACCAATGAAGTCATTCATAAGATAAAGAAACAAGTCAAACGGAGGCCATTATGACGAGCAAGCAAAAGGGCATCATCGCCATGCTGATTTCAGCATTCGGATTTTCCATGATGGGCGTCTTCATCAAATTGACCGGTGACATACCTGTCTTTCAAAAAGTAGTCTTTCGGACTTTCATCATCCTCATCGTATCAACGGTCATGATGCACATGCAAAAGGTCCCCTTCAGGAGCATCAAGCATCATAAGCTGCTGCTGCTCCGTTCTCTTCTGGGAACCTTTGGAATCCTGTTGAATTTCTATGCCGTCGATACTCTGCTGCTCTCCGATGCCAATGTGCTCTTTCGACTCAGCACCATCCTGCTGATCATCTTCTGCTGGATCTTCCTGGGTGAACACATCACGTTGGATCAGTTCACCAGCATCGTCATCGCATTCATCGGCGTCATGTTTGTCATGAAGCCGCAGTTTTCAGTGGAAATCATCCCCTATATTGCCGCAGTACTTGGAGCGACCTTCGCCGCAGCCGCTTATACCACCGTCCGTGCACTGGGTCCGAGGGAACATCCGCTGTCGGTCGTGTTCTACTTCTCTGCTTTTTCAACCGTGGTCCTGTTCCCTTACCTGATTTTCAACTATGTACCGATGTCAGGCCTGCAGGTTTTCTACGCAACGATGGCCGGCCTCAGCGCCGCTGTCGGTCAGATCGGCGTCACCGTCGGCTATAAGCTGGCCCCAGCCAGAGAGATCTCCATCTACAATTACTTCGGTGTTGTCTTCTCAGCATTCCTGAGCGTGTTCATCTTCAACGCCATGCCCGATGCACTGAGCATCGTCGGGTACCTGATCATCTTCGGCACTTCCTATCATATGTACAGGAAGAACATGGCAATGAACAAAAGTGTCGTTTAACGGCATCAGTCATTGCTGAAGTGCTGATAGACTTCCCTCTTGTTCATACCGCGGTCCTTGGCTATCTGCTTGATGGCCTCTTTTTTGGTCATTCCGTCTCCCAGATACGTTTCCATCTGCTCATCGAGTGAAACCTGCCGGCAGACTTCCGTCTTCATTTCTTCCAGTTCATCCAAGGACATGCCTTCGACCACGACCACATATTCTCCCTTCGGGTCCGTCGACTCGTAGTATGCGATCGCCTCTATCAGCGGCATTCTTAAAACTTCCTCGAATTTTTTCGTCAGCTCCCTGACAAGACTGACGCTGCGACCGTCCCCGAAGGTCTTGCATAAATCCTTAAGTGTCGTCTTCAGCTTATGGGGCGCCTCATAGAAGATAATGGTCCGGGTTTCACTGCCAAGCAACTCCAGGCGCTTCTGGCGTTCCTTCTTCTTCATTGGAAGGAATCCTTCAAACACCATTCGGTTGGTGTTCTGGCCGGACAGAACCAGTGCATTGACGAAGGCGACGGGTCCTGGAATGATGGTATAGGGAATCCCCTGTTCCTGGCACAGCAGGACGAGATGACTGCCGGGATCCGATATTCCCGGTGTTCCCGCATCCGTCACAAGACCGACGTTCTTGCCATCTTGCAGGTCATCAATGACCGATTGGGCTTTGGTATATTGATTATGCTCATGATAACTCACCAGTTTCTTGCTCAGGCCGAAATGATTCATCAGCTTGATGGAATGGCGGGTATCTTCCGCCAGGACATAATCCACCATCTCGAGGGTTTTCACACCCCGAAAGGTCATGTCATCAAGATTTCCAATGGGTGTAGCAATCAAATACAAGCAGCCTGCCATCCTTCTTCTCCGTTCATATCATCAGTGCGGTTTCATGTTTTCGAGTTATCTATTCGATTCATCTTTTCGGTTTCATCTATTCGGTTTCATCTATTTCGGTTTCATCTATTCGGTTTCATCTTTCCGAGTCATCACATGACTGCCATTTTGACATTCACATATCGAATCCCCAGATCAGACGGCATCGCGTTCAATGCCGTATATCCTGTAGATCTCATCGGTGTAGCAGTTCACCTCTTCATAGACGATCAGCGGCGGTTCCACCTTCATCATCGGTTTTCCATGACGCACACCTTCCACAAGAACCATGGTCGCCTCCTTGTCGATGTACGGATGCACCATCCGCAGTCGTTTCGGCTCCAGCCTGTACTTCCTGAACAGGTCGATGATATCCGCAAGTCGCTGGGGTCTGTGAACCATGTAGAACCGACCGCCCACTTTGACCAGCCTGCTTGCTGCCCTGACTACATCCTCCAGACTGCACAGGACCTCATGCCTTGCGATGGCCTTGATGGAGGATGGATTCTTCAGCCCCTTGCCTTCGTTCATGTAGGGCGGATTGGACGTTACAACGTCAAAGCCTGATAAAGGAAGCAGTCGATCTGCTTCCTTTATATCACCCTGAAGGATGGTCACCTTATCTTCAATTTGATTCAGTTGTACGCTTCGCTTTGCCATCTCCACAAAGGGTTTCTGTATCTCAAGGCCTGTATAGGACACGCCCTTGCCCTTGGCTTCCAGCAGGATGGGTATGATGCCCGTACCCGTTCCGAGGTCCAGATGCTTCTCGCCCTCCCGTACCCGGGAGAATCCGCTCAGCAGCACGGCATCCATGCCGAAACAGAAACCGTCGGTATTCTGGATGATACGGTAACCCTTGATGTGTAAATCATCAATGCGTTCATTGGATTTCAGTTCCATTTCATGCTCCGTTATTAGTCACGCTTCATTTCTTTTTCTTTTTTCTCGAGTTTCTCAAGCTTCTTGAGTTCGTTGTACTCAGCCTTTGGAACTTGCTTCTTCTTACTGCCGCGCTTCCTCTTGATCTTCAGCTCGTTCAGCTTGTATTCGACGATATCGATATTGTCGCCCTCTCTGATGAGAACCTTGACCTGCTGTCTGAGAATGTTCACATGCTTCACTTCCGCTTCCTTACCGCCCGGCGTGAACACAATGTCACCGATATTCGGAAGTCTTCTGTTCAGTTCCTTGTAGGTCTCCTCTTCGTATTTCAGACAGCACATCAGGCGGCCGCATACACCGGAGATCTTCGTCGGATTCAGGGAGAGGTTCTGTTCCTTGGCCATCTTAATGGATACAGGATGAAACTCCGACAGGTGCTGATAACAGCACAGCGGTCTTCCGCAGATGCCGATGCTTCCAAGCATCTTGGTCTCATCGCGCACGCCGATCTGTCGCAACTCGATTCGGGTCTTGAACACCGACGCCAGATCCTTGACCAACTCCCTGAAGTCGATACGCCCGTCTGCAGTAAAATAGAACAGAAGCTTGTTCTTGTCAAACGTGTATTCACAGTCGATCAACTTCATTTCCAGCTTATGCTTATTGATCTTCTCAAGACATACCTTAAAGGCATCAACTTCTTTCAGGCTGTTCTCTTCTTCCTGGTCAAGATCCTTGTCCGTTGCGATCCTTATGACCTTCTTGAGGGGTTGAACCACCTCATCATCACCGATTTCCATCACGCCTTTGACAACGTAACCGAACTCGACACCACGGGCGGTCTCGACGATGACATCCTCACCGGCTTCAATATCTCTGCCCGCAGGGTCAAAATAATATATCTTGCCCGCTTTCCTGAAGCGGACACCAATTACCTTTATCATGAATAATCCTCCGTATTCCGTTTATAGCCACAGTTCCCGGATATGTCTAAACATCTGTCATCATGGTCAGCGCCGAAAGCGAATAGTTCACATTCAGCCTCAGCTGAGCTATCCATGTATTGCTGTTCTTCACCAGCCTGACCAGTTTTGCAGGTTCCGCATTCTGCGACAGTTCCGCGATCCTGCTGCAGATATCCTGGTGAATGATTCCATCCATGGACTCCGTTTCCTTATAGTACAGGATGTCCCGAATCAAGCTGACGAGTATCTCAAGAACTTCAACAACATTTTCTTTGTTGTCTTCCAAAAGCTTAACAGCATCCATTATATCATATTCAGGACGGTTAATAAATATATCCAGCAATTTAAGCATAAGATTTCTCTTTTCACCGAAAACCTCAGAATTCTGCAGTTTCAGAGCCTTGCCCAGATTCCCTCTGGAAAAAGAACTCATCACCTTCGCTTTGGAAGCATCCATGCCGGTTTCCCTGATGAGGTAACTCTCTATCAGATTCAGGCTGATCGGCTTCAGCGTCATCTTCACCGTCCTTGATACGATCGTCTGTAAAAACTTCTGGCTGTTCGTCGCCAGAAGAAAGAACAGACCATACTCGGGCGGTTCCTCAATGGTCTTCAATATGGAGTTCTGCGCCTGCACCGTCATGGTGTCCGCTTCGGTGATCACATAGATCTTGTATCTGCTCCTATATGGCTTGATGTTGATATCCCCCACCATCTGATTCCTGACATCCGAAACACCATAACCCGATTTCTTCGTCGGCTTGACATAGATCACGTCCGGATGATTCCCGGAATCGATCTGCACACAGGAGGAACAACTGTTGCAGGGTTTGCCGTTCTGCGGATCCTCACACTGCAGCAGTTTCACATAACAGTTGGCAAGCAGTTTTTTACCCATGCCTTCATCGCCTTCAAGGATGTAGATGGGATACCTTTCCCATCCTGTATGCATTTTTCATATGGGAGATTATGTCATCATGACCGATGACATCATTAAAAGAATACATATCGATAACCAAGCATCAGCCGCTGTGAATGCGGCTGACAGCTCCTTCCTTATTTCATTTGCTGTACCAATATCAGATCTTCAGATACTGGTCCACGTCCAACACGAAAATAGTGGCCCCTCCAACGGTGATCTCCACCGGATAAGATACCATGTTGTCCGGTATGTTGGACACCGGCGGATTGATCATGGACATCTTCTTGCATGTCTTGCAGACTTCCTTGATGATTCCGATGACACTATCCACATTCTCCTTGGGCACTCCAACAAACAATGTCGTGTTGCCGGTCTTCAGGAGTCCTCCGGTGCTGGCCAGTTTGGTTGCCATATAGCCTTCTTTGGTCAAACGGGCCATCAGGTGATGGGAATCCTCATCATGAATCACTGCCAAAACCAATTTCATACGACCACTCCTCATAGAACAATCTAATAATCAGTTACATTTAACCGTATATCCTCATATGCTATCCATTTCATATCATAGCGCTGTTATACACTCAATCGATAATCCCGTTTTCCTTCAGTCCACGCAGAATGCATACATGCACCGCTTCAATACTCTGGCCGGCATCGATGCCGATCATCCTGTCCGTATTCTTGTCAAGCAGCTTATGGTAGCCTTCACGAACCAGCATGTGAAACTGCTCCTTCTCGGCCTCCAGCCTATCCAGCTCCTGCTGGTTCTTCTTCCTGTCCATTCCCTTCTTGTGCTCAAGGTCCAGGAAGAACGTCACATCCGGCTTCAATCCTCCGGTGGCATACTCATTGATCATCTGCACCTGCTCCTCGCCCAGTCCTCTGGCATAGCCCTGATAGACGATGGAGGAATCCACGAACCTGTCACAGATGACAATGTCACCTCTCTCAAGACTCGGAACGATGCGCTCGCGTACATGCTGGGCCCTTGAAGCCGCATACAGGAGGGCTTCAGTCACACTGTCCATTTCAGTATACTTGACATCCAGGATGATTTCACGGATCACCTCGCTGATCACCGTGCCCCCCGGCTCTCTGGTCAGCACCACATGCTGTCCCTTGTTCTCGAAATATTCCTTCAGTTTGTTGATCTGGGTTGTCTTACCCGAACCGTCCATACCTTCAATTGTAATAAATAAGCCTTTCATCGCTGTCCTCTCATATCCGTTTAGTCCTCGACAACAATCGTTGTCTCTCCTTCTATTATACCATAAACTACATTATCGTTAGATATCAAATACTCCAGATATCCGATTAGCTCCTCATCCAGGACTTCACCGGGCACGACCAGCGGTATCCCGGGGGGATAAGGGATGATGAAAGCCCCTGCCACCTTGCCGGTTGCTTCCTTCAGCGGCACTTTCGCGCTTGTCATCTCCATCACTTCGGACACCGAATGACGGAGCAACGGTCTGAAATCATCAAACGCTCGTTGTTGCCCATCGGATTGAACGCTTTTGGATTCATCTCCACTTCCCTGGGGCTTCATAGCGTTTCCAAGATCAGTTCCATCATCCTGTCCGCCGGTAGAGCATTCCATTCCAATCGCCTCTACAGCATCCATGAGTTCCACGATGTCCCCCACCGAGTCCGCGATGCTCGTGATCGCCACAAAATGCCTCTCGTCTGACAGTTCAACCTGGATGCTATAACGCTCACGAAGCTTCTTTTCATACTCCCATCCTGTCATACCTTCAACCACATAGGTCATCCTGGTGGGATCCATCTCATATCCGCACCCAGTCAGCCACCTGCCATAGGATGACTTATGGTTTTCCCTCAGTTTCACCAGGCTTTCAATCTGTTCATGGTAACTGTCACCGTTCCTCAGCATATATTCTATTCCCTGTTCAATCGAGCACATCAGGACATAGGACGGACTGGATGTCTGATAGATTGACAGATACCGCTGCACCTTAGTATCGCTGACCCTTCCTGACTCCAGCGCTTCACCACTTATATGAAGCAATCCCGTCTGTGTAAGGCAGGGCAAGGTCTTATGGGTGGAATGAATGACGATATCCGCCCCCAGCTCCAAGGCCGACTGCGGCAGCATCGCGGAAAAGGCAAAATGCGCCCCGTGGGCTTCATCGACAATCAGCACCGCTCCATGTCTGTGGACGACTTTGGCGATGGCTTCAACATCCGACATGATCCCTTCATAGGTCGGGCTGGTGATGATGACCGCCCTGACTGTTCCTCCACATGCATTAAGCTCCTGATCAACGCTTTCCGGATTGAGGCAGCCATACACACCTACTTCCTCTACCGGCTCCGGATAGACATAATCCACCCCGAGCTGGTTCAACAGTGCAGCATTATAAACGGATTTATGACAGTTGCGTCCAATCAAGACACGGTCGCCTGGTCCGGTCACACCGCTCACAGCTGACAGAATCCCTGCCGTGCTTCCGTTTACAAGCAGGTGACTGGCACCGCTTTGATATACCCTGGCAATCCGATTTTGAAGTTCGCCGATCACTCCGGTCGGATGATGCAGGTCATCGGTCCCTTCCACTTCCGTGACGTCCAGACACAGCAGATCCTCAATGGGTTTGACCTTGGCATTCTTGTGACCCGGCATGTGAAACGACTTCACCGTATCCGTATAGTTTTTGATCGTTTGATAGAGCTTTTCTTCCATACCCATTCCTTTCATATTAGAGATTAGTATATCATAAATCAAAATTATTTCCATGTTCACGGATAATCTATTGAATTTCAACAGAGTAAAGTGTAAAATTAGAGTAGATAATAAGAATGAGGTGATAAGAATGAATACTGGTTACATCATGATTCTAACCAACAGCAGAGATGCAATTGAAGCTGATTTGATCATCAATGCACTTTTCGAGAAGAAACTTGTTGCATGCGTCCAGACGAACAATGTGGACAGTCATTATTTTTGGAAGGACAAGATCATGCATGACAACGAAATCCGGCTGCTCATCAAGACCAAGGAGGAATTGTTCAAAGACTGCGAACAAGTCATCCGCAGTTTCCATTCCTATGAATTACCGGAGATTATTGTAATACCAATCACTGACGGCTCCAAGGACTTTTTCAGCTGGGTCGATTTCGCCACCAGGGAAGACCGGAACCGTTACGACGGCCTAGGTCAGAAATAAGCATTCCATAAAACAGGCAAGAGATATTCTAATCCATCCTTTGCCTGTTTTTGTGAATATGCTTCTAAATCCTGTCAAGGCAAATCCACAGCTTAGCTATAATGAACGAAAGTAATCAATTAGGTTGGATTATTTCTTAATATATAATATAATTTTAATTACAACTATCAGCAACTCAATGGATAACGGGTGAATCTCATGAGTAAATACGAATTCAATGAACTAATCAATGTACCTGCATTGCAGAATATCGCCTCCAGCATTTATGCGGCTGCAGGCATTCCTATTCGCATCATCGGTTTGGATGGTGTTGTTTATGTTGCCACGGGATGGCAAAACGTCTGCTCAAGATTGCAGTCGACCCATCCCGATGCGGATGTCATATGTCAAGACACATACGCTCATATGGATTCCCGTCCGCTCGATGGAGGGTACACTGAATTCAAATGCCAGGGAGGTCTGACTGAGATCTCCATACCGATCATCATCGAGGAAGAACATCTGGCAGATGCCTACATTGGCCAGTTTGCATATGAGGACGATGTGATCGACCGCGATTACTTCATACGTCAGGCACATGAATTAGGCTTCAAGCTAAGTGATTACATCAGTGCTCTTGATGACATTCCCCGGTTTTCCCATGACAAGATCCTTCATATCCTGAATTACTACAAGGAATTCATCCAGGCACTCGCCGAAAGCGGCATCGTCCGGATTGAGAGCATCCGCGCCAAGGAAAAAGCGGAGAATGTCGCCAAACGCATCAACTCCCTGTTCCATTCCATGGATGACCTGATTTTTGTCAACAATAAAAACCGCAAGTATACGGAATTCATTTCTTCAAATACACAGTACCTTTTTAAACCAGTCGATGAGATTATAGGTCACCACATCAGCGATGTCATGCCAACGGAAGTCTCCTCCGTCTACTTGGATGCCTTTGACCGCCTCGATGAAGGATCGGAGCACGAAGAGATCGAATACTCTCTGGCGATTGACGGCAAGTCCTATTGGTTCTCTGCAAAGGCGACAAAAGTCAAGGACCCTGATGGTGATGATTATGAATACATCACTGTCATCCGAAACATCTCCGACCTCAAGAAAAACGAGAACATGATCAAGCAAATGGCTTACTACGACAACCTGACCGGGCTCTATAACCGTTCCATGTTCTACGAAAGCCTCAACACCGCAATCAAGAAATCGACGCGTGAGGACAGCCAGTTTGCCGTAGTTTTTGTCGATTTGGATAACTTCAAAAAGATAAACGACACCAGGGGACATCACATCGGCGATGTGCTCCTCAAACAGGTAGGCACAAGACTGAGCGCAGCCATCAGAGACAGTGATATCATCGCCAGAATGGGCGGAGATGAATTCACCATGATCATCACCTCCTATGACACTGTCACAGAACTGCCCTCTTTAACCAAACGTCTGCTGGATGTCCTGAGCCAACCGGTAACAATCGAAGATACCTATATCTTCATTTCCGGCAGCATCGGAGTCTCCGTATTTCCCGCCGACGGTTCCTCCAGTGATGAGCTGGTGAAGAATGCGGATGCTGCCATGTACAAGGCCAAGGAGCTGGGACGCAACCGCTACCAGTTCTATAATCAGCACATCAACGATGAGATCCGCAAGAAGTTCGAACTGGAGAACAAGCTGCGCGACGCGGTCCAGGAAAAGAATTCGACCTGAACTACCAGCCGATCATCGAGGTGGGCACGAACAAGATCAGAGGTTTCGAAGCACTGCTTCGATGGTCTCCGGATAAAGGAAGCTCGATAGCTCCCCTGGATTTCATCCCGGTTGCTGAAGAAACGGGTCTTCTCCTGCCAATCGGATACTGGATTCTGAGAAAAGCCTGTCACTTCAATCACAATGTACACACCAAGTTCGGGCTGAATACCATTGTATCTGTGAACATCTCAATCGTACAGCTGAACGATGCCGACTTTGTCGACATGCTGACTGAAATCCTGGAAGAGACCGGACTCAGACCGGAGTTTCTTGAACTGGAAATAACGGAAGACCTTCTGGTCAGGAACTTCGATGCAACCAAGGAAAAGCTGATGGCCATCAAGGCTTTGGGCATACGTATTGCCCTTGACGATTTCGGCATAGGTTACTCATCTCTGAGTTATGTGAAGAACCTGCCTCTGGATAGCTTGAAAATTGACAGGCGCTTCATCAGGGACATCTGCAACAACGAACACGACAAGATCATCCTCGAAGTCATCCTGACCCTTGCACACAAGCTCAACCTCCAGGTGATCTCAGAAGGTGTCGAGACACTGGATCAGGTCCTACTTCTGGAATCCAGCGAGAGTGACTACATCCAAGGCTATTACTACTACAAGCCAATGACACACACGAAACTGCTGTCGGTTCTTGAAAACGAATTGGACTCTTAATAAATGACTGTCAATCTACAATGTCAGGCAGCCAATCAACATGGCTCGTAAAAAAATAAAAGAAAATTGCATATTTCTCTTTACAATTACTAGGTTTGTGATTATAATAGGTTATGCAATTTCATTAGCGGACGTGGCGGAACGGCAGACGCGCTGTCTTCAGGCGGCAGTGAGATATTCTCGTGCGGGTTCAAATCCCGCTGTCCGCATGCTTAAAATCTTTGCAAACTGGCACTATCAGCTGGTTTGCTATTTTTTTTGCTACTGGATTTTTGGGTACACTTGGGTACAACAAGTCCGTTATTACAGCTAAGAGCTCTCTTCTGCCTATTCCTCTTTTCTTCATCATCCTGCACGCTAAAGATATATACCTTATGACAAGCTTGTCAT
>LQAG01000113.1_pt1 | contig 37560 bp, 47 predicted proteins | sample 1535801 | NCBI WGS metagenome assembly LQAG01 (sample SAMN04331584, study PRJNA305678) | bioreactor metagenome | isolation source: bioreactor_3 inoculated with Wadden Sea sediment 1st replicate of a... | place: Germany:Bremen
ACACTACCTTCATAATGATCTAAAAGTGAATATTGTACTATTATATGTGATTATAACACAAGAAAACCATCCTGGAAAGAGGTATTATATTATTAATGGAGTACGAAACAAGCATGTAAAACACCATAATGCCAGGAGGAATGAAAATGGAGAACAAGAGATATCTAGGTGAATATCCTGTTATAGGAATCAGACCAACCATCGATGCAAGAATGGGTCAGCTGAAGGTGAGGGAGTCGTTGGAAGACCAGACCATGAACATGGCCAAGTCGGCGGCAGAGCTTCTGAGAAACAACCTGAATATTCGGATGGCAATCCTGTGAAAGTCGTCATCTCGGACACGACCATAGGAAGAGTGGCAGAGGCGGCGGCCTGTGAAGCCAATTCAGAAAAGAAGGCGTCGATGTGACGATCACAGTAACACCTTGCTGGTGCTACGGTGCTGAAACGATGGACATGAACAAGAACACCATCAAGGCGGTATGGGGCTTCAACGGTACAGAAAGACCGGGAGCTGTTTATCTGGCGTCGGTGCTTGCCACCCATGCACAGAAAGGACTCCCTGCTTTTGGTATCTACGGTAAAGACGTACAGCAGGCGGATGCGACTGATATTCCTGAGGATGTCAGGGAAAAGCTCCTCAGATTCGGAAGGGCGGCAATCGGGGTCGCTACGATGAGAGGAAAGTCCTATCTTCAAATCGGATCCATCTGTATGGGCATCGGCGGATCCATCATCGATCCACATTTCATCGAGCAGTATCTCGGCATGCGAGTCGAATCTGTCGATGAAGTAGAAATTATCAGAAGAATGTCGGAAGGCATCTATGATCAGGAAGAGTATGAACGTGCCCTTGCATGGACCAAAGAGAACTGCAAGGAAGGCTTTGACAAGAACCCTGAATCCATCCAAAGGACAAGGGAAGAAAAAGACCAGGACTGGGAGTTCGTCGTCAAGATGATGGTCATCATCAAGGACCTCATGAGCGGCAATCCGAACCTTGCCGACGAATGCTCCGAAGAGCGTCTCGGACACAATGCAATCGCAGCCGGTTTCCAGGGTCAGCGTCAGTGGACGGATTTCTATCCGAACGGTGACTTCGCTGAGGCGATGCTGAACTCGACCTTTGACTGGGACGGAGTCAGAGAACCCTATATACTCGCAACGGAAAACGATGTACTCAACGGACTTAGCATGCTGTTCATGAAGCTCTTGACCAATACACCGCAGATGTTCTCGGATGTACGGACTTTCTGGAGTCCGGAAGCTGTCAAGGATGCGACCGGATATGAACTGGAAGGTGTGGCCAGGGATAATGGAGGCTTCCTCCATCTGATCAACTCCGGAGCCACCTGCCTGGATGCATCAGGGGTCTGCAGTGATGCTGAAGGCAATGCGGTCATGAAAGCGTGGTATGAGGTGACGGAAGAAGACCAGAAGGCGATGCTGGATGCGACCGAATGGTGTGCCGCGGATAACGGGTATTTCAGAGGAGCGGGCTATTCATCCAGGTTCCTGACTGATGCCCAGATGCCGGTCACCATGATCAGGCTGAACCTGATTGAAGGACTCGGACCGGTTGTTCAGATTGCTGAAGGCTGGACAATCAAGCTGCCGGATGAAGTCTCTGATAAGCTTTGGAAACGCACGGATTATACATGGCCATGTACTTGGTTCGCACCAAGATGTACCGGTAAAGGCGCATTCAAGACAGCTTATGATGTCATGAACAACTGGGGAGCCAATCACGGCGCCATCAGCTATGGTCATATCGGTGCTGACCTGATCACCATGTGTTCCATGATGAGAATACCGGTCTGCATGCATAATGTCGATGAAGACAAGATATTCAGACCGGCCGCCTGGAATGCCTTTGGAATGGACAAGGAAGGCCAGGACTACAGGGCATGTGATACATACGGACCGCTTTACAAGTAGCTTGGAGGTCATACGATGAGCAGAACAGATATCAATGATGAAAAGACTATAAAAAGATTCCTGGCGATTGACATGGGCGCCTCCAGCGGCAGACATATTGTCGGATGGAAAGAAAACGGTGAGATCAAGACCAGAGAAGTGTACCGCTTCGAAAACGGCATGAAAAGGGTCGACGGTCATCTTTGCTGGGATACGGAGGAAACCTTCGGACATATCATTGCAGGCATGCGAAAATGCAAGGAACTGAATCTGATACCTGAAAGCGTGGCCATCGATACCTGGGGAGTGGACTTTGTCCTGCTGGATGAACATGACAGGAAACTGGGGTGGGCCAACGGCTACAGGGACAGCGGCAACAGCATCGGTGAGGAGGCTGTAGGTGCAATCATATCCGAGGAGGACCTGTATCGAAGGACAGGAATCCAGAAGCAGAGCTACAACACGGTTAACCAGCTGATGTACATGAAGGATCACCATCCCGACATAGTAGAATCAGCCCAAACAATGTTGATGACACCAGACTTTTACAACTTTCTCCTGACAGGAGTAAAGAAGCAGGAGTTCACCATGGCAACGACGACCCAACTGGTGTCGGCTGAAACCGGCAGCTGGGATGATGAATTGATCAGCATGCTGGGACTTCCAAGAGAAATCTTTTGCCGATAGAACAGCCGGGCACGTTGGTCGGTAGGCTGACACAAGAGATACAGGAACAGGTGGGATACGATTGCAGCGTCATTGCAGTCGCTTCCCATGACACAGCCAGTGCCGTAGCAACCATCCCTGATGAGGGCAAAGAAAACGCGCTTTTCATCAGTTCTGGAACTTGGTCGCTGATGGGAATTTACGTTGATCAACATGTTACAGAGACGCCTGCCAGGTTGGCGGGATTCACGAATGAAGGCGGAGACAAAAGAAGCACGCTGTTCATCAAGAATATCATGGGTCTTTGGATCATCCAGTCACTGCGCAAGGAAATGGCGCCTGAGATGTCCTATGCGAAGATCTGCGAGCAGGCTGAAAAGGAAAAGATTGAATCCATCGTCGACTGCAACCATCAGAGCTTCTTTGCACCGGCCAGTATGACAGAGACCATAAGGTCCTACTGCAAGAGGACTGGGCAGGAAGTGCCTGAATCCCTGGGAGAACTGGCCAAGGTGGTCTATCAAAGCCTTGCTGCCAGTTATGGTGAAACCAAGCTTCAGATCGAGGAACTGACCGGCAGGAAATTCGAAAGGTTATACATCATCGGTGGCGGCTCGAACGCTGCGTACCTGAATGAGCTGACCGGATTGAAGACCGGATGTGACATCATCATAGGCTATGGTGAGGCGACGGGCATCGGCAACCTGATGCTGCAGATGGAGCGTGACAATTACAATGCGGGTAACTCAAAGACAGAACAGGAGGAAGTGACATGCTAAAGGGAATTCCGAAGATCCTATCTCCAGAATTGCTGAAGGTACTGTGTGAAATGGGGCACAGCGACCGCATAGTCATAGCGGACGGCAATTTTCCATCTGAATCCATGGGTAAGGATGCCATCGTCATACGTGCCGATGGACATGATATTCCTGAACTCCTTGATGCCATCCTGCAGGTTTTCCCGTTGGACACCTATGCTGAAAACCGGCCCGGTTGATGGAAGTCATGAAAGGTGATGCGGTGGAAACGCCGATCTGGGACGACTACGAGCGGATCATCAGCAAACATGACTCGAGAGGCAGCAAGGCTGTCGGACAGACGGAGCGATTCGCATTCTATGAAGAGGCACAGAAGGCGTACGCGATTGTCGCCACCGGTGAAGCGGCTTTGTATGCGAATATCATGCTTCAAAAGGGAGTCGTTGAGAACTGAATCTGGGAGGAATGCTCATGGACCCTTCTCAGAATAACCAAAGTGTATCAGATTTTATCGAATGAGTTTGAAACGAGAGGCACGATTCCGAAAGGAGCGTGCCTCTCGTTTTGTTAACTAAGAAATTGCTCTGAAAGAGTCAATTTCTGGCTGGTCGTAACCTTCGTTTACTGCTCGCCTATGCGTCCTAGTCGACATCTGGAACAATCCGCGAAGCCGCTTTTCTTGTAAAATCGGCAATGTTCCGGTGTTGTATCGGAGCATGTCAACTTACCCGTATGACATGCTCGTGATAAAAACCCACAAACTGGTATTCTCATCAAATGTATGATACGCTATAGTGGATGAAGGATTTGTAAGTAGAGAATTGATAAACGTATTCCATCAAATACAATGATGATTCGAGGTAACTATGAAAAAAGTGCTATTGATGACATTATCGACAGGTGGAGGCCACAATTATGCGGCCGTCTCGTTGGAAGATAAACTGAAGGAACTGGGCTTTGAGACCGCGAAGGTTGACCCGTTCAAGGAACAGGACAAGGTCCTTGATGTCCTGATATCGGATGGGTATAGAAGGATTGCCAAGAAAACACCTCATCTCTATGGGCGTTTTTATCGGGTTTCAGATAAGGACCGGGTGAATGAAGCAGTTGTCCGAATGATCAAGCGAAAATGCGGGAAAGGTATCCTGGGGATCATTGGGATGCATTCACCGGATATCATCATTTCCACCCACCCTATTTTGACGTTTATCTTGGGAGCAATGAAAGAAGAAGGTAAGCTGTCCATGCCGCTGATTTCGGTGGTGACCGATTTCGAAGGGCACCGTACCTATACGGCGAAGCATCATTTTGTCGACGCTATATCACTGGCAGTCAGCATACCAAGAAGGACCTGATTATGCGTGGAGTACCTGATGGCAAAGTGTTTCCCTATGGGATACCTATCCGCCAGGAATTCTATATGCCAAGACCTATAAGAGGACAGGGAACGACATTCACCATTCTTCTGATGGGCGGTTCCATGGGAATCAAACTGATGGATAAGGTGCTGGAGCTGATTGCTGCCATACCGAGGGAGATGCGCATCATCGCTGTCTGTGGAAAAGATGAAACGCTGCATAAGCGTCTGATCAGAAAGTATGGGGAAGACGGAGAAGCGATAGGGGATAAAGAGCTTGTCATCCATGGATTCTACACCGATATTGCCGGCCTTATGGATGAGTCGGACCTTTTGATTTCGAAACCTGGAGGTATCAGTGTATCTGAAGCTATCGCCAAGAAGATGCCGATGCTGATTCCCTATCTCATACCTGGGCAGGAAGAGGCCAATGCGGATTTTCTGGATTCAGAGGGTGCTGCGATTAAGGTGAAGGACATCTCCAATATTCCATCGATTGTCTCTTTGATGATGGATCAGCCCTATATTCTGAAAATCATGCAGAAAAACATGGATGCGATTGCGCAAACCCACTCACTGTCTGCTATCATGGAAATAACACAGAACCTGACAAATGGCAATTCACCTGAAGACACAGAAAGAACACACCAGTATGGTATCATTAAATGAGAATGAATGTCATTATCAAATATAACATGTTTTGATAATGCTGATGTTCGCATTGATGATATTATTGTCTCAAGGAGGTGCAGAATGCGTAAATACGTTATTGAAAGGGAATTGCCGAATATCGGTGCCAGCACAGAAGAGGATCTGAAGGAAGTCGCACGTACGTCGAATGAAGTCCTAAGGAAACAGGGGGTCGACATTCAGTGGGTCGAAAGCTACATCACTACAGATAAAATTTACTGTGTATATATTGCCAAGGATAAAGAACTACTTTATGAACACGCCAAACTGGGAGGATTCCCGATTGACCGGGTTGAAGAGATCAAGAATATGAATGATCCCACAAAAGGTGACTGACAATCCATATGTATAAAAAAAGAACATCATTGGTTTGATGTTCTTTCTTTATTTATCTTAATTATTGTCTGCTCTAGTCCTCAAGTTTCCGGTATACCTGTTCAAGCGTCATATGCTCGTCAATCAGTTTTTCGTATACCTGACCCAGAACATTGTCATCAAGCACGCTCTTGAAGCCCTTGACTCCGATGAAGTCTTTGACGAACTGTGTAGCCGGATTGAAGAGCAGTTCTTCCTTGGTTCCGACCTGCTCGATGCAGCCTTCGTTCATCAGAACGATTCGGCTTCCCAGTTTCAATGCTTCCTGAATGTCATGAGTGACAAAGAGGATCGTTGTTTTCAGTTTCTTCTGAAGCACCAGCAGTTCATCCTGCAGCGCGGTTCTGGCAATCTCATCGACAGCTCCGAAGGGTTCGTCCATGAGAATGATGTCCGGCTCGGCTGCCAAGGCTCTGGCTACGCCGACCCTTTGTTTTTGCCCGCCGCTCAGTTCGGCTGGATATCTTGAAAGCATTTCGGTATCCATGCCCACAAGCGTAATCAGCTCTTCAGCGCGCGTCCTTCTGTCTTGCCGGTCCACCTGTTGAAGGGAGAGGACATAACTGATGTTGTCCTCGATGGTCAGGTGAGGGAAAAGACCGATTTGCTGAATGACATATCCGATGCTGCGGCGCAGCATGATGGTATCCCAATCTGCAATGCTCTTGCCTTTGACTTCTATCTTGCCGCTGTCATATTCAATCAGCTTGTTGATCATCTTGAGCAGCGTGGTCTTTCCGCATCCTGAGGGACCAAGAAACGTAACAAACTCTCCTTCTTCAACTGACAGTGTCAGCCCTTCAAGCACTTGATTGTTTCCGTCATAGGATTTTGTTACATCTTCTATGTGAATGATCATTCCTTAATGATTCCTTTCTCCTTGAGGAAGTTCATGGCAACATCCTTGGCTTCCATCTGTTCGATCTCCACCAGATAATTCATGTAGGTCATCTCGTCATTGTCGATTGTGCCGTCAAGCAATGCCAATGCGCCTTTTAACTCAGGATATTCCTTCAGTGTTTCCTGTCTTGTCAGCGTAGCGGCATAGTATGATGGGAAGAAGTACTGATCGTCTTCCAAGACAACCATATCATATTCCTTCAGCTTTCCGTCTGTGGAGAAGATATTGATGACATCCACTTCACCGGATCCGATCGCCTGATACTTCAAACCGATATCCATTCCGATTTCTTCCTTGAAATCGAAACCATATACGGCATCAATTCCGGGGAAACCATCTTCTCGTTCATAGAAGTCGTGCTCTGATCCGAACACGAGCTGACTGCTTGCTGCGGCGAGATCTGAATAGGTCTTGATACCTAGCTCTTCAGCCAGTTCCCTTTTCATCGCAATTCCAAACGTATCGTTGAATCCGTAGAGTTCTGACCAGACAATGTCGAATTCTTCTTCGTAGCTGGCGGCAACAGCATTATAGAGTTCATCGGGATTGTTGATCAGTTCCTGTTCAAGGACAAACATCCAACCGGTTCCGGTGTATTCAGGATACATATCCACTTCACCGCTGATCATGGCAGGGTGAATGTTGGATGTGCCGCCGCCAACGCCGGCTTTATGCTCAACGGTGATATCCGTTTCCTGTTCGATGACTGCAATCAGCATTTCAGCAATGATGAATTGCTCGGTCATGGGTTTGCTGGCCAGTACGATCTTTTTTTCCTGGGAGCATGCTGCCATGGATACCAGCATCAGCAGTGTGACCATGAATAATCCGATTCTTTTCAAAAGCATTTTCTTCATAATTCCCACCTTTCAATCCTGTTGTTGATACGGTTACATTTTTCTGTGTTTTCCAAGTATTCGTCTCGACAGCTTGTTCTCGCCCAGTTGCAGGAACCAGTCTGTCACGATGGCCAGCAGAGCAACGAGAAGGCTGCCCGCGATGATCATCTCAGGAAAGTATGTCGATATGCCTCGGTAGATGGCTACGCCCAATCCACCAGCGCCGATAAACGAAGCAATACCACCTAATGCAATGGTCATGATGACCATCGTTCTGAATCCTGACATGATGACCGGCAATGCAAGAGGGAGCTGAATCCTGAACAACAGCTGTCTCTCTGTTGTCCCCATGCCGACGGCAGATTCGATAATCTGTGAATCGACCTCACGAATACCTACATATGTATTTCTGATAATCGGCAGCAAACCATACATGATGAGAGCCAGTATGGCACTTCTGTTGCCGATGCCCGTTATAGTCACCAACATTCCAAAAAGAGCGATGGACGGAATCGTATATAAGAAGTTGGTAACCGTCAGAACCACTCCTGCGACCTTTTCGTTCTTGGTCATATAGATTCCTACCGTCAGCCCCAACGCAGTGATGATCGTTACGGATATCAAAGTTATGCTTACGTGTTGGATAAAAAGCTCGAGAAAGAACTCCCAACGGTCATAGTAAAGTTTAAACACATCTATTATCATAGTCTGCCTTTCCTTGATAGGAGTGTTTGAGTGTACTTATATATCATTATATCAGAAATAACATTTTCTCCAAGTGTTATTATAACATTTTACATTGACATATAATAAATTCAGGTCTCGTGCAATTGTATCACTCAGGAACGAAATCGTGAAGGTAAAAATAGGTCGGATACTTGTTAAAACCGGACAGAGCATACATCTATTGGAAATATGCTGAATATACACAGGTTTTGACGACCAAGGCATGTAGGGAATAGATAAAAGTGATATAATATGAGTAGGTTGATTAAGGAGGTATGTCATGCAAAGAAAAGATTCCGGTAAGAAATCGGAAAAAGCCCCTCAGTCATTATTTCAACTCTTGATTCTATTGATCAAAGGCATTCTGAAAAGCATTCCAAAAGCACTGATGCGTATTGCCATCATAGCAGGCGTTGTATTTATCATACACACCTATTTGGTCATCTATCCGAACGGCGGTTACTGGAACATGGGGACAAGACTCAGCAAGATGCTGGAACTGAAGCAGTCCAACGGTTCTGGGACGTTGATATGGTGCGTTATGTCAGCATCGATTCTTTCAACTTTTGCCTATATCAGGGCAAAAGGAATCGGTAACTTCTTCAAAGGATTAAGTTTATCTGTACCCAGGGTGATAACGGTATTTGACAGAAAAAACGGTATGACCATGATGTTAATCTGTGTTGGCGCGTTTCTCGCAGGATATTACTGGATCAAAAATGATATGCTCACACTGGTTCTTGCAATAGCGCTTCTGCTCTCAATGGCTGCATTCAGGTCAAGTTTCACTTATGTTGTCATGTGGCTGGGCTATTCGGATTTCAACCGACTGTTTCACAGAGAGAACAAGGTTTTCAAGGACAGGTATCAAGTTATCCTGCTATTCTCGGTCAGTCTTGGTTTTTTGCTTTACACGGCACTTCCAAAGCGTTTTCTGAGTGTGTTCCTTGTCGTCGGAATCAGTATCGGGCTAGGTGTTCTAAGTATTATGAGGAACAAGAATCAGACGAAAGCAGCTGTTGTGTTCTTGTGTTTCAACCTCTTCGGTCTGTTTTCCTATATCGTTTACGGTGATGATGGAGGAGTCGGAGAGGCAGGAGGCTTCATCAACTGGATCGGAAGTGATGGATCTTTACTGCTGTTACTCTCGGGCTTCCACCGGCGATGGGAGCCGGTGTCACAGGTTTTATAGGTGGCTCCTTAGGTGAGATTGGTGTTTTTGATGCGGTCGATGAACTGAAACATGCGGAAAGCGCCACGACGGGAGTGGAAGAAGCCCTGACGGAAGAGCTGGCTGAAGAGCCGGAACCTGCCAGTGAAGCTGCAGATGCAAAAAGCATATCTGAAACGGTCGAAGACATGCCAAACATGCATGAGGAACTGATGGATCCTCAGATGCTTGATGAGATCCTGAGCGGCAGCTATGACGAGTTGAACGGGTCAGTCTCGGATATGCACAGTGATCCACAGATGCTGTTGAATTCGTTGAAAGAATCCAGTGGCGTCAGTGAAGACATCATCAGCGGTCTTCAGAAAAATGTGATTGATTCGGAGTCAGTGATCCGGTTGGGTGACTTGATGGATTCCACCGGCGATGGGGCAGAGTTGTTCGAAGACCTGCTGCCGGAAGAGAGTGTCAGGAAGAGTATCATCAAGCCTGCGGACATCATGAAGGATTCCATGGAAGCCTTCATCAAAAGTGACAATGCCATATATACCTCTATCAAATCCTGGGCATCCAGCGGATTCAGGGACTTCTTCTATAGGATCGGAGCCAAGAAAGGCGCTCCCAGTCCCTTGGGAAGTATTGAGGTATTGACGAAGATTTTCTTTAGCGGAACTAAATCAGATAGCGACATCAATCCCGGAAAGACCATTCAAGGCACAACAAATTGTCTCATGGATGCCGTTTCGGATTGGAACAGCGGGTCGAATGACACCGCATCAAAGCTTGCAGCAGGAGAATACGGTGATTTCTACCGGACCATGGACCAGAGTTTCGATGCGTTGGTATCCCAGAAGGGGCCGATTCTCCAAGAAGTCAAGAAGAGCAGGCCATGCAGTCTTAGCGAGATGGTTATCGAGGGTTACATAAATGATGCCGGTGAAACTTCACAGGCATTCAACGGAGGCTATAACGAATTCTTCCGGAGGTTATGGTAAGGAGGTGGTGTGATGAAGATACTGTTGACAACAAAAGAAGAGCTTGTGGTCCTCTCGGTGATTTCCGGGATCAGATACAGTCCGTCCAGCGTCATGAACCGTCTGAATACATATGATGACATGACCTCAATCGTGTCAAAGGAACAGTATGTGAAGCTGACCAGGAAGTTTGTCGAGGAGGGTCTTCTAGGAGTGGATGACAGGAAGAAACTCAGGTTGACAGGTGAAGCGGCCGTCCTTTTCGACATACTGAATGAATCCGAATTGACCGTCATCATCACAAACAAGGTGAAGCCGGGCATTGGTGAAATCTTCTATAGTGAGAAAAAGGGGATGGGTGTCCTGCTGACCGTACATCCGGATGAGAGACTGTGTCTGGTGAACTACCCATTCAGCCGTGACATCCTGGGTCAGTGGCTGGACAAAGAAGTGATTGGGGACCTGAGTATCGAGAAGACTGACTTCGATCCGATTTCATATGAAATGTCGGAAGATGAATTCGTCTTGTTCATGATGGTGATGTCTTATCATAATTTCTTGAAGGAGAAATCGCCGGAAAGCATTCCGGTCTTCACACTGAAAGCGATGAAAGATGAGGAGTATATGTCATGTCTTGAAGTCTTCACCGACATGGGTGTCGATTTGGAGGGGGTTTTCAGTATTCCTGACAGATTGGCAGAGCAGGTTGAAGGACTGACGAAGATGCAGCTCGTCATCAAGGAGGGGGAAAAGTTCCGTCTCAATGACAAGGCCGGTGAGGTAATGGACACGTCCAACGTTAGAGGCATTATGGGATTCACAGAAGTATCGCCGTTTCAAAGAAGCAAAAATCTGTATATCACCAACACCGGATACATCCTCTTGGAGCCGGTGGGTCTGGACCCGGTGTCGTACAAAGTGGAACTGCTCCCTTTGGACATTGAACCAGGAGCACTGATAGAAAGAATCCTTGATTTCAGCGCAGTTCGGATCAATGACCGTATGAAGGATAAACTTCTATCCACCTTTTTTGGTGTGCAATAAGTCATTCTAGTGATGATCTTCTGTACTGCAGCGGACTCATACCCTTATACTTCCTGAAAAGCCGTGAAAATAATTGGCGTCACTGATTCCCATATATTGGCTGATATCCCCTACTGACATATCCGTGTTTTTCAGATAGTATTGAGATTCGTTGATCCTTCTTATATTGATGAAATCAGTAATAGTCTGTCCCATTTCTTTCTTGAACTGATTGGCAAGGTTGGAAGGCTGTACACTGAATTTTTCAGCAAGCTCTGCAAGAGATAGCGGCTGGTTCAGATTCAACATTATGTTGTCTAGAACCTTGCGAATGAAAGGTGAGACATTGGGAAAGGCATATTTTCTCACCATCTCGATGTAGGCTCGGAGCATCTCATCTTGAATCTGCAGCACAGCGGTTCTGGTCATGGCCTGTTCGATCAGCCGGGCATATTTGCTGGAGATCTGATGCAGATAAGCGGGATGAAGACCACCTTGTTCAGCTGCAATCCTGAGCATTGTATTCACAATGATGACCCCATTCTTGGTATTCCGAAGTGGATTTTCGGGTAATCTCTTGGCCATGATATTCAAGGTGCTCGAATTTTCATGAAGTCCGAGATTTCCTCCAGCTTTTCCAGGTTACCCGTTGCAACAGTATGCATCATGCTTTTTTGGAACTCGTAGCGGAGTTCTGTGTCTGTCAGGTCCTCTTCAAGGGTACTTTCATACATTTCCATGCGATATGATGTTAAGGCTTCAGACTGGTACAGGCATGAATGTGTTCTTGGTACAGCCTTCCCAAACAGATTCAACCCAATATGACCAAGGCTTTTGGAAGCATCTCCAAGGAGTAGAGGCAGGCTTTCAAAAAAGCTTCGAAGTGCCTGGATACGTGATAAAGGCAGTGAAAGGGAAACCAAGAAAGCCGAAAGTTGCTTCTCAGGTATCGGACCTGTGAGGAAGGGGCCGATGCGTATCAGACCTTGGCTTGCTCCTTCAAACTCCAGAGGGATGAAAACGAACTCAAGAAACGAAGCTGATGCAGCAACACAATATTTTAGGAAGCCATCTTTTCGGCAAAGGGTGTCGATGACGGGGTATTCATTTTCAATGTCAAAATCGAGAATAGCAGGCATATCCATGCTCTGGAAACCATGGGTTCTGCTTTGATCCGATGCATACCAGACAACATCCAGTTGCATCATCGCATTCAAGTGATACATGCCCTGCATGACGAGTTGATGATAACTGATTAATTCCATATGACCTCTTCTTTCGACAACAATTAAATATAGTGCTAGTTGGCATAATATAATCATAACACATTTTGGCGATTCGTTCTATAATATAATCATCAGCTCGAGCAGATAGAGGATTAATAATAATAATACGATTCAGTATTTCAGGAGGAAAAAAGGTATGCAGCAACAAAACGCGGATGTTACATATAACGATGCCAAGAAATGGCAAATAGGTTTCTTTGCATTGAACAACACAGCAACCAACCTGTATATGTTCCTTTTCATGTTCATAGCATATTATGCGACAGGTATTGCAGGGCTTATGGTCGTCATCGTCAGCACCATACTGACGTTCTCAAGGATTTGGGATGGTTTTACAGATCCGATCATCGGATATATCATTGACAGGACAGAAACAAAGATCGGTAAGTTCAGACCGTTCATGTTGGCTGGAAATATGGTACTGATGGCACTAAGCGCATTGACCATATTCACAACCCATTATGTTCCTGAAGGGTTGCGTGTCATATATTTTATCGTACTTTATGGAGTTTACATCATCGGATATACATTCCAGACTGCATGTACGAAAGCGGCACAAACGGTATTGACCAACAATCCGAAGAAGCGACCGGTATTCTCATTCTTCGATGCGATCTACAACACAGGTCTGTTCATCGGGGGTCAGATGTATATCGCAACTTATCTTGTACCTAAGAACGGTGGGTTCAATATGGGATTCTTCACTGAGTTCTGGATAACAGTTGCAATTGTTTCCGCCATATGCACGACGCTGTCAGTGATTTCCATTTGGACGAAGGATGTCAAGGAAAACTGGGGCGGTGAAGCTGTCAAAACCAGATTCCGTGATTACTGGCCGATCATTAAAGGCAACAGACCACTGCAAATGCTTATTGTATCAGCATCGACTGACAAACTGGCCATGCTGACAAAAGGTAATGCTGTTACTACGGTAATCATTTTCGGGATACTGATGGGCAATTATGCACTTTCAGGAAAAATCATGATGATCACTGCCATTCCGACAATTATCATCACGTATTTTGGTATTGGTTTTGCCAAGCGGATGGGAATCAAGAAAGCATATGTTCTTGCCACTTGGCTCTCCATCGCCTTAAGCACAATCCTATTCATCTTCTTGAGATATACGGATATGTCGACGATATCAGTGTCTCCACTGAATGCCCAGACGGTGGCATTTCTGTCAATCCTTTCACTGCTGGGCGGGGTTGCTGCAGTTGGAGGAAACATCGTTATTCCTATGATTGCAGACTGTGCCGATTATGAAACCTATAGAAGCGGCAGATTTATCCCGGGTATGTTAGGTACAATCTTCTCGTTTATAGACAAATGATTTCATCCTTTGCGACAGCTCTGATAGGATTCATGGTAGCGCTCATCGGATTCAAGGAAGCTCTGCCGACCATTGATACACCAGCCACACCGGCGTTGTTCTGGATGGGTATGTTCTTCTACATCGGTATGCCGATGATCGGTTGGTTAGCCTCACTGATTGCGATGAAATTCTACTCCCTCGATGGAGATAAGATGCATGAGATCCAGACTGCACTGCATGAAAGAAAAGTGAAACTGAACTTGGCAACAAAATAAAAAGCATCAGGGCATATGAAGACGGTAACTGTACTTTATATGCCCTTTTTCCAAGATAGGAGATTTTCATGCTGACAGAGATCAATGATTTCAAGAAAACAAAACCGTTTCTGGTATGTATAGATTCCGATGGTTGTGCTATGGATACGATGGAATCAATGCACAGGAAAAGCTTCGGACCAATGGCTGTGGAGACTTGGAAAGAACTGAGGCCCATTGAAAAAGTGTTTCTCAGAAAATGGAATGAAATCAACCTTTACAGCAAAACCAGAGGCATCAACCGCTTCTTGGGTATCAATAGAAACTTTCAAGCAAATGGAATACCTGGGTTATTCCGTCCCGCCAAGTGATGTTCTCAGGACATGGACTGAAGAGACGGATGAACTCTCGGCAAAAGCTTTGGATGACACGCACAATGAATTGCCCCATGAGCAATACGAGGCAGCTCTGTTGTGGAGCAGAAAAGTCAGTGAATCCATTGCAGAGAATAAAATGGGGACAAGCCATTCGAGTTTGTTCTTGATACGTTGGAGTATCTCAGTGAATTTGCGAACATCGCAATCGTTTCATCGGCGAGAAGTAAAGCCGTTATTGAAGAATGGACCAAGCATGGCCTTCTGGAATATGTAGACATCATGTGTGGAAGGGAAAGCGGAACCAAGGTGGAGTGTATCCGAAAACTCAAAAAATCAGCACACTATACAGGACATGAAGTCATCATGATTGGAGATGTTCCAGGTGACTATGAGGCAGCCTGGGAGAACCATGTGCTGTTCTATCCGATTCTGCCACATAAAGAAAGCATGTCCTGGAAGCGATTCAAGGATGAAGGAGCAACTAAATTCAGAACGAACACATATGCAGGCAAGTATGAAGATGAACTGATTGAAGCATTCAAGCAGTCGCTGCAATAAAATAAATAATATAAATATGGAGAAAAGAATATGAATCAACCGAAGCTGGAAGTAAAAGTGAAAAATATCATTGAAAGTTGACGGATTAAAATTCAAAGACCTGAATGGGGATGGCAAGCTGGATGCATATGAGGATTGGCGTCTAAGTCCAAGAGAACGTGCCGAGAATCTTGTTTCACTGATGGACATTGATGAAAAGATAGGTATGATGCTGATCAAAACCCGTATGATGGGGCTTTCTCAAAAAGATAAGAGCAAAACCAGTCACGACGGTATTCTAGATGAAGCGATCGTTGAAAAGGGCGAAACGATTTTCGCCATGGAAAAATCATATGGGACAACCCATACCATTGAGCAAATGCATTTGCGTCACTTCATTCTGAGAGAAAATTTCAGTCCGCTTGAATTGGCGAAGTTCATGAATACGTTGAATGAAGTATGTGAGGGAACACGTCTAGGTATTCCATGTCTAGTAGCATCCAACTCTAGAAATGAAAATGCGGAACCCATTTTTGGTATGAATGACGCAGCCGGAATTTTTTCCACCTGGCCGGGAACGCTAGGTCTTGCAGCGGCAACAAAGGGTGATATCAGGAATGGTGGAGATGCATCACTGATAAGCCAGTTTGCCAAGATTGCCCATGATGAATGGGATGCAGTTGGAATACGTAAGGGTTATATGTATATGGCCGATGTAGTTACGGACCCAAGGTGGCAACGAACCTACGGAACTTTCGGTGAAGATCCTGAGTTTATTTCTGATGTCATTGGCCGCCTGATAGACGGATTCCAGGGTGAGAGTTTGGGGAATCACAGTATTGCAATGACAACGAAGCATTTCCCAGGTGGAGGAGCTAGAGAAAATGGATTCGATCCCCATTACAAAGAGGGTAAATGGAATATGTATGCCACTGAGGGAAGTCTTGAGAAGTATCACTTGCCACCGTTCCAGGCTGCAGCAGACCATGGCACATCATCCTTTATGCCATACTATTCTGCACCAAGCATCAATAAGAGCGCGGTTCAAACCTTTGAAGGTGAAGACATACCTTTTGAAGAAGTCGGGTTTGCCTTCAACGATTATTTCATCAATCATATCCTTAGGGGAAAACTGGGCTTCAAAGGATATATAAACAGTGACAGCGGGATCAAAGACAAAATGTGCTGGGGTGTTGAAGAACTGACCGAAGCGGAAAGATATGCAAAAGCAATCAATGCAGGTACTGATCTTGTAGCTGATACAAATGATGTCGAGAATCTGAAAAAGGCTTTCAACAACGGCTGGATCAGCGAAAAACGTATGGATGAAGCAAATGTACGCCTGCTGACGGAAATGTTCACTTTAGGCCTGTTTGATGATCGTACTTATGTTTCGCCGGAATTGGCTGTGTCAGTAGTCAGCAATCCGGACAACTGGGAAGCTGCTTACGAAGCCCATAAAAAATCGGTGACGATACTTAAGAATAATAATGACACACTACCGTTAATAGCTGATAAACTCGAAGGCAAGAAGGTTTATGTGGAACTTTTCCACAAGGATCCGGAAAAAGCTGCTAAATATACGGAAGAAGCGAGGAACGACTGTGCAGAACTTGGTCAGTTCACGTTGACCGAAGACTATAGAGAAGCTGATGCAGCTATTTTGTTCTTGAAACCGCAATCCGGAGATTATTTCAACTCTACTCCAGGACTGTTGGAACTTGACATTTGTGAGAACAAGACATTGAAAGCGATGGATGGTTCTGAATACAAGGAAACCACTATCGCAGGCATGGATCATTTGAAGGAAGTGGCAGACAGCATTCAGGGCAGAGGAGGGAAAGTTATAATCAGTGTCAATATCACTCTGGCATGGATACTTGGAAGCGTTGAGCCTTTGGCAGATGCGCTGGTGGCCGGTTATGACACCTTCTACAAGGCACAGTTTGAGGTCATGGCGGGTAATAGCAACCCTGTGGGTGTTCTCCCGATGACTTTACCGGCCGGTGATGAGGTGATCGCTGTTGATGAGAACGGTATCTGTGTATCGAGAAATGATGTGCCGGGCTATGACAAAGACTTGTACATGCCCGAAGGACTTCGTTATGCATACGTGGATGCTGATGGCAACGTATACGAAATGGGTCATGGACTATCCTATATAGCCGAGAGTGAAGAAGCCGAGGATTATGATGAATCAGAGGAAACGGCTGATGACAGGCTGTTGCTGAAGGAAGTTGAAGTGGTTATGTGACAAGTGGCTTTCTGATGACCGAGAATATCGACTTAGAGGAGAATGAGAAATTGACAAAAGTTAAAGAATTGATGCTGAAATGCACCATCCTTTCGTTCGCAGTGCTCTTTGCCGTTGCAGGTGCGGTTATGCCGCCCATGATGGGGAGCTTAAGCGAGGCGTTTCCTGGTGTTGATCCCTTGATGCTCAAACAGCTGATCACTGTCAGTTTCCTACCCCAGATTGGAGTAGGTTTAGCGGTGGGGATCCTGGTGCGGGGAAAGGTGAAGAACAGGACGCTGGCGATTTTGGGATTGATCATATACCTTATCGGTGGTTTGCTGGGATATACGTCGAATAGCATTCAAGACCTGATGATTTCCAGGTTTGTTGTGGGAATCAGTATTGGAATACTTGCGACCATCGGACCGGGGCTTATTGCTCTGTTCTACCAAGGACGAAGCAAGGAAAAAATGATGGGCTGCAATATCGCCTTTATGAATTTGGGCACGGTTGTTACAGCGGTAGCGGCTGGTGCGATGGTTGCAGTCAATTGGAGAATGCCGTTTATCCTGTATGGTTTTGGAGTCGTTTCACTGCTGCTTGTCCTTTGGGTTTTGAAGGAGCCTGATGGTGGATGTGAATCTGAAACCGGAAATGGACAAATGAATGGTAAGATTTTCTGGCTGTTTCTGGCATGTGCTGTCATGGCCGTATTGATGGGCGTCATACCCGCCAATCTTGCCATTTTTCTTGCGGTGAATGGTTTGGGAGAATCTGTATTTGCCGGTATTGTGATGGCTGCAGCGGGGATGGCGAGCTTCATAGTGGCTCTGTGTCAGACAAGAATCAAGTGTTTTCTCGGCAGGAACTTCGTGTTGACGGCCATCTCCATATGCACAGTAGGATTTGTTGTCATTACAGGGGCAGAACATGGTTTCACAGTGCTGATTGGCGTATGCATGGTATATGGTTCTATCAGCATGCTGATTCCCATGATACTGTCCAAAGGGTCAGACCTTGTGGAAGCCAATATGAAGACGCTTGCAGTCTCGATCATCAATGCCGGCTTTTCGCTCGGTATGGTACTGTCACCATTCATATTTGCTTTGATCGAAAAGATGGTCCGGCAAAATCATCCAGGTTTTGTCTTCCAGTGCGCTGCAGTATTGAGCTTTCTGATACTGATTGTCTACATAGGAATGTTGCTGACAATCCGAAAAAATATCTATACAGTCAAAGAACTCCAGGATTAGATGGGAGTTCTTTTTTTCCAGTATTTGCGCAACCTGCCGTATCTGCCGCATCATCGAAGCAAAGATGGTATAATATATGTAGGCATCATAGTCATAGACTGCAAGTAAAACCCTTTGGGAGGGATAAGCATGAAAAAAACAGTTGCTGTCTTATTGGTCCTGGTTTTAGTTATAGGTATGGTGGGATGTGGCAAGAGCGATGAAGAAATCACCTCAACAGAAAAGAATGTATCGGATGTCGAAGAGACCTCAAGGATTGAAAGCGAGAAGGAAACGCTTGTCATCTGGTCCTTCTTTGAAGACGAGGTAAAAATGGCAGTAGATTATTTTAAGGAAACGACGGGTACGGAAGTGGATTTCCAGACAGCCAGTTGGTCTGAACATCCGGTGATGATTAACGCGCATCTTGATACAGAAAACATGCCGGATTTGGTCGTGCTTGAGAAGAGTTTCTTGACAAGGTTCATCTCCCTGGATCACTTTGAGGATTTGGATGAAATCTATACAGGCAGACCTGAATATGAGGCATATAAAAAGCATACTTCCGCTGCTACCATTGAACCGGCATATGTTGACGGTCGGCTGAAGGCCATCGGTTGGCAGGCGAATGTGTCTGTATTCTGGTACAGAGAAGATCTTGCGAGAGAAGCCTTTGGAATCGATAGTGTCGAAGAGATGGAAGCTCAAATATCGACTTTGGATGGTTTGATGGAACTGAATGAATTGAAGAAGCCTGGCTATGAAGATGTAAAGGTCATAGGAGACTATACGAATATGATATTTGCCTTTACCTCACAGTGGCCTGCTTATGTAACAGACGGTACATTTACATTCACTGAGCAGATGAGAGATTCTTTTGAAAAGATACGTGAGATGGATGAGTTAGGTCTTTTCTACGCCAATGATGAAGAGATGGTCACAAAAGGTGTTAAGGACAATGAAGTTCTCGGACTGTTAGGTCAGACATGGCTGGCAGACAATATTATCGCTTATGGTCAGGATGGATCATGGAGAGTCGCCAAAGGCCCGATTCAGTTTTCGATGGGAGGATCCTGGTTGGCAGTGCCAAAAGGGAAAAATACGGAACTGGCATATGAATTCCTGTCGATGACGCTGATGAATGAAGAATGGTTGTACAATAATATCGAAAGTATTGGCGGATATATCGGTAACCAGAAGGTTATGGACAGGGTATTGAAGACTGATGTAAAAGGAGATTCTTACTTTGGGGGGCAGAATCTGGCAGAGAAATTCGTCGAAGTCAATCAGGAAGTTACATACCTGAAGCCGATGACTGTTTATGATAAGGCTATTCTTGACATCTTTATGGATGTCATGAGAGGTTATGGTTGGTACAGAGCTTTCGATGATGTTGAGGAAGCTTTTGCTGCCATCGAGGATGAAATCAAGTCTGCCTTCCATGAGTTGGAAATTGTATATCAGTAAATCAGTGTTATGTCTGGAGGTAATCCTATGACCGATAAATCAAGAATACCCAATCATTTGATCGATGAAAGTTCCCCGTACCTGCAGCAGCACGCCTACAACCCGGTGGACTGGTATCCATGGGGCGATGAGGCTCTTGCAAAGGCCAAGCATGAAAACAAGCTCATCTTCCTGAGTATCGGGTATTCGACTTGCCACTGGTGCCATGTTATGGCTCATGAATCATTCGAAGATGAAGAAGTCGCAGAGCTTCTGAACGATCGATTCGTCTGCATCAAAGTCGACCGGGAAGAGCGCAAGGATTTGGATGCCATCTACATGAAAGCCTGCCAGGTGATGACTGGTACCGGAGGGTGGCCGCTCAACATCTGGCTGACACCGGACAGGCTGCCGGTTTATGCGGGTACGTATTTTTCAAAGCGCAGTCATATGACAAGAGTGGGACTTATGGAGACGGCTGAATACCTGAGTGACACATTTGAGAAGAATCCCGATTCACTTTTCAGCAGGTCCGTTGAAGTCACGGACAGACTGATCCAGATGGAAGACTACAAAGAAGGTGAGCTGGATAGGAAGATTGTCTGGGAGACGGTCCAGGACCTGGTGCAGGCCTATGATCCCATATACGGCGGTTTTTCCAAGGCGCCCAAGTTTCCGTCGCCTCAGCAGCTCCTGTTCCTGCTGGAATCCAAGGACACGGCGAGGCATCAGGATGCGCTGCATACCTTGGAGCAGATGGCAAAAGGCGGCATCTATGACCATATCGGCGGCGGATTCTCCAGATATTCCGTAGACGAGAAATGGCTGATACCGCATTTCGAGAAGATGCTGTACGACAATGGTTTATTGCTGGATGCATATGCGAAAGCTTATCAGCTCACGAAGCGTGAAGACTTCCTTCGAGTCATCAATGAGACTGTCGGATTCCTCGAAGATGAGATGACACATCCGGAGGGTGGCTTTTATTCCGCTTACGATGCGGATTCTGAAGGTGTCGAAGGCAAGTATTACTGTTTTACGCTTGATGAAGTGGAGCAGGTGTTGGGTGCGGAGCGGGCCAAGACGTTCTCGAAGTTCTATAACATAACACAACATGGCAATTTCGAAGGATACAATATTCCGAATCTGATCCAACATTCACTGGATAAAAACCTGGACCCTGAACTGACAAGGATGCGCTCAGAGCTTGCTGTATATCGAAGCAAACGCATCAAGCCCGGGCTGGATGACAAGGTGCTTTCCCTGGGGAATGGATTTGCCATTCACGGTCTGGCCAGCGTCTTTGAGGTGACAGAGGATGATAAGGTGCTGCAGATGGCGAGCCGAGCCTATGGCTACGTGAAGGATTGTTTAATCTCAGAAGATGATACGCTCCTGACCGGAGTCAGAGACGGCCAAGGCGAGGTGGAAGGTGTTCTGGAAGACTACGCGGCCATCATCCGTGCGGTGCTGAAACTCTATGAGGTGACATATGATGACGCATATCTGATCGATGCCATGAGGTTGACGAGAAGAACGGTGGAACTGTTTTTTGATGAGGACCTCGGTGGTTTCTTCATCGGAAGCAAGAACAGCGAAGACCTGATCTATAATCCGAAGGAATCTACGATGGAGCGACACCAAGCGGCAACTCCATGATGGCTATGAATCTTCTGAAACTTTTCCTGCTGACGGATACATTGGCATACAAGGAACTGCTGGATACGGTGATTGACTGTTTCGCTGTGCAGCTGAACAGTTTCAAGATGCATGCCAGCTACTTCATGCGCGTTATCCGATATATTGAGGAAGGTACCCGTGAAATCATCGTTGCGATACCCGACAGCCGTCAGAGGGACGAATATTGTCAGTGGTTGAGGAGCAACAAGGAGGAAGCGTTCGTCAGCAGACTGGTTGTAGACAGGGAGCGGTGCATCGATGGAAAACCGACCGTATACCGGTGCCATAACGGTGCATGCAAGCAACCGGAAATCATATGAATCAGGAGGTGGTCCCATGGATAAACGGGAACTTGAAAATTTTTTTGTTGAACTGGACAGAAGCTTTTTCATGAACGATTTGAAAGAATTTGCCAGGGAAGACAGGGCATTGCCCATCGGATACGGACAGACGATTTCTCAGCCTTCACTGGTCATGTATATGACAGAACTTTTGGACCTTCACGGCGACAGCACCGTATTGGAAATCGGAACCGGTTCCGGTTACCAGACGGCATTTCTCGCTGAATTTGCCAAGGAAGTCTATACTGTGGAAAGGATCGAACCGCTGCTTGAGCAGGCAAAACAACGTCTGGATGAATTGGGATATGAAAACGTCAGTTTCTTCTGTGAAGATGGAAGTTACGGATTGGAAGACTTTGCGCCTTTTGACCGGATCATTGTCACTGCAGCTGCAAACAAGATTCCGGGTCCTTATATCGAACAGCTGGCCGAAGGAGGCGTGATGATCATCCCGGTGGGTGACAGCTATGTGCAGGAACTGCTCAAGGTAACCAAAAGCGGTGAAGGCATTGTGAATGTGGAATCCATCGAAGCGGTGCGCTTTGTGCCTCTCGTTGGCCCATATGAAATATAGGTTGGGCCATGACCAGGTGAAGTGTATCATGGCTGATGCATTTCACCTGGTCATGGCTGGTCAGGATACGCAAACCTTGTTTTTGATGATGATGTGATAATCACTGTTCAGCATATCTGAAATGTCAAATGCCAGGTTTTTTTCTTCCAGTTTGGCTTTCAGCCAGGGCGGTATATGGGAGAATGTGGCCTGCAGCTCGTAAAAGGGAATGTTGTCAAGAAATGGAATCAGCAGTTTTTGGAACTGAGATCGGGATTGTCGAACAGGACCTGCCTGGCATCGATGCCATAAACGCCGTTGCCGAGGTCTGTATAGTGCTTCAGGATAGAGTCTCCCTCATCCTTTACCGGTTTGAAACTTTCCTCCTTGAGGCGTATCGTTTCAAGGAAGGCTGCCGGCTTCCCGTCAAACTCCCATATATGGAAACCCTGCCGGTCGAAAAGGTTGTATGCGATGCCGGTCAAGGACCTGGCGACAATGACCTTGCAATCGGACATTTCAATGATCATGTTCGAGATGGCTTTTCGAAGCGATGACAGGTTTCTTCGGCGTGCGAGGTTTACCGATATGGTCTTCTCGGCAATCCAGTTTTGATGGTCTTTCCGATATATTTGGATTGACTCAGCGTTCTCGAGTGTGGATGTAATGGAATTCGTGTCTAAAAATACACCTATCTTCATGCTTGACCTCCTTTTTTAATAAGAATAAAGTGTGTGTTCTACACACACAGTTCCGCTTTTATTTCCTATGAAACAAAAAAACCCGACGAAAGACTGATATCATCAGTACTCTTCGTCGAGTTCTATTTTACGTTGACCATCCAACTATGCATAATAGTATAATCGAAATTCATGGATTTGTCAAAAAATCATCAGCATGATATAAGTAGTGTTTCAAGACATTGCGATATGGTGTATAATTGTCTCAAATCTTAATGCATTTCGGGCAACAACAGAACTGAAAACCATATGTGAAGGGAGAAAATTATGAACAAACCAGTCAGTACAGAGAAGGCACCAGCTGCCATTGGACCATATTCTCAAGGGATCAAGGCGGGAAACCTGCTCTATGTATCAGGGCAGATACCCATTGATCCTGTGACCGGAAGCTTTGCAGGAAATGATATCAAGTCCCAGACCAGACAATCGTTGACCAACGTGAAATCCATTGTTGAAGAGGCGGGGCTTGGCATGGGTGACATCATCAAAATATCTGTTTTCCTGAAGGATATGAACAGTTTTGCGGACATGAACGAGGTTTATGCTGAGTTCTTCGAAGAGCCATACCCCGCAAGAGCCGCTGTTGAAGTGGCAAGGCTGCCGAAGGATGCCTTGGTGGAAATAGAAGCGATTGCGTACAAATAGATATGGATGTTATGAAAAAGATCAGGAATGGATTCCTTAACTCAACAAAGGCACAATTGACTGTTATGGCGTTGTGCCTGATTTTATTGTTCGCGTATACGGTGATGGAGCATTTGGCAAAAGCACCGACGGAAGGCTGGAGCCGGGAAGTGGTCATCGATGAAGTGGAGCGGGGTTATATCAAGAGTGTTGAGAGCCATATTCAGGCAATGCCGCTTGATGATGGAAGGGCGCTTGTCGTCTCGGTCGATGGGTATGTGACGAAGTGTATTACAGTAAATGCAGTTGGCGAGGTTGTCGATGAGATCGCACTCGACCTGAACCTATTCGAGGCGAGAAGCATATCCCTTGATCCGGATGGGGAAATCTTGTACCTTTATTATGCCTACAAGGGCTTGTATGGCGTTGAAATCGATTTGGTCAATGCCTCTTATCAAGAACGCCTGTTGGAAGAAGATGTCATTGATTTTGAAAAAGAGGAAGACTTCTTTGTGCTGAAAAAGAACGACGGACTCTATGTCAGAAGATTTGACAGGTATGAACCTTCAGATAAAGGATCGAAGATCCTGGACGGCAGCATCAAAAGTTACAAGATCGCCGTTGACAGGACTGATGGAAGCAGCATTCCGGATGTCTATGTCATGGCAAACGTAAGGAAAGCTGACCGCGTCGATGTCCATCTGATCCATGCTAGAGCGGATGAGCTGACCGAGTATCAAGTGGTGAATGATTTTACGCTGCATGAGTCGATGAAAGACAGCAAGTTCGATGAGGTCAAAGGCTGGTAAAAGCGGAAGGGAAAGAGGATGCGGTTTTATGCATTTTCCAGTTTACGGACAATGTCTATGGTAACAAATATGTTACGTTGCAGGAATTGAGTGCTATTGACGGCAGCGTGCTGTTGGAAAAGGAAGAGCGTTTTGAGGGACGGCAAAGCGAGTATGAAATCCTAGACTACAGCGATGGTACAGTGACGGTCGTCATGAGACTGTATTATGACGGCGGGGTCAACTTGGCTAAAGTCATGATAGGGATGTCTGACGGATTGTCGGTTGAACCGCTGACCAAGACAAGGAAGAACAGTATGTTTGTGGGAACGTTCCCCCTTGAAGGTGAAGATTATCTGTTTTTGCCGATATGGATGATGGTTATAAGAGGATTCAAATGGTCACCACCCATGATGAGGTGGAAGCATCGACAACCCGACTGATGAATGTGGAACCGCTAAGGGTATTGCTTTTGCTGTTTGTTGTAATCATACAGGGTGCCTTCATGAGCGCTGCCTTGTATGCTGTCAGGGTGGCAGGTATTCCAATACTACTGGTGCTGGTGTTGAGCCGTTTCCTGAAGCGTGTGAAAAACGGCGTCTATATCCAGACTGCAATCGGTGTGCTTCTCCATACGATTCTCAAGGTCAGGTTCATTGGATTCATCATCCATGAATCCGGCAATTATATACAAAGACCGCCTATTCTAGGCAATGAACCGATGGTCTATGTTTTCGCTGCAGGGGTTTGTATTCTGTTGCTCATAATCGTTTATGGATACATAAAAAGGAACAGACAGTATCCATCGACATCTGTCTATTCCTATGTCCTGTTCGTTATCTCTGATTTCGCGTTCTTCGTCCTGGGGTTCTGGATGTATACGACGGTTTATTTGGTGATTGATAAGATATAGCGATTCTAAAGTCATTGAAGCAGCTCTACGATTTCAAGTCCTGTTTCTTCGTCTGTAATCAGCATGTTGATTAGATTGCCTTCCAAAGCTGCCAGGATTGCCGGTGCCTTGTTCTTGCCGTAGGCCAATGCGACTCGGATGGGAACTTTCGTAAGGTCTTCTTGTGATGCGCCAATTATTCTCTCGCTGATGAAGGGCATGGAAAACTCGCCGAATCGGTTGAAAAAAGTGATAGCTGATATCACCTATGCTGTTCTCTTGTAGTGATCCTGCATCAAGGTCTGGGATGATATCCAGCTGGAGTATTGTCGCATCGCGGTCTGAAGAGCCGATGGCGGCGATAATCATGTCCATATTCTCTAGTTCCTTCAATCCTTCCTGTATCAACACCTGTTCAAGGAAGAGCTCTTTGCTTTTGATGTCGTTGGCAAAAGCTGGTGCGTGAATATATACAGGAATGGCATGCAGCGCTGAAGACCATGTCTGGATGACAGAAGTCGACGGCATGTTACCTGAATTTCCTGTAAGCTGTACAATCCTTAAGTCCGGACGTGCCTCGCACTGATGGATAAACTGACCTGTGCTGTAGAGTGTATTACCCCTGTAAGTCCGACTCTTCCGTAGAAAGGGAGAATCGTATCTAAATATTCAACGACGGTGGATTCAAATGAGTTGCCCGGATTTCTCTTGGCGATGACGACGTCTTTCAATTTGAATTTGCTGTTGATGAGTTCTTCAAGGTCTGTGCGCCTCGCTGATTGTGCGTTCGGACCTATTTGTATCTGAACGATGCCCTGATCTCGAGCTTCGTTCAGGAATCGGCCCACGGAAGAACGGCCAATACCCAATTGCTCTGCAATTTCTTTTTGATTCATATCCAGTATATAATACATACGGGCGATCCTTTCAAGAAACTCCCTTTTTGCTGCTTTTTCTGATGACCCTTTTTTCTTCAAGGTTGCACCTCCGAATACAATGTAGATTTGAAAAGATAAATGGGCAGCTGTTCACTGATATTATAACATTCAGAGTAAAGACGATAAAGGGTAAATGTTTTTGTTTTGAGCAAAATCTCGGAAAAACAAGAATGTTTAGCTATATATTTACAAATTGTCTGACTTATTATATAATAACGACATGAGCAAAAGATTTGTAATTGAGCAAATGCTCAAACAATAAATTGGATTGCATTTGGAAGGGTTTGATATGGTGGATAAGGATATTAGAATCATCAACACGGTCTGTCCCAGAAACTGCTACAGCGGTTGTGGTATGGAAGTGCATATGAAAGGCAATGAAATCGTCAAAGTGACCGGAAGTGAGCTCAACGATGTGACCAGAGGGAAAATATGTCTGAAAGGATTGAGCTATCCTCAGCTTACTTACAGCAAAGACAGGTTGCTGTATCCTATGAAGCTGGTCGGTGAGAGGGGGAGCGATGAATTCGAACGTATCAATTGGGAAGACGTGGTTGAAACGATCCATGAGAAATTTCAGGAAGTGACGGGTGCTTATGGACCTAAATCCATCCTGTACTATCCCGGTTCCGGAAACCATGGGAGCGTCATGCAGCAGTATGCCTATGGCTTTTGGGATCAGCTTGAAGGGTATTCTACAATCAGAGGCAACCTGTGCGATCCTGCTGGGGTCACTGCAATCAAACATACCTATGGAATGGTGAAACACAATGCCATCAGGGATATTGAAAATTCAAAACTGATTATCCTGTGGGGAAAGAATCCCACGTTCACAAACGTACACTCCATGTACCATATCTTAAGAGCGCTGAAAAACGGCTCTAAGTTGATTGCTGTCGATCCAAGGCTGAATGAATCCAGCCAGAGAGCTGACCTCCATCTTATGCCCAGGTGCGGAACTGACGGACTTCTGGCAATTGGCGTAGCTAAATATATGATGGAAGAAGAAATCATCGATAAGGCTTTTATTGAAGCGCATGTCAAGGGATATGAAGAATACAAGAAATATGTTGAATCTTGGTCTTTTGAAGAGATACTGCGCCTGACGGAAGTGGATGAAACTGATTTTAAGGCAATGTTTGAGATGGTCAAAGAGACGCCAAGGTTTTCGCTCGTCCTTGGAAAGGGTTATCAAAGGTATACCAACGGAGGGCAAACGACCAAAGCGATAGCTAATACTGACGGCATTGACCGGTGCTGTCGGTAAAAGTGGATGCGGCATGTTCTTTGGTGATTCCCAGAGACCGATCCAGAGGTGGCCGTACTATCCGCCGAAGCCGAAGGAGATCAGAAGCGACATCAACATGGGAAGGCTGTCCAGTGACCTTTCGACAGTGACCGACCCTCCGATCAAAGCCATGTGGATACAGGGGCCAATCCACTGACCAGCAATCCCAACCGCAATAAGCTGGAAGCTGCGATGATGGAGATGGATTTCATTGTCTGTGCGGAACAGTTCATGACCGATACGGCCAAACTGGCTGATCTGGTTCTGCCTGTCGCCATGTTCCTTGAAGAGAATGACATGATCAGGTCCTATGGACATTCGCTGATACAATTGAAGCAGAAGATCATCGAAAGTTCCGGCGAATGCAAGACGGATAAAGATATCTACCATATGGTCGGAAACGTTTCGGGATGGATATGGCCTATCTTCCGGAAGATGATGATGAGATTCTGCGTGAAGTCATTCGCTTCAGCGGCTATAATACGACGCTTGAAGAGATGCGGCAAGAGCCATACCTCTTTGAGGGATACCATGAGATTTCCTTCGATGATATGGTTTTCAAGACGCCTAGTGGCCGTATTGAAATCTTTTCCGAAAGGATGGAAGAGGATTGGAATGTTGATCCGCTGCCAAAATACATTGAACCGATGGAGAGCAAATATTCTGCGCCTGAACTGTACCGGAAATATCCCCTTCAATTTATGAGTTCTCACTCGAAGGAAAGGATCAATTCACAATTCACACAGACCGACTGGGTTGATGAACTGATGGAACCGGTACTGCACATCAATAAAAACGATGCCAAAAAGAGGAGGATCAAAGACGGAGATAGAGTACGAGTATTTAACGACAGAGGTGAAATCTATCTCAAGGCCGTCGTTGGAGAAATGATCAGACAAGGAAATGTGAATACGTTCGAGGGTTGGTATGAGAAGACCAAGGCGTCGGTTAACAAGCTGACGGAAGACCGGGCTACGGATATCGGTTTGGTGCGGCGTTCCATAATTGCCTTGTGGAGATCGAGAAGGTAGAAGATGATGAGTAAAAGATTCGAATTCGATTATCGCTTATGTGTCGGCTGTGAAGGTTGTGTTGTCGCCTGCAAGCAGCAGAACAGGGCTGAAAAAGGACAGGGACTTAGAAAGGTTCTGCAGGTGAATCCGGGAAGAAACGACAAAATGCCGTCATATCCTATCTCGGTGTCTTGTAACCACTGCACAGATCCAAACTGTATCAAGGTGTGCAGGCAGAATGCAATCATGAGAAGAGAAGACGGAATCGTCGAACTGCATGAGGAGCGGTGCAATCAGTGTATGGAATGCGTGGCAGCCTGTCCTTATGACGCAATCAAGTACAGCAGTCGAGTGAATAAGATGATCAAATGCAACATGTGTGTGGACAACCTGCCGGAAGGATCCGTTCCCATGTGTATAGAGAACTGTCCGACCGGTGCGCTGACCGTCGTGGATGATGATATCCGGAACGTGACGGAACATCTGCTTGACGATATATTCGAAGAGCTGGATTGTCGGGCGACAAAAGTTGAAGACGGTGCAAAAGATACTGGGAGGTGGTCAGATGGTTGTAAAGATGAGCCATGAAGATGTGAAGACATTCGTAGAATGGATGGGGAAAGAGCGATATAAGGTCATTGGAACGAAGAAGCGGGGCAATAAATATGTTTTTGATACGATTGAACATGCTGAGGAATTCACAACCGACTATGTACCGACCATACTCCCCCTTAAGAAATTTCTGATGCCACCCCGTGAAGTCATGTTTGACTATCATAAGAAAGACCTGTCAGTGGAGTTGCCGGATTTGCTTGGTGATGAGAAAGATAAAAACCGACAGACGATTTACATGGGAATAAGGGGATGCGACCTGGAATCTGTCAGACTGCTCGATGATTTGATGCTGAGTGACAATGCGGATATCTATTATAGGGAACACAGGAGCAACAGTCTGTTTTTAGTGTTTAACTGCGCAAGTCCTGCTGATGATGAATGCTTTTGCTACCTGCTCTATGAAAAGGACTATGCCGGAGCTGATGGTGTTTTCTATACATATGAAGATGGATACCTTCTTGATGTGCAGACGGAGACGGCGCAAAGCATGATGAAGGTTTTTATGGACCATCATGGCAAAATATCAAAAACGGTCGAGTATGGTGATGATGTGAAAGTGCTCCTAGAATCCCTGGATTTGCCAAAACCCGTTCAAGCAGATGATGCCTATAGTCTGATGGACAAGAAGGAAGTCCTGATGGATATGGAAAAGGTGGAAGAGGTCTGTAGAAAAGAAGCTGAGAACTGCCTGACCTGCGGATCCTGTTTTATGGTTTGTCCTACCTGCTACTGTTTTTCTCTGAAAGATTTGGATGGAGTCGGGATGGCGGAAGGAAAGCGCGTCAGAGAATGGGATGGCTGCATGCTGGAGGATTTCAGCCTTGTTGCCGGAGGGCACCGGCTGGTGGCCGGAGGTGTGGAGCGATCCATGCACCGGTTCAATAGAAAATACAAGAATGCTCTGGCTGAGTATGGCAGGTTCATCTGTATTGGATGCGGCAGGTGTTCAAGGGCCTGTCCCACGGGCAACAGCATCAAAACCATGTTGAATGAAATGTAGGGGTGCCTATGAAAGAACAGAATCTGATGATGCCTGAAATCGGCATCATCAAAGAAATCATAAAGGAAACAGAGCAAGAGACCAGGTTCAGGATTGCCTTTGAAAGCGGACGAAGTCTTGGATTCCGTCCGGGTCAGTTCATCATCCTGTCGATACTGGGTGTGGGTGAAGCTCCTTTTTCCATCACATCGGATCCGAATAACAAGGAATGCTTTGAGATTTGTGTTCGAAACGTCGGAGCTGTTTCGGGAAGCCTGCATAGGAAAGAAGCCGGAGATAGAATCGGCATCAGGGGACCATACGGTACAACCTTTGACAAGAACGAGTATTTTGGCAAGAGCGTTGTCTTCGTGGCTGGAGGGATTGGATTGGTACCGCTGAGGTCTGCGATCCTGGACTGCTTTAAGGATCGTGGACGCATCAATGGTATGACAGTCTTGTACGGTTCCAAGAATATCAGAGATATGGTTTACAGCGGGATCGTCAAACGTTGGATGGCGGAAGAAGATGTGGAAGTGGACATTATTTTGGATGATGCTGAAGGGACCAGGTTCAAACAGGGGCTGATCACACAGCTGATCGAAGAGCGCGAATTTGAATCGGAAACACAGTTTGTCATCTGTGGACCGCCGATCATGTATCGGTTCGTCATCGGGTTGCTGCAAAAGAAAGGCATACATGACGACCAGATATGGATTTCCCTTGAAAGGCACATGAAATGCGGTGTCGGTAAATGTGGACACTGTCGTATCGATGATATCTGCGTTTGCCAATCAGGCCCGGTGTTCCGCTATGACCGGGTTAAAGATAAATGGGGTGTCATATGATGAAGACGATGAGTGTGATCCATTTGGATGGCTGCGGTGGCTGTCAGATGGAGATGCTGGTGAAACAAAGCATATCGTGGATCTGTTCGGTTTGATGGGATTTATTCCTCGGCATGCCGGAGCGAAGGCTGATTTGGGAATCGTTGTGGGGCATTTCACTTGGGAAGATCTGCAGCAATTAAGGAAAGATTATGATAAGATAATCATAGGTGGAGCATGCGCCAATGAAAGCTATCTGGATTTGCTGGAAAGTTGTGAGAACTCAGGTGAAATGGATGCAGCAGATGGAAAGTCACTAAGAGATGATGTATACAGGGTGAAAGGTTGCCCTGTCTCGACGGATGAACTCATCTATACCATTCACTGCCTTAAAGACGGCATGATCCCCAAACACATCAATTATCCGATCTGCAAGGAATGCAAGGAGAAGGAAAACGTATGTCTTCTAAAGGAAGGCAAGAGATGTTATGGAACGGTAACTGCAGCCGGATGCGGAGCAAAATGTCCGTCCATGAGAGTACCTTGTCGTGGGTGCAGAGGGAAGCTGCCAAATGCGAAGACGGAATTGCTGGAAAAGCTGTTTGTTAAATACGAGAAAACGAGTGGTCAGGAAGTGAATGGGTGCCTATGAAATATCTGAAGACAGCGATTATCCTCTGTGGTGGCAAGAGCAGGCGGATGGGATTGACAAACAGCTGCTGAAAGTCGGAGATGAGATGATCTGCACATATATTGCAAGACAGCTGCAAGACGAATTCCAACAGGTGATTATCGTGACCAATACAACCGAACTGTATAGAAACAGTAGATATGAAGTGGTTGAGGACATCGTGAAAGATTTCGGGCCTTTAGGTGGTATACTCAGCGGTTTGGTGCATTCCATTTCGGATCATGCCTTTATTATTGCGGGAGATATGCCCAATGTGAATCTCGATTATATCCGGTGGTTGGATGCAAGATGTACCGACAAGACGGATATCATGGTGGCAAAGTTCGAAGGGGTTCATATCGAGCCGTTCAACGGGATATATTCCAAACGATGCATCGATACAATCGAGGAGGCGGTATGTAAGGATACGAGGAAGATCATCGACATTTATCCAAAACTGAATGTCGACTATATCTCGGATCAAGAAGTCAGACGGTTCAGCCCTGACTGGAAAATGTTCAAAACCTGAATACCTTCAAGGAAGCGGAAGCGTTTTTAGGTGAAGTTTTGAAGTCTGATCATGATTAATTGGAGGATTACATGAAAATGATAGCGGTTGTCGGATACTCCAAATCCGGCAAGACAACAATTATAGAACGTTTGGTGCGTCTGTGGTTGCCGGGTATGACCTCCATTCAACCGATGTTCTGATCCAGCATCGTATGGATCTGGAAGAATTGATAGCCCTGTATAATGTGGACTATATGCTCTTGGAAGGTGTGATAGATCTGGATGTGCCAAGAATCATCGCATCCAAAAGTTTGGAAGGAATCGATCCCTTTTTGGATAAAAATACCATTGCAGTATCAGGTGTGATTGCGGAAGAAATCAAGGAATTCAAAGGACTTCCCGTTTTCAATGTTTTGCGAGAAACCGAGGAATTACTTGATTTTATAGTGAATAGTAAAGCGATTGAAGAGATTGGAAGAGAAAATTTTTCTTGACATAGCTCTGAAATGTGTTATATGATAATGTTATCCAAACGTTTGGAATAGAAAAGAGGGATAATATGTCAGTGACGCTGAAAGACATCGCTGAACGGGCTGGAGTGTCTATTTCGACGGTTTCAAGAGTAATCAACAATGACAAAGCTAAACCGGCCAGTAAGAAAACTGCAGATAAAGTGTGGAAAATCGTAGATGAACTCGGATATATCCCGAATCAGAATGCCAGAAACCTGATTAAAGGCGTCGGTGTCGATTTGGAAAAGCGCAAGACCAAGACGATTGGCTGCATCTATACATCCACCAGGGACAGTCTCAGCGATCCGTTTTTTCCCATATTGGTATGGGAATCAAGGAACAGCTGGAAGAAGCGGGATATTCACTGGGATTCGTCATGTCAATCTATGAGAAAAGCTTCGAGGATATGGAGAAGTATCTTCTGAACAATCCGGTGGACGGCATCATTGTCATGGGGCGTTTCAGACCTGCGACAGTAGAGTATATGAAGCGTAATTGCAGTCGTATGGTGTATGCGGGTGTGAATTACGTTGATGCGGGCTTTGATGAAGTGATCTGTGACAGCTATAAGGGTGCTGCAGAGATGGTACAGCATTTGATCGATTTGGGACATACGGATATCGGTTACATCGGCGATGGTATCCATCATGGCGAGGAAAACGTGGTGAATGAACACCGGTATGAAGCCTATTATGATACGATGAAGAAAAATGGGCTGGAGATTACTGAGGACCACATGGTGAAGACGAAAGCCTATATCCAGCAGGCGTATGAGAAGACCAGAGATTACATAAAGCATCGTTCCAAGGAGAATTTACCGAGTGCGTTTTACTGTACCAATGATATGACTGCAATCGGCGCCATGAAGGCAATTCTTGAAAAGGGAATACGCATTCCTGAGGATGTATCCATTGTCGGATTTGACAATATTGAGACTTCAACCTATGTCAATCCGCCGCTGACGACCGTTGATGTGCCCAAGGAAGAGTTGGGAAGAATGGCTGTCAGGATTCTGATTGACAGAATCGAAAACGGAAGGGAATATCCCGTACGTGTGGATATCCCGTATGAATTGGTGATTAGAAACAGCTGTAGTAAAAAACGAATAAAAAGTAAAATTGGTGATAAAACCCCAAAACGATAAAAAGTTTTGGGGGTTTTTTTATGTTGTTTGGTCAAAAAAGAATGATCATGAAAGTAATATAATATAAGAAAAGAGTATAAAAAAAGAAATAGAAGTGTTCGAAAGGATATTGCGGTATGGAGAAAACATACAAATCCAAACGTTTGGATAAGCGGGAAATACTGAAAACTTAGGTTTTGGTCATATGCCTCTAAGCCTTATTGTTAGAAATGTCCAAAAAATTGGATAAAATCCTCCAAATCCATTGAATATGCATAAATGAGGTGGTATAATACAATTAAATCAGATACAAACGTTTGGATAAATGATTTTGGAATTTGGATACTACATTTGAAAGAGGTGCAAAATGAAAGGTTTAGACGGAAAGGTAGCGATTGTTACCGGAAGCGCAAGAGGGATAGGAAAGGCAATCGCAACTGAATTGGCATCATATAATGTGAAGGTTGTCATTGCAGATATACTGGAAGATGAAGCGAATAAGACTTCCAAGGAATTGAATGACCAAGGATATGAAACTTGTGTTTACAAGGTAGATCTTAGAAATATTGAGGAGATCAACAAGCTGGTCGATTCCACGGTTGAAACATATGGGACGGTAGACATCCTGGTCAACTGTGCGGCGATACAGATTCGTGCAGCATCTGCAAACTTCACTGAAGATGATTGGGATTTCATCAACGATGTCAATCTTAAAGCGCCGTTCTTTCTGGCTCAGGCTGTGGGCAAGGTGATGCTTGAAAAGGGGAAAGGCTCCATCGTCTGCATCTCATCAGGAACAGCCATCAGATACACATCAAGAAGAGTGCCATACAATGTGACCAAAGCTGCAGTAAACGCACTTGCAGGCGCCCTTGGAAACGAATGGGCAAGATTCGGAGTCAGAGTCAATGCGGTAGCACCTGGTTGGAACGCAACAGAAATGGTTAAAGACGGATTAAAGATGGGGATCATCAAGGAAGATGAAATCCTTCCGATGGTACCGGTCAACAGATTCATGGATCCTTTTGAAGTGGCAAGAACGGTTTGTTTCCTTGCATCCGATGAAGCATCAGGAATAGTGGGACAGACCATTTACGTCGATGGTGGCGGAAGTTTAAGATGTATCCCGGAAACCAATGACTTTGCATATGATCAGAACGACTGATATTGAACAAGTTAAACAACCAAACCGGAGGTAAGTAAAAAATGAATAGAATGGACCTTAATCCACAAAAGGTTGCCAACGATATTCGCGGTCTCGTGCTTGAAGTGGCATTGAGCCGCGGTGGCGGGAACTTGAGCCAGGCATGTTCGGCAGCTGAAATCATGTCTGCACTGTATACAAGAAGCATGAATATCACAGACTTGGAAGAACCATTGACACCTAAGAAATTTCCGGGTGCACCAAGTGCTGCAAATAAAGAGTGTTTCCTTGGTAATGATTATAATGGCCTGAGAGGACCAGAGTATGACAGATTCTATCTTTCGCCGTCGCAATATTCCATCGTTTTGTATGCGACATTGACTGCAACAGGAAGAATGACAAGAGAAGGCTTGGACCTATTCGGTACGGATGGATATGTCATCGAGCACATCGGTGAAGCGCACTCACCTGGTATGGACATCAATGGCGGATCTTTGGGTCAGGCCATCAGCCAGGCAGCAGGAATCGCACTTGCAAGAAAACTCAGAGGAGAGACAGGCCGTCAGTTTGTTTTCCTCGGTGATGGAGAATGTCAGTTGGGAATGACCTGGGAAGCGATTCAGGCGATGTGCTACATAAAACTCGACAATATGGTCATCATCGTAGATGAAAACGGACAGCAATGTGACGGCAAGATCTCTGATGTCTGTGGATGTGTCAAGTTGGATAAGCGTTTTGAAGCCTTTGGATGTGAAGTTGTCAAAGTGGATGGTCATGATATTGGTGCGTTGGTTGAAGCGCCGAAATCAGACCGGAAGGAAACCACTTGTGATTCTTGCCCAGACAGATCCTCGCAGAGGAATGGAACCGCTGGAAGAAAAAGGTACAAGAATCCACTATGTACGGATAACTGATGACGAGATACCTGTGTTTGAAGAAACGCTAGAACAGTTGAAGGCATAGCGGAGGAGGATAAAATGGAAAGATTAATCAAAGTATACGATAGAAGTTTTTGCGAATGGGCGAAGGACAAGCCGGAAGTGTTGGCGCTGTCGGCTGACTTGACCGGTGGATGTGAAATCAGGGATTTTGAAGCGATGTATCCTGACCGGTTCTACTCCATGGGAATCGCAGAGCAGAACATGCACAGTTTTGCTGGCGGTTTGGCAAGTGAAGGATACGTTCCTTTCATCCATACGTTTGCGGTCTTCATCTACAGAAGGTCCATCGATATGGTGCATATGTCGATCGCGCAGCAAAACCAAAAAGTGAGGCTGATCGGATCCGTACCGGGTGTTACTTCACCTGCGGGTGCTACACACCAGGCAATCGATGACATCGGCGTCATGAGAACAGTTCCGAATATGACCATCATCGAATGTGGAGACGCAACGGATGTTGAATCCTTCTTTGCGCTCAGTGAGAAAGTGGATGGACCGATCTATTGCCGCGTCCTTCGTGGAGAGATGCCAAGACTGTTCAGTACTCCAATGGAGATCAACAAATCAAGAATGTTGAGTGACGGAGATGATATTGTTATCCTTTCGTCAGGAGTTTGTACAGAGGAGGCACTTCGAGCGGTGCATGGCCTACAGAAAAAGGGCGTCAAAGTGCACCATCGACATGTGACATGCCTGAAGCCGTTTGATGATATGGAATTGATGGAAGCCATCAGGAAGTCCAAGTACGGCGTTGTTACCCTTGAGAATCATAACGTGCTTGGCGGAATGGGATCCATCGTTGCGGACAAGATGGCAGAGCTTGGCATCGGAAAGAAACTTTATAAGCTGGGGGTACAGGATGTATACATGCATGGCGGTTCAAAGCTTTACTTGATGAAACGCTATGGCCTGGATGCGATTACATTGGTGAGAAAAGTAGAAGAAGCCATAGGTGAGGACCTTGGTATTACGGAAGACATGCTAGAAGAGTTCCACTTCGAACTGCAAAATGATGATACAAGAGCTTTAGGGGTTTAGATTCATTGGGGAGCATCATTGAAAGGTTGTAACATGTGCTGAGTGGAAAGAGATAATATCTTTTCATAACGCAAAACCGGCTTGGTAAGTTGTCGGTTTTGCATAAATATTAAGGAGGATAGGTGTAATGAAGAAAAAAATTAGTGGTTTGATAAGTTTGTTTATGCTAGTAGTAATGATGTTTGTGGTTGCCGGGTGCGGGACTGAAAGCACACCTGAAAAAAGAAACGGATTCAAGTGCGGTTACAAAAGCTGGAGACAAGAGTA